>Ga0307513_10000899_pt1 | contig 42953 bp, 44 predicted proteins | sample 15_EM_MG_FD_202174 | JGI IMG/M metagenome (GOLD analysis project Ga0307513, IMG submission 202174) | Populus trichocarpa ectomycorrhiza microbial communities from riparian zone in the Pacific Northwest, United States - 15_EM | ecosystem: Host-associated > Plants > Roots > Unclassified | place...
ATCGGCGTGCGGCGGCCCCAGTATTCCCAGACGTACTGGATCTCCGCGGCGTGGGCCGCCCGCGTGACGCCGGGCCGGAAGCGGGAGCCGACGTAGGAGAAGTAGTAGAGCCAGGCGGGCTTGCCGCCGGAGGCCTTGGCCGCCACCCAGCGGGCCGGGCCGCCCATGATGCGGTCGGTGAAGGCGGCGCGGGCGACGATCTGGGGATCGGTCCCGTCGGCCTTGTAGGGGCCGGCCATCAGGTCCCTGACCCGGCTGAGGTAGAGCTCGCCCACCGGGCCGGGGCCCATCAGCGAATCCTCGCCGGAGTTGGAGCCGATGATCAGCGGCACGTCGGCGAAGCGGCCGCGGACCAGGGCCTGGGACGCGGTCTCGGTCATCAGCCTGCCGTCGGTGAAGGGCTGGTAGTCGCCGCCGATGGGGACCAGCTTCTCCACCGGTATGGCGCGCAGCTCGGCGGCGGTGGCGGCGTTCACCCCGGCCTTGCTCAGCATGCCGACGCCTTCGGCTTCCTTGGCGGCAAGGGTCTTGGGTTCGAACCAGCCGGCGCCGGATTCCACGATGGCCTTCTGGTAGAGCCCCCTGGCGGCGGGCGTGGCCAGGAGCGCCAGGGTCGACATGCCGCCGGCGCTCTCGCCGAAGACGGTGACGTTCTTCGGGTCGCCGCCGAAGGCCGCGATGTTCCGCTGCACCCATTTCAGCGCCGCGATCTGGTCCATCAGGCCGTAGTTGCCCACCGGGTCTCCGGGCTTGGCCGCAGCCGTCAGGGCCGGATGGGCGAAATAGCCCAGCGCGCCCAGCCGGTAGTTGACGGTCACCACCACCACGCCGTCGCGGGCGAAGTTCTGGCCGTCATAGACCCAGCTCGCACCCGTGCGGTGGCTGCCGCCGTGGATCCACACCATCACCGGCGCGCCCTTGGCGGCCCCCCCTTTAGCGTTGCGGGGCGCATAGACGTTGAGCTGCAGGCAGTCCTCGGACGTCGCGCCATTGGCGCCGCCGGAATTGGGCGTGTTGTTGGGGTTCATCGGCTGCGGACAGGAGACGCCGGGCAGCGCCGCCATGCGTTCGCCGGTCCAGGGCTTTACCGGCTGCGGCGGCGCCCAGCGCAGCTCCCCCACCGGCGGGGCGGCGAAGGGGATGTCGCGGAAGACGTTGGCGTTCTCATGCGCGATCCCGACGAGCGCGCCGCTCTCGATCTTCACCCGCGGCGCGTCTTGCGCGCCGGCGCCGGTCGCCGCCAGCACGGCCAGGGCCGCCAGCACCATGGTCATCCGCATCATCGGCTCGCCTCGCCTGTTCGGCGCGGAGCATTGGACCGCGCCCGGCCGGGGTCAAGCGCCTCTCGGGGAACTTGACTCTGGGGAAGGGCGTATTAGAACGAAAGTGGAACAAAAGGAGTCCGGGGAGTCATGTCCGATTTTCGCGCAGGGCGGCTCGACGCCGTCAGGGCGAAGATCGCCGCCATCGAGGCAGGCGGACGGGCGGACGCTGGCTGTTTGCCATTTGGCGACCCACGGATCGACGGCTGCCTGCCGGGCGGCGGGCTGCCCCTGGGGCGCTGGCACGAGATCACCGGGCCGGGAATGGAGGTGGAGACCGCCGCCGCGCCGGGCGCCTTCACCGCCTTGCTGGCCGCGCCGCTGGCGCTTCGCGGCGAGGCGGTCTGGGTGTTGCGCCGCGATGATCTCTCGGCGCCGGGCCTGGTAGGCCTGGGCTTTCCGCCCGGGCGGCTGATCCAGGTCTGCGTCCGCGACGAGGCCGAGGCCCTGTCGGTGATGGAGGACGCCCTGGCGACCGTCGGGGTCGCGGCGGTCATCGGCGAGGTCGAGGCCGTGGACCTGACCGCCGGCCGGCGCCTGCAGCTCGCCTGCGAGAAACGCGGGGCGACCGGTTTTCTGATCCGCCGCCGCCCGTTCGGCGGCCAGGCCCGGCGCGAGGCGGGCGGGTCGGCTTCGGCCACACGCTGGTCGGTGACCTCGGCGCCTTCGGAACTGCCAGCCGGCGAGTTCGGCCTGGGCGCGCCGCGGTTCGAGGTCGGGCTGGAGCGGTCACGTGGCGGACGCACCGGGCGCTGGCTTTTCGAAGCCAGCGGGGCCTACGAACTGGAGGCCCCAAATCTGGAAGGAAAGCATGGGACGCATCCTCTGCGCCTGGTCGCCGAGTTGGCCGATCGCCAACTGGCGCCGGCGCTACCCCTGCACCGAACCGCAGCCTGAGCCGCCGCCGCCCTTCGCCCTGCTGGAGACGGTGCGGGCAGTGCGGCGGCTCTCGGCGGTGAGCTTCGAAGCCGCGGCGCTGGGCCTGCACGCAGGTCAGAAAGCCACCGACGCTCTGGCGCTGGTCCCGGAGCTGGCGACCGCCGAGGCCGAGCCGGAGGCGGACGCCGCGGCGCTCACCGAACTGGTCGACTGGTGCGTGCGCTTCTCACCGGCGGTGGCGGCCGATGCGCCGGACGGGCTTTTTCTCGACGTCACCGGCGTCGCGCACCTCTGGGGCGGAGAGGCGGCGATGCTGGCCGACTTCCGCACGCGGCTGGCGGCCAACGGCCTGCCGTTCCGCTGCGCCATCGCCGACACCCCGGGCGCGGCCTGGGCGCTGGTGCGGTTCGGCGAGGACGGGGCCATCGCACCACCCGGCGGCCAGGGTCCGCTGCTGGCCCCCCTGCCGCCCGCCGCGCTCAGGCTCGAGACCCAGACCTGGGCGCAGATCGAGCGGCTGGGCCTGCGCCGCGTCGGCCAGATCATGGAGCTGCCGCGGGCGCCCTTCGGCCGCCGTTTCGGCCAGGCCGCGCTCACCCGCCTCGACCAGGCGCTGGGCCGCGAGAAGGAGGCGCTGACATTCCGCCGCCCGCCAACGCCGTGGTTCGCGAGACTGGCCTTCGCCGAGCCGATCAGCGCGCCGGAAGACATGGCGCGCGTCACCGCCGACGTCGCCGCCAAGCTCTGCGCCCGGCTGGAGAGCGAAAGCCATGGGGCGCGGCGCTTCGAGCTCTGCTTCCACCGGCTGGATGGCAAGGCCATGCTGCTCTCCATCGGCCTCTCCCTGCCCGGCCGCGATCCCGTCCGCATCGCCAAGCTGTTCGCGCCCAGGCTGGAGACCGTCGACCCCGGCTTCGGGATCGAGGTGGTGACGATGATGGCCCAGGCGGTGGAGGCCACCTCCGGGCGGCAGGTGCGGCTCGACTCCCTCCGCGACGCGGCGCTGGAGGACGGCCTGGCGCCCCTCGTCGACCGGCTGACCAACCGGCTGGGCCCCGAGCGGGTCTGGCGCAGCGTACCGGTGGAGAGCCATGTGCCGGAGCTGGCCGCCGCCCGCGCCCGGCCGCTGGGCGCCCCGGCGGCGGAGGCCAGGGCGTGGGACGCGCGCACGCCGCGGCCGCTTCGCCTGTTCCGCCGCCCCGAGCCGGTGGAAGCGGTGATCGCGCTCACCCCCGACGATCCGCCGACCCAGTTCCGCTGGCGCGGCCAGGTCCACCGCGTACACCGCGCCGAGGGCCCCGAGCGGATCGGCGAGGAATGGTGGAAGGGCGATATCGGCGAGGCCAGCACCACCCACATCCGCGACTACTACCGCGTGGAGGACGCCGACGGCGGCCGCTTCTGGCTGTTCCGCGCCGGGCTCTATGAAGACCCGAAGATCCCACCCAAGTGGTGGCTGCATGGCCTGTTCGGATGAACCGCTATGCCGAACTCCAGGCAGCCAGCAACTTCTCGTTCCTGCGCGGCGCGTCGCATCCGGGCGAGCTGGTGGTGGGCGCCGAGGCGCTGGGGATGGCGGCAATCGGCGTCTGCGACCGCAACAGTCTGGCCGGCGTCGTGCGCGCCTGGTCGGCGATGCGGGACCTGAACGAGGGCGGCGCGAAGATCCGCGCGCTCACCGGCTGCCGCCTCGACTTCGCCGACGACGCCCCAAGCCTGCTGGTCTATCCCTCCGACCGCGAGGCCTATGGCCGCCTGACCCGCCTGCTCACCGTGGGCCAGCTTCGCGAGAAGAAGGGCGCCTGCGCTCTGCGCTGGCAGGACTTCCTCGCCCATTCGGAGGGCCAGCTGGCTCTGGTGGTCCCGCCCGAGCATCTGGACGAGGCCTTCGAACGCGACCTCATCCGTATCGGCGGTGAGCTTTCCGGAAGCGTCTGGCTGGCGGCCGCCCGGCGCTACGGTCCGCGCGACCTGAAGCGGCTGTCGCAGCTTTCGGCGCTGGCGGAGCGGTCCGGCGCTGCGATGGTCGCCACCAACGACGTCCTCTACCACGGCCCTGAGCGGCGGATGCTGCAGGACGTGCTGACCTGCATCCGCGAGACCTGCACCCTCCAGGAGGCGGGGCTGCGGCTCCAGGCCAACGCCGAGCGCCACCTGAAGTCGCCGGCCGAGATGGCCCGGCTGTTCGCAAAATTCCCCGGCGCGGTGGAGCGCAGCCTGGAGGTGGTCGAGCGGATCGACTTCGACCTCGGCCAGCTGCGCTACGAATACCCCGACGAACCGGTGCCGCCGGGCAAGACCGCCATCCAGCACCTGCGCGACCTCACCTGGGCCGGCGCCCAGTGGCGCTTCCCCGGCGGCCTGCAGCCGAAGGAGGAGAAGACCATCAATCACGAGCTCGATCTGATCGAGAAGCTCGACTACCCGAACTACTTTCTGACCGTGCACGACATCGTCCGCTGGGCCCGCGACCAGGGGATCCTCTGCCAGGGCCGCGGCTCGGCGGCCAACAGCTGCGTCTGCTTCTGCCTGGGGATCACCGCCGTAGACCCCACCAAGGACGACCAGGACCTGCTGTTCTCCCGGTTCATCTCCGAGAACCGCAACGAGCCGCCGGACATCGACGTCGACTTCGAGCATGCGCGGCGCGAGGAGGTGATGCAGTACGTCTACCGGCGCTACACCCGCGACCGGGCGGCGATCGTGGCCACCGTCATCCACTACCGGCCGCGCATGGCGATCCGCCAGGTGGGCAAGGCGCTGGGGCTCACCGAAGACGTCACCGCCACCATGGCCAACACGGTCTGGGGCAGCTGGGGCGACAGCGTCCCCGACGAGCACATCCGCCAGACCGGGATCGACCCCGACGCGCCGGAGATCCGCCGCGCGACGGCGCTGGCCCAGCAGCTGCTGGGCTTCCCGCGGCACCTGTCACAGCACGTGGGCGGCTATGTCCTGACCCAGCGCCGGCTCGACGAGACCGTGCCGATCGGCAACGCCGCCATGAAGGACCGAACATTCATCGAGTGGGACAAGGACGACATCGATGCGCTGGGCCTGATGAAGGTCGACGTCCTGGCGCTGGGCATGCTGACGGCGCTGAAGAAGAGCCTGGATATCCTCGGCATCGAGGATATCGCCGACATCCCGCAGGGCGACGAGGCGGTCTATGACATGCTCTGCAAGGCCGACTCCGTGGGCGTCTTCCAGGTGGAGAGCCGCGCGCAGATGTCGATGCTGCCGAGGCTGAAGCCCCGCAAGTTCTATGACCTCGTCATCGAAGTGGCGATCGTGCGGCCGGGCCCGATCCAGGGCGACATGGTGCACCCCTACCTGCGGCGGCGGAACGGTCAGGAACCGGTCGAATACCCCGCGCCCGCGCCTGAACATGGCGATGCGAACGAGCTTGAAACCGTGCTCGGCAAGACTTTCGGCGTGCCGCTCTTCCAGGAACAGGCCATGCGGCTCGCCATCGAGGCGGCCCATTTCTCGGACAGCGACGCCGACGGCCTGCGCCGGTCCATGGCCACCTTCCGCGCCGACGGGCGCCTGTGGACCTACCGCGACATGTTCATCGAAGGCATGGTCGGGCGCGGCTATGAGCGCGACTTCGCCCAGCGCTGCTTCAAGCAGATCGAGGGCTTCGGCGCCTATGGCTTCCCGGAGAGCCACGCGATCAGCTTCGCGATCCTGGTCTATGTCTCGGCCTGGGTGAAATGGCATCACCCGGAGATCTTCTGCGCGAGCCTCTTGAACAGCCAGCCGATGGGGTTCTACCAGCCGGCCCAGCTGGTCCGCGACGCCCGCGAGCATGGGGTGGAGGTGCTGGCGCCCGATGTCCTCCTGAGCGAATGGGACTGCCGGCTTGAGACGCCCAACGACCGGGCCTCGCACCACGCCGCGCTCCGCCTGGGTCTGCGGCAGGTCAAGGGGTTCAAGGAGGGCGAGGCCACCTTGCTGGTCGAAGCCCGCGAGGCCGGCGTCCGCACCCTGGAGGACTTCGTCCTGCGGGCCGGACTGTCGCGCCGCGGGCTGGAGCTGCTGGCCGAGGCCGACGCCTTCCGCTCGCTGGGGGTCGACCGGCGCCACGCGCTCTGGGCGGTGAAGGGCCTCTCGCCCGACATCAATGCCGAGAAGACCGCGCCGCTGCTCACCCGCCAGAGCCTGGAGGAGACCCAGGTGCAGCTGCCCTTCATGAGCCAGCCCAAGGAGGTGGCCGAGGACTACCGCACCACCAGTCTCTCGCTGAAGAACCACCCGGTCACCTTCTTCCGCGAAGACCTGGCGCGGATGCAGGTGGTCCCCTGCTCGGCGCTGAAGACCTTCCGCAATCGCCGCCGCGTCTCGGTCGGCGGCCTCGTCCTGGTGCGCCAGCGGCCGGGCGCCGCCAAGGGCGTGGTGTTCATGACGCTGGAGGACGAGACCGGCATCGCCAACATCGTCATCTGGAAGGACGCCTTCGACGCCAACCGCCGCCTGGTGATGAGCGCCTCCTTCCTGGCGGTGCACGGCCAGGTCCAGGAGGCGGAGGGCGTCATCCACGTGGTCGCCGAACGCTTCACCGACCTCTCCTACAAGCTCTCCCAGATGCGCAACGAGGAGGGCCCCACGGGCGACCCGCCCCCGGAGATCCGCAACCGCGTCACCGGCCGCCTGATCCGCAGCCGCGATTTCCACTGAGCCAACCCTCTTGGCTCCATCGATTTACGGCTCCATCCTCAAGCCATGCTGGAAACCACGAAGCCCAGGACGCCGCGGGGTCCCAATGCCGAGCGCCGAGCCTCGACCCGCGCCAAGATCATGGACGCGGCGGTCCGATGCCTGACCGAGTTCGGCTATGCGGCCACCTCGACGCCGCTGGTGGCGAAGATAGCCAAGGTCAGCCGCGGCTCCCTGCTGCATCAGTTCCCGACCAAGGAGGACCTGATCATCGGGGTGGCCGAATACGCCTCGAGGGCGTGCAACGCGGTGATGCTGCAACACCTCGCCCCCTACCCGGACGGGCCCGAGCGGTTCCTGCGCGGCGTCGACGCGGTCTGGGCCTCGCTGCAGCAGCCGGAGGCCATCGCGCTGATGGAGGTGACCGTCGCCGCCCGCAGCGACCCCGAGCTGGGCGCGCGCTATCCCGGCTTCGCCGACGACCTGAACGCCTTCCTGCACCGCGGCCGCATGCGGATGGCGCAGAACCTTGACGTGCCCGAGCGGGTAGAGGAGATCGATGTCCTCGCTCATCTGACCCGCGCGGCGCTCAATGGCCTCGCCATGGAAACCACCTTCATCGGCCGCTCCACCGAGGAGGCGCTGAAGGTGGTGGCCCTCCTCAAGGACATGCGCCAGCGCCTTGTCGACGAGCTCAAGCCCGTGGGAGCGCGCGGCTAATGTACCGGATTTGAAGGTCCTGGCCCGCCTCGAGCGCTTGGGAACTTCGGAATCGGGACACCAGGGAATCTTGCGCGAAGCTGTCGGAATGGGGTGAGATGGATCGTCCTGGGATCGGGAGGATGTCGATGACCGATGCGATCCAACTGCTGGTGGGCACCCGCAAGGGCGCCTGGATCTACCGTAGCGACGCGGCGCGCGAGACCTGGCGGGTGCAGGGACCGATCTTCCTGGGCTCGATCATCAGCCACCTGGTGCTCGATCCGCGCGACCGCAAGACCCTCTTGATGGCCGCCGCCACCGGCCACCTGGGCCCCACCATCTTCCGCTCCACCGACGACGGCGAGACCTGGACGGAGGCCGCCAAGCCACCGGCCTTCCCGAAGTCCGACGACGCCGACGCGCGATCCGTCGACCATTCCTTCTGGCTGGAGCCCGGCCACGCCAGCGAGCCCGGCGTCTGGTGGGTCGGGACCTCGCCGCCGGGCCTCTTCGAAAGCCGCGACGGCGGCGCGCGCTGGGAAAGCGTGGCGGGCTTCAACGACAATCCCCGCTACTGGGACTGGTGCCCGCCCGAGGCCGGGACACCGGACGGCTCGCTCCTGAACCAGGTCGTCATCGACCCGCGTGACGCGGCCCACATGTACATCGCCACCTCCAGCGCCGGGGTGTTCGAGAGCTGCGACCGCGGCCGGACCTGGGGGCCGCTGAACGAGAATGTCGAAGCAAGCTTCCTGCCCGACCCCTATCCGGAGTTCGGCCAGGACGCCCATTTCATCGCGCTGGCGCCGACCAACCCCGACCGGCTCTGGCAACAGAACCACTGCGGCGTCTATCGTCTCGACCGGCCGGGGGAGCGTTGGGAGCGGATCGGCAAGGCAATGCCGGTCGAGGTCGGCGACATCGGCTTCACCATCACGCCGCATCCGCGCTGCGCCGAGACCGCCTGGGTGTTCCCGATGGACGGCACGGACGTCTGGCCGCGCACCAGCCCGGGCGGCAAGCCCGCGGTCTACCGGACACGGGACGCCGGGGCGAGCTGGGAGCGGCAGGACGCGGGTTTTCCCACAGAGCAGGGCTGGTTCACCGTCAAGCGCCAGGCCTTCTGCGCCGATCGGGCCGATCCGCTAGGCCTCTACCTCGGCACCACCGGCGGCGAACTCTGGATGAGCGGCGACGAGGGCGGCAGCTGGCGCCAGATCGCCGCCCATCTGCCGGAGATCTATTCGGTGACCGCAGCGCCCCTATGACCGTCAGCGTGTTCATTCCCTCGCAGCTCACCGCCTATACCGGCGGCGTCACGCGGGTGAGCGCGGCCGGGGCGACGGTGGCCGGCGTGCTGGACGATCTCGACCGCCGCTTTCCCGGGCTGAAGTTCCGGGTGGTCGATGAGCAGGACCGGGTTCGCAAGCACATGCGGATGTTCATCGGCCGCGACGAGACGCGCAGCGTCGTCGCCCCGATCCGGGACGGCGACGAGCTCTTGATATTCGGGGCGCTCTCCGGCGGTTAGAGCGCTTTCCGCCGAAGTGGCCGCCGGTTCGGCGGAAAGCGCGACCAGGCAAAAATCTAGAAGCGCAGCGTCCGGGCTTCCTTCACGTGGGGCAGGCCCTGGATCTTGCCGAGCAGGGCCTCGCTCGGCTCCTGGTCGACGCCCACCAGCGCGATGGCGTCGTCGCCGGCCGAGACGCGGCCCAGGTTGAAGGTGGCGATGTTGACGCCCGCGTCGGCCAGCAGGCCGCCAAGGTTGCCGATGAAGCCCGGCTTATCGAGGTTGTTCACGTAGAGCATGGTCGGGCCGAACGGGGCGTCGAGGTCCATGCCCTTGACCTCCACGACGCGCGGCGTGCCGGCCAGGACCGAGCCCGCGAAGGAGCGCTTGCCCTTTTCGGTGCTGATGGTGATGCGCATCAGGCTTTCGTAGATCGGCGAGTCCTCCTGACGGCTCTCGGAGACGGTGATGCCGCGCTCCTTGGCCACGGCCGGGGCGGAGACCATGTTGATCTCGGCCAGCATGGGCCGCATCACGCCGGCAAGCGCCGCGGCGGTGAGCGGCCTGGCGTTGAGGTTCGCCACCTCGCCCTCGTAGGCGATGTCGATGGACTTGATGCCGAAGTCGACCATCTGGCCTGCGAAGGCGCCGAGCTTTTCGGCCAGCGCGATGAACGGCTTCAGGCGCGGGGCTTCCTCGGCTGTAACGGAAGGGCTGTTCAAGGCGTTGGAAACCGCCCCGGTCAGCAGGTAGTCGCTGATCTGTTCGGCGACCTGCAGGGCGACGTTCTCCTGGGCCTCGTTGGTGGAGGCGCCCAGGTGCGGGGTGGCGACGAAGTTCGGCGCGCCGAACAGCACGTTTTCCTTGGCCGGCTCGGTCACGAAGACGTCGAAGCCCGCGCCGCCGATGTGGCCGGACTCCAGGCCCACCCGCAGGGCCGCCTCGTCGACCAGGCCGCCGCGGGCGCAGTTGACGATCATCACGCCCTTCTTGGTCTTGGCGAGGTTTTCGGCGGACAGGATGTTGCGGGTCTTGTCGGTGAGCGGGGTGTGCAGGGTGATGACGTCGGCGCGGGCCAGCAGGTCTTCCAGCTCCACCTTCTCGACGCCCATTTCCACCGCGCGCTCGGGCGACAGGAAGGGGTCGTAGGCCACCACCTTCATCTTCAGACCGAGCGCCCGGTCGGCGACGATGCCGCCGATGTTGCCGGCGCCGATCAGGCCAAGGGTCTTGGCGTAGAGTTCGACGCCCATGAAGCGGCTCTTCTCCCACTTGCCGGCCTGGGTCGAGACGTCCGCCGCGGGCATCTGGCGGGCGAGCGCGAACATCATGGCGATGGCGTGCTCGGCGGTGGTGATCGAGTTTCCGAAGGGGGTGTTCATCACCACGATGCCGGCGGCGGTGGCGGCGGGGATGTCGATGTTGTCGACGCCAATCCCGGCGCGGCCGATGACCTTCAGGTTCTTCGCCGCGGCGATGACGTCCTTGTTGGGCTTGGTGTCGGAGCGGACGACGAGGCCGTCGTAGTCGCCGATGACAGCGATCAGCTCATCCTTGGAAAGGCCGGTCTTGATGTCCACGTCGATCCCGCGCTGGCGGAAGATGTCGACGGCGGCGGGGCTTAGGGAGTCGGCGATGAGAACGCGGGGCATGTAAGGAATCTCCATCGGGAGAGCCCTCTCCGACCTGGCGGAGAGGGTCTGATTTCGGAATGAGGCGGAGGGCCGCTTAGGCGGCTTGGAGTTCGGACGAGACGGTGGCGTAGGCCCAGTCGAGCCAGGGCGTCAGCGCGTCGAGGTCGTCGGTGTCGACGGTGGCGCCGCACCAGATCCGCAGACCCGGAGGCGCGTCGCGGTAGCCGCCGACGTCCAGGGCGACCCCTTCCTTCTCCAGCAGACCCGCCAGCTTCTTGGCGAACTCGGCCTGGGCGTCCTCGGAGAGCGAGGTCACGGCCGGGTCGATCACCTTGAGGCAGACCGAGGTGTTGGAGCGGATCGTGGGGTCTTCGGCGAGGAACGCCACCCACGAGGTCTTCTGCGCCCAGGCCTCCAGCACGCCCAGGTTGGCGTCGGCGCGGCGGCGCATCTCGGCCAGGCCGCCGATCGAGGCCGCCCACTTCAGCGCATCGACGGCGTCCTCCACCGCCAGCATCGAGGGCGTGTTGATGGTGGCGCCTTCGAAGAGGTCGAGGGTGACCTTGCCGCCCTTGGTCATGCGGAAGAGCTTCGGCATCGGCCAGGCCGGCGTGTAGCTCTCGAGGCGGGCGACGGCGCGGGGCGACAGGATCAGGACGCCGTGGGCGGCCTCGCCGCCCAGCGCCTTCTGCCAGGAGAAGGTGACCACATCGAGCTTGGCCCAGTCGAGAGGTTGGGCGAAGGCGGCGCTGGTCGCGTCGCAGATCACGATGCCTTCGCGGTCCGCGGCGATGAAGTCGGCGTTGGGGACGCGGACGCCAGAGGTGGTGCCGTTCCAGGTGAACACCAGGTCGGCGTCGGGCCGCACCTTGGTCAGGTCCGGGAGCTTGCCGTAAGGCGCGTCGAGCACCTCGGCCTCGATCTTCAGCTGCTTGACGACATCGGTCACCCAGTCCTTGCCGAAGCTCTCGAAGGCCAGCAGCTGCACGGGTCGCGGACCCAGCATCGACCACATGGCCATCTCGACGGCGCCGGTGTCGGAGCCCGGCACGATGCCGATCAGATAGTCGTCGGGAACCTCGAGCACCTCACGGGTGCGGTCGATGGCGTCCTTCAGGCGCGCCTTGCCGGGCTTGGAGCGGTGCGACCGGCCGAGGACGGCGTTCTGGAGGTTTTCGGGGCTCCATCCGGGGCGCTTGGCGCAGGGGCCGGAGGAAAATTCGGGACGCGCGGGGCGCATCGCCGGCTTGGCGAGGGTCGTCATGTCGATGTCTCCCATCCTTACAGATGGACTGCGCCCCGTTGGGGGGGCGTGGCCCGCGCGCCAAAAGCCCGGGTTCGGGCCGGGGCGCAAGCGGAAGTTTTCTGATGCCGCCTACAGCGGCGCTGAGCCGCACCTGGCTACGGCAAGTCGGCCAGCGGCGACAAAGCCGCTCGGCCCGCGCCAACCCGACCAGCTCAGGCCGCGGAAAGGTTGATGGCCCGCGCCTGGCGCACGCGCCTTCGCCACGCCACCAGCGAGCCGATGATCAGGCACCAGTTGATGCCGATGAAATCGATGTTGTTGATGAGCGCGTAGAAGTAGTCGCTCGGCCGTTCGGCGACGATGTAGAAGGAGTGCATGGAGAACTGAACGGCGAAGAACAGCATCACGCCGCCCATCCACAGCGCGCTGTAGCGCACGGTGATGGCCAGCAGCACCAGGGCGGTCAGGCCGTCATTGGCGAGACGGATAACGTCGTCGTTGGCCGGCGAGAGAAAATGACCGGAGCGCCCGATGAGCACGTTAAGGACGACGACCAGCGCAGCGGCGCGTTCGGCCGGGCCACCCTTCCAAAATGCGAAGAGGGCGCCAAGGACCGAGAAGGTGTTTATGAGCAGTCCGACGGATATGGCTGACATGATTGGGCGCCTCTAAGCCGATTAGAGGCGCCCAACCAGTTAATCTACTGCAATAATGAGGCAGCTAGCCGATCCGAGGATCGGTCAGCCGACCTCGCGCAGGGTGGTTTGGGTGGTGGCCAGCAATTGCGCCGGCTTGTCCATACCATCCATCTTCGTGCGGATGCCCAGGCGAAGCTTGGCTTCGTTGAGCTCGTTATGAACCGCAACCATGGCGGTGCGCGCTTCGCTGAGCGCCTTGATGGCTTCGACCATCTTGATTTGCACGTCGTCGGCGAACACCAGCGAGGTGTTCACATCCTTACGCGCCTTGAGCATTTCGCCCATCAGTTCAGAGGCTTCAACCAGGGCGCCATCCACGGCAGCCTCGGTCACGAACAGCTTCTTGGCCACTCGTTGCGCCACAAACGCCTTTTCCATCGAAAACCCCACAGTCAAGATGAACAACACAATTTACGGTAAACGAAAGGTGAAGCTTCCCGCAACCCCTTGATGGGTTGTTAACCATAATTTCTGCCCCAGAGGGTTGTGCTGTGGCGCCCAGAACACAGTTTTGCGAGATCGCAATCGAATCGCCCGCCGCGTCCCGGTCGCCGCGGTAACCCAACCGTTAGGAATGCTGCGCTACAGCAGGGGTCCGTGCGGCCTTTGCGAGCGACATGACCCAAAACCCCGGCGCCCCCGGATCTCCGCCGACCGCCACCTTCCACGCTCGCGTGGCCGGGGTCGGCCTGGTCACGACGCTGGTGGTGCTGATCGCGGCCTGCGGGACCTTCACCCTGCAGCAGTGGGCCGTGGCGCGCACCCAGTCGCATCAGATCTACGCGGCTCTGTCGCAGATCACCGCCTCCACGGTCGCCCCGGCCGTCGTCGACAACGACCTTGACGATATCCAGGCCGCGCTGTCGGCCCTGGCCGCCAGCAGGAACGTCGACTCGGCGCAGCTCACCGATCCGGCCGGCCGCATCCTTGGCGTCTTCGACCGCAGCGCCAGCGTCGCCGCGCCGGGCGCCACGGAATCGATCCAGACCGAGGTCAAGGCTGGCGGCAAGACCGTAGGCCGCCTGACCATGACGGTCATACGGCCGCAGCTCGCGCCGCTTCTGCCACAGTTCATCGCCCTCACCGCCGCCCTGCTGTTCGGCGGCGTCGGCGTCGCGCTCTTCCTGGCCCGCGGCATGGCCCACCGGATCATCGCGCCCGTCCAGCGGCTGTCGGAGGCCATGCACCAGGTGGCCGGCGGCGGCAATTTCGAGCCTATCGAGATCAAGGCCCAGGACGAGCTGTTCCGCAGCCTGACCGCCAGCTTCAACCACCTGCTCGGCAAGCTCGGCGAGCGCGAGGAAGACCTGAAGCGCGCCATGCGCGACCTGGAGAGCGCCCGCGATGCGGCCAACGCCGCCAATGTGCTGAAGACCCACTTCCTGGCCAATATGAGCCACGAAATCCGCACCCCGCTGAACGGCGTGCTGGCCATGGCCGAGGTCATGTCGATGGGCGAGCTCGACCCATCGCAACGCGAGCGGCTTGGCGTCATCCGCCAGTCGGGCTCCCTGCTGCTGGCCGTGCTGAACGACGTGCTCGACCTTTCCAAGATCGAGGCCGGCAAGCTCACCCTGGTGAAGGAGGACTTCGACCTGGAGCCCTCGCTGTCGGCCACCGTCGAAAGCTTCGGCGTGCTGGCGCGCAACAAGGGCCTCGACTTCCAGATGACCATGGCCGAGGAGGCCCGCGGCTGGTGGCGCGGGGACGCCGACCGCCTGCGCCAGATCGTCGGCAACCTGATCTCCAACGCCGTGAAGTTCACGCCAGCCGGCGTGGTCCAGGCGGCGGTCGACGTCAATCCGGAGACGGACGCGCTGCGCCTCATCGTCCGCGACTCGGGCGTCGGCATCGCACCGGAGAAGCTGCCGGCGCTGTTCGAGAAGTTCACCCAGGCCGACAACTCCGCCACCCGCCGGTTCGGCGGCACAGGCCTTGGCCTGGCCATCTGCCGCGAGCTGACCCAGATGATGGGGGGCTCCATCAACGTGGAAAGCCTCGAAGGCGAGGGTTCGGTGTTCACCGTCGAGTTGCCGCTGCCCCGCGGCCACGCCACCTGCGACGCCGTGGCCGACGCGGTCCACGCCAGCCGCGAAGGCAACCTGCGCCTGCTGGCCGCCGAGGATAACCCGACCAACCAGCACGTGCTGGCCGCCGTCATGGACTCGCTGGGCATCGACATCGACATTGTCGGCGACGGCCGTCAGGCGGTCGACGCCTGGAAGATCGGCGGCTATGACCTGATCCTGATGGATATCCAGATGCCGGTGATGGACGGCATCGACGCCGCCCGCGAGATCCGCGAGCTGGAGACCGCCGAAGGCCGCCGTCGCACGCCGATCGTGGCGCTGACCGCCAACGCCCTGACCTTCCAGGTGGACGAATACCTGGCCGCCGGCATGGACGACCACGTGGCCAAGCCCATCGAGATCGCCAAGCTCTATGAGGCGATCTCCGGCGCCCTTACCACCGCCGCCACGGGCGGGGCCCAGCGCGCTTCCGCCGTCAAAGCCGGCTGAATCCCACCGCCTTAGCAAAGCTGAACGCCGCACAACGTGGGCCTCAGGCGCGCGTCATGCCGGGCATGATTTCCTGTGATCGTCGATCCGGCGCCCCGGACGTCCCGGCAACCAAACGCCATGCCGGGTGTTTTTGGCGCCGTCCCCACCGGGACCCGATGCCGAGGGACGACCAGAGCAGAGGATAAGACAGATGAAGAAGCTTACGACCCTTACCCTGATCGGCGCCGCCTCCGCGTTGGCGCTGTCGGCGAGCGCCGCCTCGGCGCAGATGTATGACGGCCGCCACGTCGACGCCCGCTACGGCGAGCGCGGCTACGGCCCGCGCGCCGATATCAATCAGCGGCTGACGCTGATCGACCGCCAGATCGCGCGCGGCGTGCGGCGTGGGCAACTGACCCAGCGCGAGGCCCAGGTCGCGCAACTCGAAATGCGGCGGATCGAGCACCTGAAGCAGCAGTACCGCTCGGGCGGCTTCAACCGCCTGGAGCTGGCCAATCTCGACAGCCGTCTGGACCGCCTGGAGCGGCAGGTTCGCTATGACAGCCACGACAACCAGTACGGCTATGGCTACGGCCACGACTACCGCCGCTAAGCCAGCCTGACCGGCCCAACACAGCGCCTCCGGAGCGATCCGGGGGCGTTTTGCGTCAGGGCTCGACGGCGAGTTCCGGCCAGCGCGCGGCGACCGAGGCCGCGTTGCGCATGAACCCGTTCGTGGGCCGTAGCGGATTGGGCCGCATGCGCAGGGCAAAGAGGTCCTCCAGCCCGAACGGGGCGACGACCGCCAGGCCGTCATTGGCCTGCAGGCGCACCCCCACGGCGAAGGTGGAGCTGACGAACCGCGTCAGAGCTTCGGCGGTGTCGGCCAGCGGCGCATAGGGCTCGCCGAACTTGCCCCCGAACCAGAGGTGCACGCGGGCCTGGTTCCTCACCTCGACCATCTCGCGCAGCGGCGGTTCGAAGGCCGCGGCCACCCGCCGGATCGCCTGGTCCTCAGCTTCATAGGAGATGTCGCCAGCGTCGAAGTAGCCGAGATCGTAGTCCTTGATCCCATAGTCGAGGTCACGGCCCGTGAGCCGATTCAGCACGGGCTGATAGACCGCGCCGGAGAAGACCAGCCAGTCGGGCAGGTCGAGGTCGCGGGCGCGCTCCAGCACCTGCATCAGCCGGGGCGAGCCGCGCACGATCTCTTCCAGGCGCCCCTCGAGGTCCGCGCTCACCTGCGGCCCCGCAACGGCCAGCCGTGGTCGAGCGGCCCGTGCCCATGGCCCAGCCCCGGCGCGCTCAGTATCGCCTGGTGGACGTAGTCCCAGGCGCGGGCGACGGCCGCCTCCAGCGACATCCCTTGCGCGACGCCGGCGGCGCAGGCCGAGGCCAGGGTGCAGCCCGTGCCGTGGGTGTTGCGGGTCTCGATCCGCTCGCCCTCGAACGCCGTCTCGCCGTAGGGGGTGATCAAGAGGTCGGTGACGCGGTCACCCGGCACATGACCACCCTTCATCAGCACCGCGCCGGCCCCCATCCGCAGCAAGGCCTCGCCGGCCCGGCGCAGGTCGTCGGTGGTGCCGGCGGGCAGGCCGGTGAGCGCCTCGGCCTCGGGGGCATTGGGCGTCAGGAGGGCGGCGCGGGGCACCAGCAGCGACCGGACCGGCGCAATGGCGTCATCGGCGAGCAACAGGGCGCCGCCCTTGGCCACCATCACTGGGTCGATCACGGCCGGGACCGCGGCGGCGTCCAGCAGGCGCGCCACCAGTTCGACCACCTCGGTGTCGCCCAGCATGCCGGTCTTGATGACGTCCGCGCCAATGTCGGAGATGACCGCGAGGACCTGGCCTTCGATGACGTCGAGGGGGATGGGAAGGGCCGCGCTGACGCCGAGGGTGTTCTGCACCGTGACGGCGGTGATCGCCGTGGCCGCATAGCCGCCAAGGGCGGTCACAGTCTTGATGTCCGCCTGGATCCCCGCCCCGCCGCCGGAATCCGAGCCGGCGATGATCAGCACTCTTCCTGGGTTCGGCATCGCTCGGCGATAGCGCGCCTGCCCGCGATTTGCATCGCCGAATAAAATTCCTTGACAGTTATATATCTATATAAGAATATATATTCATGACGCCGTTCGAAGCCATCGCCGAGCCCAATCGCCGCCGCCTGCTGGACCTCTTGAGGACCGGCGAGCGGCCGGCGGGCGATCTCGTCGAGGCGACGGGCCTCAGCCAGCCCGGCGTCTCCAAGCACCTGAAGCTGCTGCGCGAGGCGGGCCTCGTCAGCATGCGGCCCGACGGCCAGCGCCGGCTCTACCGGCTCGAACCCGAAAGCCTCGCCGAACTCGACAGCTGGCTGAAACCCTTCCGGCAGTTCTGGGCCGGTCGCCTGGACGCCCTCGACGACCATTTGGAGAACGAACAATGAGCGAGACCCTGGACATGCTGAGCACCGCGCCCCTGGGCGACGTCACCGTGGCGAACGACGCCCTGCAGGTGATCTTCCACCGCCGCTACAACAAGCCCGTCGCCAAGGTCTGGGCGGCGATCACCACGCCCGAGCGGCTGGCCGACTGGCTGGCCAACGCCGAGATCGAGATGAAGGTCGGCGGCGTCATCCGCCTCGACTGGTTTGGCCACAACAGCATGGTCGGCCGCGTCGTGGCGCTGGACCCGCCCAACACCTTCGCCTGGACCTGGAGGCTCGGCGAGCGGGAGACCGTGGTGCGCTTCGACCTGGAAGCCGACGGCGATGGCTGCCTGCTGACGCTCACCCACTCCGGGCTCAGTCCGAAGGCCGGGCCGGGCGCCGGCGTGCGGGCCGGGTGGCACTCGCATCTGGAAGGTATTGCGGACGCGATCGAGGGCCGCAGGACGGCCTGGGAAACCATCATTGCCCGGCGGGACGCCGTCGCCCCGCGCTATCCCGCCCTGCCCGCCTGAGCGATGGCGTCCCAGACCCGCAGGGCCTGGACCGTCTCGCGCACATCGTGGACCCGCACCGCCGCCACGCCAGCGGCGGCGCCCGCCAGGGCCCCGGCGACTGAGCCGCCCAGCCGTTCATCGGCTGGGCGGTTTCCGCCATCCAGAGCCGAGATGAAGCTCTTGCGGCTGACGCCCAGCAGCACCGGAAAACCCAGGGCCACGATCCGGTCGAGGCCGGCCAGCAGCGGCAGGTTGTGGGTCGTCATGTGCTTGCCAAAACCGACGCCCGGATCAAGCCAGATCCGCTCGCGCCGCACGCCGGCCGCCATCGCGGCCGCGGCCCGCGCGCTGAGGAACGCCGCCACCTCGGCGACCACGTCGTCATAGTGCGGCTCGGCCTGCATGGTCCCCGGCTCGCCCTGCATGTGCATCAGCACGACGTCGCAGCCGAGCGCAGCGGCGGTCGCCAGACTGTCGGGCGCGTGACGCAGCGCCGTGACGTCGTTCCAGATCACCGCGCCGGCCGCCATCGCCGCGCGGGCCACGGCGGGCTTCATGGTGTCGACGGAGATCCGGACGGTGCGCTCGGCGGCGAGCGCGCGGATCAGCGGCTCGACGCGGGCGATCTCCTGCGCCTCGTCCACGGGTGCGGCGCCCGGCCGGGTGGACTCGCCGCCCACGTCCAGGATGTCGGCGCCGTCGGCGATCAGCCGCCGGGCCCGGGCCAGCGCCGCGTCCAGGCCTGCGAAGGCGCCGCCATCGGAAAAGCTGTCGGGCGTGACGTTGAGCACGCCCATGACGCGGGTTGGGGTGGGAACTGGCGGCATCGGGGCTCAGAATAGCAGACCGGGCCGACCCGGCGCAGGGCGAACAATCCGCCGCCGCACGGTGCTGTCGGACAAGAAAAAGTTGGCCCCCTCGCAGGAGCCGCCCTTCCCAAACTGTCGGTCGTTCAGCTCAGGCCGGCTCGGGATCGGCGGGCCGGGCGGTGATGGGGACCGAGGACTTGGGCGTGGCGGGGCGCTTGGCGTCCAGGTCCTCGCGGACCGGGGCGACGCCCTTGGTCACGGCCACGATCTCGTCGCCGCTCAGGGTCTCGAACTCGAGCAGGGCCTTGGCCACGGTGTGCAGGTCGTCGAGCTTCTCGGTGAGAATGCGCTTGGCCTCGCTGTAGCCGTCGTTCACCAGGCGCTTCACTTCAGCGTCGATGATGTTGGCGGTCTCTTCCGAGACGTTCTGGGTGCGCGACACTGAGTGGCCGAGGAAAACCTCTTCCTGGTTGTCGCCATAGGCCACCAGGCCGAGCTTGTCGGAGTAGCCCCAGCGGGTGACCATGCTGCGGGCGAGGCCGGTGGCCGCCTGGATGTCGCTGGACGCGCCCGAGGTGATCTTGTCCTTGCCGAAGATCAGCTCCTCGGCGACGCGACCGCCCATCATGATGGCCAGGCGCGAGGTCATCTGTTCGAAGTTCAGCGAGTAGCGGTCGGCCTCGGGCAGCTGCATCACCATGCCCAGCGCACGGCCGCGCGGGATGATCGTGGCCTTGTGCACGGGGTCGGCGGCGGGAACCAGCAGCGCCACCAGGGCGTGGCCGCCCTCGTGGTAGGCGGTGAGCTTCTTCTCGTCCTCGCTCATGACCATCGACCGGCGCTCGGCGCCCATCATGACCTTGTCCTTAGCGTCCTCGAAGTCGCGCATGGTGACCATGCGGCGGTTCTTGCGCGCGGCCAGCAGGGCGGCCTCGTTGACCAGGTTGGCCAGGTCGGCGCCGGAGAAGCCGGGGGTGCCGCGGGCGACGACCTTGACGTCCACGTCGGCGGCCAGCGGCACGTTCTTCATGTGCACGCGGATGATCCGCTCGCGGCCGTTGATATCGGGGTTGGGCACCACGACCTGACGGTCGAAGCGGCCGGGACGCAGCAGCGCCGGGTCGAGCACGTCGGGACGGTTGGTGGCGGCGATCAGGATGATGCCTTCATTGGCCTCGAAGCCGTCCATCTCGACCAGCAGCTGGTTCAGGGTCTGCTCGCGCTCGTCATTGCCGCCGCCGAGGCCTGCGCCGCGGTGACGCCCGACGGCGTCGATTTCGTCGATGAAGATGATGCAGGGGGCGTTCTTCTTGGCCTGCTCGAACATGTCGCGCACGCGAGAGGCGCCGACGCCCACGAACATCTCCACGAAATCGGAGCCGGAGATGGTGAAGAAGGGCACGCCCGCCTCGCCGGCGATGGCGCGGGCCAGCAGCGTCTTGCCGGTGCCGGGAGGGCCGATCAGCAGCGCGCCCTTGGGGATCTTGCCGCCCAGGCGCTGGAATTTCTGCGGGTCCTTCAGGAAGTCGACGATCTCGACGAGCTCTTCCTTGGCCTCTTCCACGCCGGCCACGTCCTCGAAGGTGACGCGGTTCTTGTTCTCGGTGAGCAGGCGCGCCTTGGACTTGCCGAAGCCCATGGCGCCGCGCGCGCCGCCCTGCATCTGGCGCATGAAGAAGATCCAGACGCCGATCAGGAGCAGGATCGGCAGGCTGTTCAGGAGGAAGCCGATCAGGGTGAAGCCGCCGGCCTGCTTGACCTGCATGTCGACGCCCTGCGCCTTCATGGCGTGCTCGAGTTCGTCCTGGTTGTTCAGGGTGATAGCCGTGAAGGTCTTGCCCGCGCGGTCGTGGATTTCGACGTTGGTGCCACGGAACAGCGCCGACTTCACGTCGCCCGAATCCACCTTGGAAAGCAGCTGCGAATAGCTGATCTCGGAGGCGCCGGCAGCCTTACCGCCGCCGGTGACCATGCTGTAGAGGCCGATCAGGACGACAATTACGACGCCCCAGATGACGAGATTGCGCAGGTTCATCAGTTAAGACCGTCTCGGAAAAAGGCTTCGGGCCAGGGAGCTAAGATAGGACGCCGACCGGCGCTCCACCAGTTGACCGGCCGACGCGCGACCGAAGACCGCGCCTTGACCGTAAAATACGAAAGGCCGCGCCTCAGGGACGCGGCCTTTAGATAGGCATGAATTTACTGAATTAAGCGCTACCGGCCCGGCGGCTTCTTCGGCGCGGCGATCAGGCCTTCGCGCTGGGCGCGCTTGCGGGCGAGTTTGCGGGCCCGGCGCACGGCTTCGGCCTTCTGGCGAGCGCGCTTTTCGGACGGCTTCTCGTAGTGGACGTGCCGCTTCATTTCGCGGAACGAGCCTTCGCGCTGCATCTTCTTCTTCAGCGCCTTGAGGGCTTGGTCGACGTTGTTGTCGCGGACGAAAATCTGAACCAGAGTTATCTCTCCTGTCGTCGCTTACCGCCCGGCCCCCTCAATCCCTTTGGAAAAGGGGTGGCGGCGAGCGAACAAAGGGGCTTGCTACAAAAACCGTGGGCCCGGAGGCTTAGGGCCTTCGGGTTCGAGCGCGGCGAAATAGCAGAAGGCGCCGCCTGTGTCCACGCTGCGTGGACGGGTTTTCTCTGAAGCGCGGAAACGGCTTAGAGTGATCCCATGGCCAGAGCCACCCGAAAAAAGCGCCCCGAAGCCGCCGCTGAGGCCCCGCCGGCGCCGAACTGGGCGACCGCTGCCGAGCAGCTGGTGCTGGATCAGGCCCTGAAGCTCGTCCCCTCCCAAGGGTGGACCTCGCTGATGACCAAGAACGCGGGCAGGGCCGTGGGCCTCTCGGCGGGCGAGACCGAACTGCTGCTGCCCCAGGGGCCCGCCGACCTCGCGGCCCTGCTCTCGCGCCGCCATGACGCGGCCGCCCTGGCGGCGCTGGGCGATCCGCAGGGCCTGAAGATCCGCGAGCGCATCGCGCGCGGCGTGGCGGCCCGCCTGGAGGCCGCCTGCGCCGACGAGGCGGCCGTGCGGCGGCTGAACGGCTGGTTCACCCTGCCGCAGAACATGGCGCTGGGCGCGCGGCTGGCCTGGGAGAGCGCCGACAGGCTCTGGCGCTGGGCGGGCGACGTCGCCACCGACGAGAACCACTATTCCAAGCGCGTGCTGCTGGCCGGCATCCTCTCGGGCGCGCTGGCCATCCGCTTCGCCTCCGGCGCCGAGGCCGCCAAGGCTTTCACCGACCGCCGCATCGAAAACGTCATGGCCTTCGAGACGTGGAAGGCGACCACCAGCTTCCGCCCCGGCGAAATCGCCAACCGCTTCGCCGAGGCCTTGGGGCGGATGCGCTACCGCGCCTGACATCCCTCCTCTTCAGGGGAGGGATGGAGTCAGAGCGGCTTCACCCGGTTGACGTGGCCCATCTTGCGGCCGGGCTTGGCCTCGCGCTTGCCGTAGAGGTGGATTCGGGTCTCGGGCTCGGCGGCGAGGCGCGGCCAGGCCAGCACCTCCTCGCCCAGCAGGTTCAGCATCTCGACCTGGGCGATGGCCCGGGTGGGGCCCAGCGGCCAGCCGGCGACGGCGCGGATGTGCTGTTCGAACTGGTCTACCTCGCAGCCGTCCTGGGTCCAGTGGCCGGAATTGTGCACCCGGGGCGCGAACTCGTTCACCAGCAGGCGGCCGTCGGCCATCTCGAAGAGCTCGATGCCGATCACCCCGACATAGTCGAGGCCGGAGAGGATGCGCGCGGCGATCCGCTCGGCCTGGTCGGCCATGGCCGGGGTCACGCGGGCCGGCGCCAGCGACCGGCGCAGGATGCCGTGCTCGTGGTGGTTCTCGGCCAGGGGATAGACGGCGGTGGCCCCGTCGCGGCCCCGCGCGGCGATCACCGAGAGCTCGCGCACGAACTCGGCGGCCGCCTCGACGATCACCGGCACGCCGCCGAGCGCCGTGAACGAGGCCGCGGCGTCGGCGGCCTGTTCGACCCAGCGCTGGCCCTTGCCGTCGTAGCCCTCACGGCAGGTCTTCATCAGGCAGGGCGTGCCGATCCGGCGGACGGCTTCGACGGCTTCGGTGGGGCTCGCCGCGGCGGCGAAGGCCACGGTGGGTGCGCCATGGGCGTTGAGGAAGGTCTTCTCCTCCACCCGGTCCTGGGCCACGGCCAGCGCGCGGGGACCCGGCGCGACCTCTGCACCCTGGGCGACCAGGAGGCTGACGGTCTCGGCCGGCACGTTCTCGAACTCGTAGGTGACCACATCGGCAAGGTCGGCGAGCTGCTTCAGCGCCGCCGGATCGTCATAGGCGCCGACCAGGCAGCGCACCGCCACACGGCCCGCGGGACTGTCGGCGTCGCGCTCCAGCACCACCGCATCGAAGCCGAGGCGGCCTGCGGCCAGGGCCAGCATCCGGCCAAGTTGGCCGCCGCCAAGAATGCCGATCGTGGAGCCCGGCGGGAGCGGCGGCTTCTGTTTCAAGCGTCCTCGACGGTCTCGGGGATGCTGGCGGTCTGGCGTGCGGTGAAAGCTTCCAGGCGCGCGGCGATCCCCTCGTCGGACAGCGCCAGGATCTTGGCCGCCATCAGGCCGGCGTTCTTGGCCCCCGCCTCGCCGATGGCGAGCGTGCCCACCGGGATTCCCGCCGGCATCTGGACAATGGAAAGCAGGCTATCCATCCCCTTCAGCGCCTTGGTCTCGATCGGCACGCCCAGCACCGGCAGCTCGGTGAGCGAGGCGGTCATGCCGGGCAGGTGGGCCGCGCCCCCGGCGGCCGCGATGATCACCTTGAAGCCGGCGGCCTTGGCCCCCTTGGCGAAGGCGTACATGCGTTCCGGCGTGCGGTGGGCCGAGACCACCTTGGCCTCATACGCCACGCCCAGGCTCTCCAGCATGTCGGCCGCATGCTTCAGCACCGGCCAGTCGGACCGGCTGCCCATGATGATGGCGACGGGCGCTCGTGTGGCGCTCATGTCGTGACATGCCCCTTGCTCGAAGGCGGCGGAGTATAGGCGCCGACTTTGCAGGAGCAACCAAGGATGGATAGATTCAGCGTAACTCCTGTTGCGTCGTTGATTCCGGCCCTGCCTAGGACATCGCAATGAAGATCACCGGCGCGCGCAACGAACCCTTCTCGGACATGCGAAAACGCGCGCTCGCCAAGGCGGGCGCCCAGGTTCGCGGCTCGGCGCAGGCCGTCGACTCCACCAGCTTCCTGGGCCTCACCGAGGTCGAGATGACCCCGGCCGTAAGCGCCGCCGTGCAGACTCTGCTCACCGAGATCGACGACCTGCGGGGCGAAGTCAGCCGGCTCAAGGCCAAGCTTTCCGAAACCGAGGGCCTGGCGGACCGCGACGCATTGACGCCGCTGCTCAACCGCCGCGCCCTGGTGCGCGAGCTCGGCCGCATCCGCACCTTTGCGCAGCGTTACGGCTCGCCGGCCAGCCTGGTCTATTTCGACCTCGACGACCTGAAGGGCGTCAACGACCGCTTCGGCCACGCCGCAGGCGACGCGGCGATCCGCGCGGTGGCCGACCGGCTGCTGGCCAATGTGCGCGACAGCGACATCGTGGGCCGCATGGGCGGCGACGAGTTCGCGGTGATCCTGGTGCAGGCCGACCACGCCACCGCCGAGGGCAAGGCCGCCCAGCTCGCCCGCGCCATCGAGGCCGAGCCCCTGCGGTTCGGCGACTGGTCCGCCCCGCTGCACGTCTCCTGGGGCGTGCGCGAGATCAGCATGGACGCCGAGCCGGAGACCCTCGTCGCCGAGGCCGATGCGGCCATGTACAGCCGCAAGCGCGAGCGGAAGACGGCGTAGCTCCTACCCTCCCCCGCCCGCCGCTTCGCGGGGGAGGGAAGGGCTTACGCGATGATGTCCGGGTTGAGCAGGTCCTCGATGCGGGTGATCTCGTCCTTCAGGGCCAGTTTCTTGCGCTTCAGGCGGGCGATCAGCAGCATGTCCGGGAGCGGCGAGAGCGCGATGGCCTGGACGGCGGCGTCGAGATCGGCGTGGTCCTGGCGCAGGTCCACCAGCCTCTGCTCCAGCGCCTCTTCGGAAATGTCGTCGTTCATGGCCCAATCCTACACAAGTATGGCCTAGCCCAGGGCCGCGGCGAGCGCAGCCAGGGTGTCGTCCGGCGCGGGTTTGCCCCAGGCTTTCGACGCCGCCTGCAGCGCCGCCAGCGCAGGCGCCCTGCCGGGGCCGCCGCCCATCGTCTCCAGGGTTTCCATCAGCACCCGCTCGGCGCGAAGCTCAGCCGCCTTCACGTCTTCCCGCAGACCCTCGCGCGCGGCGTGGTCCACCGGCGGCAGGGGAGCCTTCAGCGTGCGGCGCACCTCGCGCAATGGGACCAGGGCCGCCGCTTCCCAGCGGTGCGCGGCCGCGGCGGCCCGGGCCAGCAACCCGGGGTCGGCGGTCTCCGCCCAGACCGCCCAGAGCAGCAGGGAGGTGTTCTGGCCGTGGCCGTCCTGCAGGGTCAGGCAGGCCTCGGGCACGCCGGGCTGGCCGTAGACTTCCAAGGTCCAGTCCCAGAGCGACATCGGGCTCAGGCCTCGCTCTGCAGAGGGCCGACATCCTGGCCCCAGCGTTTGACCGGTTTCCATGACAGCCCGAAGAGGTCGAGGGCGCGGCCCACCGACTGGTCGACCACCTCCTGGATTGTCGCGGGCCTGGCGTAGAAGGCCGGCAGCGGCGGGGCGATCACCGCCCCCATCTCGGCCAGCCGGACCATGGTGCGCAGATGGCCCAGGTGCAGCGGGGTCTCGCGCACCATCAGGACCAGCGGCCGGCGCTCCTTCAGCACCACGTCGGCGGCGCGGGTGAGCAGCGACGAGGTCACGCCGGTGGCGATCTCGCTCATGGTGCGCACCGAACAGGGTGCGACGATCATGCCCAGCGTCGGGAACGAGCCGGAGGCGACCGAGGCCCCCACGTCGGAGACCTTGTGCGTCACATCGGCCCGGCCCTGGACGTCGGCGGCGGTCAGCTCGGTCTCCTGCGAGAGCGTCAGGGCGGCGGCGCGGCTCATGATCAGGTGGCTTTCGACGCCCAGGTCGCGGCAGGCGTCGAGGACGCGCAGGCCGTAGACGACGCCCGAAGCGCCGGAAATCCCCACCACCAGCTTCGGGCGCTCAGATGTCGGCATGCAAAGGGCTCCCAACGTGCGAACCGTCACAAGGTCTCAGCTTCGCCGTTTGCAACCATATGTGATCTGACACGGAGGCATAGCGGGTGTTCACTGGGTTGGACCAGCAGCATAGGAGGCCGCCCGTCATGGCAGTGGAAGCCAGGATCCGTGAACTCGGATCTCGCCACCAGTCCCTTGAACAAGCCATTCAGGACGAACTGCGCAGGCCCGCCGCTGACGACATCAGATTGCAGGAGCTCAAGCGACAGAAGCTCCGACTAAAGGAAGAGATGGAAACCCTTCGAGGGCAGATCCACTAGCCACCCCTCCCGCAAGACGGGAGAGCTGAAGCCGGCGGCCAGCCGGCGAGGGTGGGAGAGCCCCGTCAGGCGCTCTCCCACCCGCTTTGCTGTCTGGCGCTAGGCTTCGTCGTCCGCCAGTTCGTCTTCGTCCTCGAAGACCGATTCAACGGTGTGGGCGTCGTCGCCCTCGTCCTCATGCTCGACCACGGCGTCGACGGCGCCGGTTTCCGATGCGGGCAGCAGGGTCGGGCCTTCCGGCTCGACGATGCCCTTGCGCTTGTCGTCCTTGGCCTTCTTCTCGGCGGCCTTCTTGACCACCGCGTCGAGCTCCATCTGGGTGGAGAGGCCCAGCGTCACCGGGTCGACCGGCTTGATGTTGGCCGAGTTCCAGTGCGTGCGGTCGCGGACCTGGTCGATGGTCGCCTTGGTGGTGCCAAGGAGGCGCGCGAGCTGGCTGTCCGGCACTTCCGGGTGGTTGCGCAGGAACCAGGCGATGGCGTCCGGGCGGTCCTGGCGACGCGACACGGGGGTGTAGCGCGGCGCCTTCTTCACCGGCTTGAGGAGCTCGGCGTGGCGGCTCTTCTGGGCGATCATCCGGTAGGCCGGGTTCTTCTGGGCGGCGTCCAGCTCTTCACGGTTGAGCTGGCCGTTGGCGATCGGGTCGGCGCCGCGGATGTCGCGCGCCACTTCGCCGTCGGCGATGCCGCGCACCTCGAGCGGGTGCAGGCCGCAGAAATCGGCGATCTGTTCGAAGGTCAGCGAGGTGTTGTCCACGAGCCAGACGGCGGTCGCCTTCGGCATCAGGATGTCAGTGGTCATAGCGTTTTTCCGTATGGCGGAAATGAAGGCGCCCGGCCTTTCGGCCGGGCGGTGAGGCCTGATCTATAAGCCCTATCCGCGCGATGTGAAACGGGATTGTGGTTGCACCGAGCTTCTCTCTCCGGCGCAAAGCGCGGGGAGACCAGGGTCGGCGTCTCAGCCCGCCGCGCGGGTGGTCCAGCGGGTGAGGTCGCGCTCGCGGCCCATCAGCGCCAGGCCCGAGGCGATGGATTCCAGCTCGGCGCCGGTCTCGATGCGGCCGGGCTCGAAGCGGCGGTGGAAGATGGCCCGGACCGCCGGCACCAGCGACGAGCCGCCGGTCAGGAAGACCCGGTCGATCTGCCCCGGCGCCAGCTCGGCGTCGGCGAGGGCGGCGTCCACCGCGGCCTCGATGCGGGTCAACTCCGGGGCGATCCAGCCCTCGAACTGGCTGCGCTTGACGCCGCCGACCAGCGAGATCGAACCCGCCTCGAAGCGGAACTCGGCGTGCTCCTGGACGGACAGCGCCTCCTTCAGCCGCGAGACCGAGCGGTAGAGCTGATACCCATAATTCTCGTCGAGGGTCTCCACGAGGCGGGCGATCTTCTCCGGCTCGACGGCCTCGCGGACCAGCGCGCGGATTTCGCGCATGTCGCGGCTGGCGCGCATCAGGGCCAGCTGGTCCCAGCGGGCGAAGGCCGAATAGTAGCGGTTGGGGATCGGCAGCACCTTGCCGAAGCTCTCGTAGCTCGAGCCCTTACCCAGGGCCGGGGAGACCAGGTTGTCGATGATCCGGTAGTCGAAGGCGTCGCCCGCCACGCCCACGCCGGAGCGCCCCAGCGGGATCGAGCGGATCTCGCCGGCCTCCCGCTCGAAGCGGATGATCGAGAAGTCCGAGGTGCCGCCGCCGAAGTCGCCCACCAGCACGGTGGCGTCATGGTCCAGTTCGCGGGCGAAGAAGAAGGCCGCGCCCACCGGCTCGTAGGCATAGAGGATCTCGGAAAAGCCCATCCGCGCGAAGGCGGTCTCGTAGCGCTCGAGCGCCAGGGCCTCCTTCGGCGCGCCGCCGGCGAAGGTCACGGGGCGGCCCACGATCACCCGGCTGGGCAGGTCGGCCATGCCGGCGCCAGCGTAGTCGCGCAGCTTCAGCAGGAAGGTCGAGAGCAGGTCCTCGAAGCGGTAGCGGCGGCCGAGGATCTGGGTCTCGCTGAAGCTCTCCGAGGCCGCGAAGCTCTTGAAGGACTGGATGAACCGGGTGTCGGCGGGGTCCTCCACATAGGCCTCGATCGCCCAGGGACCGGCCGCGACGGTGCGCTCGCTGGGTGTCTCGGCAGGTGCGTGGAAGGACAGGCACGTGCGGAACGCAAAGAGGTCGCCCTCCGGCGCGGGGAAGTCGATCAGGTGCGCCGGGCCGGACGCGTCGGCGAGCGCCACGACCGTGTTGGTCGTGCCGAAGTCGATGCCGAGGCTCAGGGCCGAACTCATCTCACGCTCCGGATCGGAAGGACGACGAAGCCGCCCGCCCGGATGGCGCGCGGCCTAACTCAGGTGGCGGGACGCTGTCCGCATCAGCTCTCGGTCTCGATCAGCTGGCGTTCGTAGGCGCAGACGGTGGCCATCTGCAGGATCTTGGAGACCGAGGCGGAGAGCGGGCAGATCTGCACGGCGCGGTCGAGGCCGAGCAGGATCGGGCCGATCACGGTCGCGCCGCCCAGGGACTGGATCAGCTGGGTGGAGATGGCGGCGGAGTGCACGGCCGGCATGATCAGCACATTGGCGGCGCCGGTCAGGCGCATGAACGGGTAGTTGCCCCGCGCCTCAGGCTCCAGGGCCAGCTCCGGCGGCATCTCGCCCTCATATTCGAAGTCGACGCCTTCCATCCCGTCCAGCATGGCCACGGCTTCACGGACCTTCTCGGACCGCTGGCCCATGGGATTGCCGAAGGTCGAATAGCTCATGAAGGCCACGCGCGGCTCGTAGCCGAGGATGCGCACGGCGCGGGCGGCTTCCCTGGCGATCTCCACCAGGTCCTCGGCCTCGGGCATCTCGGTGATCGAGGTGTCGGCGATGAACAACGTCCGGCCCTTGGCCAGCACCACGCTCATGCCGATGATCCGGCCGTCCGGCGCGGGGTCGACGACCTGCAGCACCTCCGCCAGCACCTGGTCGAAGGCGCGCGTGACGCCGGTGACCATGCCGTCGGCGTCGCCCAGGGCCACCATGGAGGCGCCGAAGGCGTTGCGGTCCTGGTTGATCAGCCGCTGCACGTCGCGGCGCAGGTAGCCGACCCGCTGCAGCCGCGCATAGAGATAGTCCACATAGGCGGAATTCCGGTGCGAGAGCCGCGCGTTGAGGATCTCCAGCCGGGCCTCGGCCGGGTCGAGGCCGACGGCGTGCATGTTCTCGTGCACCAGCTCTTCGCGACCGATCAGGATGGCGTCGCCCAGGCCCGCGTTCTGAAAGGCGTAGGCGGCGCGGATGACGCTGGGCTCCTCGCCCTCGGTGAAGATGATGCGCTTCTTCGGCGCCGAGAGCACCGCGCCCTGCAGCTTCTGCAGGAAGGCCGCCGTCGGATCGAGCCGCTGCGCAAGCGAGGCGCGGTAGGCGTCCATGTCCTCGATGGGCCTGCGGGCGACCCCGGTGTCCATGGCCGCCTGGGCGATGAACGGCGGGATGTACCAGATCAGCCGGGGGTCGAAGGGGGTCGGGATGATATACTGCGGGCCGAACTTCAGCTGCACGCCGTGATAGGCTGCGGCCACCTCGTCCGGCACGTCTTCGCGAGCCAGCAGCGCGAGCGCGTTGGCGCAGGCGATCTTCATTTCCATGTTCACGCGCCGGGCCCGCACATCCAGCGCGCCGCGGAAGATGTAGGGGAAGCCCAGGACGTTGTTGACCTGGTTCGGATAGTCGCTGCGGCCGGTGGCGACGATGGCGTCGGGGCGCACCTCATAGACCTCCTCCGGCCGGATCTCCGGGTCGGGGTTGGCCATGGCGAAGATGATGGGGTTGGGCGCCATCAGCTTGACGTGCTCCTGGGTGATCGCGCCCTTCACCGAGGTGGCGATCAGGACGTCGGCGCCGGTCAGGGCCTCGGCGAGCGTGCGCTTGTCGGTCTCGATTGCGTGGGCCGACTTCCACTGGTTCATGCTGTCGGTGCGGCCGCGGTAAAGCACGCCCTTGGAATCCACCGCGATGCAGTTGTCGGGCTTCACGCCCATGGACTTGACCAGGTCCAGCGTGGCGATGCCGGCTGCGCCCGGGCCGTTGAGGACGATCTTCACGTCCTTGATGTCGCGGCCGGTCAGGAAGCAGGCATTGATCAGGCCGGCGGCGGAGATGATCGCCGTGCCGTGCTGGTCGTCATGGAAGACCGGGATGTCCAGGAGCTCCTGCAGCTCCGTCTCGATACGGAAGCACTCGGGGCTCTTGATGTCCTCGAGGTTGATGCCGCCGAAGGTGACGCCGATGTTCTTGACGACGGTGATCACTTCGTCGGGGTCGGTGGCCGAGACCTCGATGTCGATGGCGTCGACGTCGGCGAAACGCTTGAAGAGGACGCCCTTGCCTTCCATCACCGGCTTGGCGGCGAGCGGACCGAGGTTGCCGAGGCCCAGGATCGCAGTGCCGTTGGAGATCACCGCCACCAGGTTGCCCTTGGAGGTGTACTCGTAGACGAGATCCGGGTCCTTCGCGATGGCCAGGACCGGCACCGCGACCCCCGGGGAATAGGCGAGGCTGAGGTCGCGCTGGGTCGCCATCGGCTTGGTGGCCGCGATCGCGATTTTCCCAGGCGTGGGATATTTGTGGAAGCTCAGGGCTTCCTCGTCGGTGAAGGTGCGATTCTCAGCGTCGCTCATGGCGGCGGCGGTCCTTGGCGGCTTGAGCTGAAGAGAGGCTGGCAACCTACAGAGCCAGCTCCGCCGAAACAACCATAGGCGTGAGCTTGGCCGAAATGGCCAGCAAATCGGCGCTTCCGGGGCCTGGAACCTTTGCTGCCGTCGGCTGGTTAGCTGACGTTGGGTGGGGCCACTGACTGGGAGCACTTGATGTCAAAGACCTTAGCCGTCGCGGCGATCGCCGTGGCACTTGGATTCGCCGGCGCCGCCATGGCGCAGCCTGCCTCGCAGGGCGCGGCGCCGCCTTCAGCGTCCACCTCCGCGCCGCCCGCGGACCCTGCCACGGCGCCGCCGTCCACCGGCACCAGCACGGATACGGCGGCGACCGCCAGCGCGGGCGCCAGCGTTTCGACCGGCATGTCGGTGAAGGACAACACCGGCGCGCTCATCGGCGAAGTGAGCGACGTCAAGGCCGGCGTCGCGACCATCAAGATGGGCACGGACACCTTCACCGTCGATACGACCAAGCTGGCCGTGCAGAACGGGGCGGCGACGATCAACGCCACCCAAGCCGACATCCGCGGGATGTTGAAGAAGAAGTAGGCCGCCGCGAAACCATGCAACCAAAAGGGCGGCCTCGCAGCCGCCCTTTTTCTTGCGCGGTTGTCCACATCCGCTGGCTCTTTCATTAGCTTGACCGCTTGATTTGCAGCGGCCGATGGGCGGCCCGCGCAAACCAGCCCATTGACCCGGCGGGTGGGCTCGCGAGACTAGGGCTTGGCCTGCTCTGGAGAGACCGCCCTGCCCGACGCCCCGATCAAGATAGCCGTCGGCGGCGCCGCGGGGCGCATGGGCCAGGCCATGGCCGACGCCGTGCGGGCCGATCCGGCCCTGCAACTGGTCGCTCGCTTCGACCGGCCGGGCGTCGAGGGCGCAGGACTGGTCGATCGTGCGGCGGCGCTGGACCTCGCCGACGTCGTCGTCGATTTCACGACGCCGCAGGCTTCGGTGGAGTTGGCGCAGGCCTGCGCCGAACGGGGCGGTCCGCGGCTGCTGCTGGGCGCGACAGGGTTCAGCGACGAGCAGGTCGCGCAGATCGCCGAGGCGGCGAAGCGGGTCGCCGTCGTGCGGGCCGGCAACTTCTCGCTGGGGCTCAACATGCTGATGGGCTTCGTCGAACGGGCCGCCCGCGTGCTTGGCCCGGACGCCTACGACATCGAGATCTCCGAGGCGCACCATCGGCACAAGGTCGACGCGCCGTCGGGGGCGGCCCTGATGCTGGGCGCAGCCGCCGCGAGGGGCCGCGGCGTCGACCTGGACAAGGTCGCCAAGCGCGGCCGGGACGGTATCACCGGGGCGCGGACAGCGGGCGACATCGGCTTTTCGGTGCTGCGCGGCGGCGGGATCGTCGGCGAGCACGCCGTGACCTTCGCCGCGGAGGACGAGATCCTGACCCTGTCGCACTCCGCCCGTGACCGCGGCCTCTTCGCACGCGGCGCGGCGGCCGCCGCCCGCTGGGTCGCCGACCGGCCGCCCGGCCACTACGACATGCGCGACGTCCTGGGCTTCAGCCGCGACTGAGGCATGACCTTCATGGCGGAAATCCTCAAGCTCGACGCCACCGACATGCTGGCCGCCCTGGCGGCGCGCCGGGTCTCGGCGCTGGAGCTGCTGGAGGCCTCGCTGACGCGACACCAGGCGGTGCACGGCCAGCTCAACGCCGTGGTCGCCACCAATCTCGAGCGGGCCATGGAGCGGGCCCGGGCGGTGGACGAACTGCGGGTCAAGGGCGAGCCGCTGGGGCCGCTGGCCGGCCTGCCGATGACCATCAAGGACACCTTCGACGTGGTGGGCATGCCGGCCTCCTCCGGCCTGGAAGGCCTGCGCCGGCGGGTGGCGGAGAACGCCGACGTCGTCGCCCATGTGAAGTCGGCCGGGGCGGTGATCTGGGGCAAGACCAACGTGCCGGTCATGGCCGGCGACTGGCAGAGCTTCAACGCTCTCTACGGGATCACCAACAACCCCTGGGATGTCAGCCGCACGCCGGGCGGCTCTTCTGGCGGGGCGGCGGCGGCGCTGGCGGTGGGGGTCACGGCGCTGGAGATCGGCTCGGACATCGGCGGCTCGCTGCGCGTCCCGGCCAACTTCTGCGGCGTGTTCAGCCATAAGCCGACCTGGGGCCTGGTCAGCCAGCACGGCCATGTGCCGCCGAGCCCCGGCTCCTGGTCGGAACGCGACCTCAACGTCGTGGGGCCGATGGCGCGCTCGGCCCGCGACCTGCGCCTCCTGCTGTCGGTGATCGAGAACGGGCCGCTGGCGCCCAAGGTCCCGCCTGCGGACCTGGCGACCGTGCGCATCGGCCTATGGCTCGACGAGCCGAGCTTCGTCCTGGACGTCGAGGTCCGCGCCGCCATCGAGAGCTTCGCCGCCGAGCTGGCCGCCGCCGGCGCCGAGGTGATCCCGATCGTCTCCCCGGTGCACATGCCGACCCTGATGAGCGCCTACCAGACCCTGCTGGGCGCGGTGCTGGGCGGGGACATGCCGCCCGCGAGGATCCGCGGCATGGAGCGGCTGCGCGGCTGGGCGAAATGGTCGATGAACCGCGGCGCGGACCCGCTCTCCACGGCGGCCCTGACGCTGGCCTATACCGCCACCCACCGCGAGTGGATGGCCGCAGACGCGGTTCGGAATCGGCTGCGCCGCGAGGCGACGGCCTTCCTCGAGCCCTATGACGTGATCATGGCCCCCATCGCCCCCGTGGTGGCCTTCCCGCATGACCACAAGCCGTTCGGCCGGCGCAGGCTGACTACCGCCAACGGCCGGACCTTTCCCTACAACGCCATGCTGAACTGGATCGCACTGGCGACCGCCCTCCACCTGCCGGCCACCACCGTGCCGGCCGGCGCCTCACCTTCGGGGATGCCGATTGGCGTCCAGCTGATCGGGCCGCCGGGCGCCGACGGGCGCACGCTGGCCATCGCCCAGGCCATCGACGAGAACGTCCGCGGCTTCGTGGCGCCGGACCTCGCGCTTTAGACGCGGTCCTGGGCCAGGCGCGCGAAGAGGTGCTGATCCCAGAACCGGCCGCGCCATTGGCCGTGGTCGCGCAGCAGGCCCTCCAGCCGGAAACCCTGGGCGGCGAGCAGCGCCATGGAGGTGGTGTTGCCCGGGGTGACCAAGGCCTCGATGCGACGCAGGCCGAGCGTCTCGAAGCCATAGGCCAGCACCGCCGGCAGCACCTCGGCCATCACCCCGGTGCGCCAGCGCGGGCGGACCACGTCGTAGCCGACCTCGCCGCGCGACCCGTGCTCGCGCACCAGGTTGTTGAAGCCGATGGTTCCGGCGAAGGCGCCGTCCTTGTCGCGGATCGCCCAGCGCACCCCGTTTGCCCGGTCGAGCAGGTGGGTCGCCCGGGCGATGGTCTCGTCGGCGCCGGAGACGTGGGTCATCGGGTCGATGTCCATGAATTCGACGGTCGCCGGATCGGAGAAATGGGCGAAGACGTCGTCACGGTCGCTGGCGCGGAGCGGGGCGAGCGCGAAGCGTTCGGTCGCCAGCCGCAGCTGGGTCATCGCCCGCCGGTGGACCCGAAGCCGCCGGCGCCGCGGACCGTGTCATCGAGGCTCTCGACCTCCGCCCACCGGGCCTGGACCACCGGCGCCACGATCAGCTGGGCGATGCGGTCGCCGCGGCGGATGGTGAAGTCCTCCTCGCCGTGGTTGATCAGGATCACCTTCACCTCGCCGCGGTAGTCGGCGTCGACGGTGCCGGGGGAATTGAGGCAGGTCACCCCGTGCTTGAACGCCAGGCCCGAGCGCGGCCGTACCTGGCCCTCGAAGCCGGGCGGCAGGGCGAAGGCCAGGCCCGTCGGCACCGGAAACCGCGAGCCGGGGCGCAGCACCAGGGGTTCGTCCTCGGGCACCGCGGCGCGCAGGTCCATGCCGGCGGCCTGGGCGGTCTCGTAGGCGGGAAGCGGCAGGTCGGCGCCATGCGGCAGGCGGACGATCGGGACGGTCGGGTTCACTTCAGGTCCTCAGCGATACGTGTCGCCAGCCGGCGCGCCACCGCGCCCTTGCTCATGCGCTCCCATCGCTCGATTCCCCCCGCCGTGACGATGGCCACGGCGTTGTCGTCGCCGCCCATGGTCCCCGCCACGCTGACGTCGTTGGCGACGATCCAGTCGCAGCCCTTCTTTGCAAGCTTGGCCCGGGCGTTGGCCTCCACGGCATCGGTCTCGGCGGCGAAGCCGATTATCAGCCGCGGCCTCTGGGCATGCTTCGACAGCGAGGCAAGGATGTCGGGGTTCTCGACGAGGGCGATGATCGGCGGGCCGCCCTTCCCTTTCTTGATCTTCCGGTCGCCCAGGCTTTCCGGCCGCCAGTCGGCGACGGCGGCGACGCAGACGGCGATGTCGGCCGGCAGGGCCGCCTCGCAGGCCGCCAGCATCTCGCGGGCGCTCTCCACGTCGATGCGGACGACGCCGGCCGGGGTGGGCTGGGCGGTCGGGCCGCTGACCAGGGTGACCTCGGCGCCGAGCGCCGCAAGGCTGGCGGCGATAGCGTAACCCTGCTTGCCCGAGGAGCGGTTCGTGAGCAGGCGCACCGGGTCGATGGCCTCGGCAGTCGGGCCGGCGGTGACGATGGCCCGCTTGCCGGCCAGCGGGCGCGCGCCGCCGAGCGCCAGCATGATCGCCTCGAAGATCGCCGGCGGCTCGGCCATCCGTCCCGGGCCATACTCGCCGCAGGCCATGGCGCCCTCGTCCGGGCCCACGAAGCTGACGCCGTCGGCCCGCAGGGTCGCGAGGTTCCGCCGCGTGGCCGCGTGCTGCCACATCCGCACGTTCATGGCCGGCGCCATCAGCACTGGCTTGTCTGTGGCGAGCAGGGTCGTGGAGGCCAGGTCGTTGGCGAGGCCATGCGCGGCCTTGGCCATCAGGTCCGCGGTCGCCGGCGCGACCACCACGAGGTCTGCCGAGCGGGAAAGCTCGATGTGGCCCATCTCCGCCTCGTCGGTCAGCGAGAAGAGCTCGGCATGGACCTTGTCCTCAGCGAGCGCGGACAACGACAGCGGCGTCACGAACTCCGCCCCGGCCTTGGTGAGGATCGGACGGACGCCGACGCCGGCCTTGCGCAGGAGCCGCGTCAGCTCCAGCGCCTTGTAGGCCGCGATCCCGCCGCCGACGATCAGGAGAACACGCTGCTCGGCCAAGGGCTGAAGGCTCCTGCGAAAACGAGGCTCCGCTTTAAGCCACAGAGAGGGACTCGACAAACGTCGCAGGTTGTTCTTTATTTGTTCCAGCTCTGCTGTTCCGGGAGATGAGAACATGGTTGGGTTGAGAAAAGCGCTGCCCCTGGCGCTCGGGATTTCGGCTCTGGCGCTCTTGAGCGCCTGCGACAACGGCCCCTCGGCGGTAAGCCAGAAACAGGCGGCCGGCACACAGATGGCGACGGCGCAGGCGCCCGAGCGGTCGAGCTACGGCTCGGCCGGCGCCGACACGCCCCAGGTCGATCACCGCAAGGATCAGGTGGCGGTCGCCGGCGACGGCAAGCCCATGTGGGCGCCCAGCCGGAAGAACTCGGCGCAAGAGGGCGCCCAGCGCGCCTTCGAGCGCAACGGCGACGCCTTCGGCGCCAGCAACCTCGACCAGTTCGTCATGAAGGCGCACGCCTTTGTGGGTCATCCGCCCAAGGGGACCGAAACGATCGTGCGCAAGAACGGCGACACGCTGTTCTACAACCCCAAGGCCAATATCTTCGCTGTGGCCAACAAGGACGGCGCGCCGCGCACCATGTTCAAGCCGGACGACGGCGCGGCCTACTGGCAAAAGCAGAAGGACCGCGAGAGCAAGGCCCAGACGGCCTCGCGCCGCTCCAGGTCCGCGGACGACGCCGCCTGACGCTCCGCTTCCGGGAACAGGAGGCGGCGCTCGATCCTTCTCCGTTTCGACAAGGGAAGCTCACATGGCCGACGACCAGCACATCGTTCGCACCGCCGGGTTCGACTGGTCGCGGGGCTGGCGGGGACGACATCCGTTCAATCCGGCGTCGGAGATGACCATGCTGCCGCTGGGCGGCCAGACCGGCCTCGAGCGGCTGGGCGTCAACCTGATCCGCATCCCGCCGGGCAGGCAAAGCTTCATCCCGCACGCCCATTCGGTGGAGGAGGAGTTTATCTTCGTGCTGGAGGGCGGGGGCGAGGTGGTGCTGGACGGCGTCACCCACGCCATCGGTCCGGGCGACTTCGTGGGCTTCCCCACCGACGGGGTCGTGCATTCGGTGATCTCGAAGGGGCCGGGGGACCTCCTCTACCTGACCGGTGGCGAACGCGCGAAGGTCGAGGTCGCCGACATGCCCTCGATCGGCAAGACCACGGTCTTCCGCAACGGGACCATGACCCTCTTCGGCGAAGACGGCGTCGAGACCCTCACCGAAGCCGAGTGGATGGCGAGGACGAAGATCGAGTAGCCACCTCGCAATCCGCCTAAGCGGCTGTCATCCCGGTTTCGCGGAACGCGAAGACCGGGACCCATAAACACGATCCGCGGAGATTTGAGCGGGGACCATCGGCGCGTATGGGTCCCGGATACGGCTGCGCCGTTCCGGGATGACACGCCGTGGGTGGCGACAACCGCTTAGCGGAACAGCATCCCGATCAGGAACGCCGCCCCCGCCGCCGCCGCGCCCAGGGCGAACCACAGCAGGGCCGAGCGCGAAGCCGGCTCCTCGCGAACCTCCACCGTCGTGGTCGTGGGCAGGTTCTCGATCAACCTCGCCAGGTTCTTCAGCGCGCTGGCGGCCTCCTCGGCGAAGCGCTTGATCCGCGCCGGCGGCGAAAGCTCGCGCAGGATCCAGCGGCGGACCACCGGGTCGGCCGCCTGCCAGATGTTGTGCTCGGGATAGATCCGACGCGCCACGCCCTCGACGGTGGCCATGGTCTTCTGCAGCAAAACCAGCTCGGGGCGCAGGCGCATCTCGTAGAGGGCGGTGATCTCGAAAAGCTGGGTCAGCACCCGGCTCATGGGGATCTCGGCGGCGGCGCGGCCGAACACCTGCTCACCGACGGCCCGGAGCGCCTGGGCGAAGGCGGCGACGCTGTGGCGGGCGGGCACGTAGCCGGCGTCGAAATGCACCCGGCTCACCCGCTCGTAGTCCCGCTCCAGGAATCCCAGCAGGATCTCGGCCAGGTAGCGGCGCTCGGCGGGGCCCAGCCGCCCGATGATGCCGAAGTCGACGGCGGTGAGCCGGGCCGGCGCCGCCACGAACAGGTTCCCCTCGTGCAGGTCGGCGTGGAAGACGCCGTGGTCCAGCGCCTGGGAGAGGAAAGCCCGCGTCAGGTTGTCGGCCAGCGCCTTGCGGTCCAGGCCCGGCTGGACGAGGGCGGCGGGGTCGGAGAGCGGCCATCCTTGCGCCCACTCCATGGTCAGCACCCGCTTGCCGACGCCGGTCCAGACGATCTTCGGGGCAGCCATGTAGCCGTCCTTGGCCATGACCTCGCCAAGCTCGTCGGCGCCGGCCGCCTCCAGGCGAAGGTCGAGCTCCAGGAGGTTGGCGCGGATCACGGTGGCGGCGAAGGCTCGCGGCTCCAGGCGGCGCGCACGCGGGACCCAGCGTTCCACCAGCCGCGCGGCCAGGGTCAGGGCCTCGGCGTCGTCATAGACGCGGCGTTCGATGCCGGGCCGCAGCACCTTGACCGCGACCTTGCGCCCGTCGGCCAGCACCGCGGCGTGGGCCTGGGCGAGTGAAGCCGCGGCCACCGGCTCACCAAATTCGGCGAACAGGCTCTCGACGGGTTGGCCTAGCTCGTCCTCGATCTGGGCGCGGGCGACCGCCGTCGGGAAAGGCGCCAGCCTGTCCTTCAGGTGCGACAGGTCCTCGGCGAAGGCAGGGCCGAAGATGTCCCCCCGGGTGCCCAGCAGTTGGCCGAGCTTGATCGCCACCGGCCCCAGCTGTTCCAGCGACCGCGCCAACCGCTCGCCCGGCCGGCCCTGGCGTCCGCCCGATCCCGCGAACAGGCGCAGAGACTTCGAGAGCGCTCGAAGGCCGGGTGTGTAGAGGAGGTCGAGCTCGCGCGGCAGCAGGGCGTCGTTGCGGATCAACCTCCAGACCGCGCCGATCAGCCGGCCCAGGGCCGCGGGACCGCTCATGCCCTAGACGGCCCGCCCCGTGTGCAGCGCCGCCACGCCTGCGGTGAAGTTGGTGTAGCCCACCTGGCTGAAGCCGGCCTCGCCGATCATGGCGGCGAATTTCCGCTGGTCGGGGAAGCGGCGGATGCTTTCCACCAGGTACTGGTAGGAGGCCCGGTCGCCGGCCACCCGCTCGCCGATCGCCGGGATCACCTTGAAGGAGAAGGCGTCGTAGGCTTTTTGCAGTGGCTCGGTGATCGGCCGGGAGAACTCCAGGCAGAGGAAACGACCGCCGGGCTTCAGCACACGGCGCGCTTCGCGCAGCGCCGCGGAAATGTCGGTGACATTGCGGATGCCGAACGAGATCACATAGGCGTCGGCGCTGGCGTCGGGCAGCGGCAGGCGCTGCGCATCACCCACCGCCCAGGCGATCTCGGGCTCGGAGCCCTTCTCGCGGCCCGCCGCGATCATCTCGGCATTGTAGTCGACTACGAAGATCTTCGCATCGCCGCCGCCGCGGCGCAGCTGGGCGCGCCGCGCCATCCTGGCGAAGCGGCGGGCCATGTCGCCGGTGCCGCCGGCGCAGTCGATGATGGTCTCGCCGGGCTGCGGGTTGAGCCGGGCGGCCACGGCGTCCTTCCACAGGCGATGCACGCCGCCGCTCATCAGGTCGTTCATCAGGTCGTAGCGCTTCGCCACGCTGTCGAAGACGCCGCGCACGAGGCCGGCCTTCTCGGAGGCGTCGACGTCACGAAAGCCGAAGGTGGCGGCGGGTCCGGTCATGAGGTGCGTCTTAGCGTGAGGGGCCTTGGCGCGCCATCCCGGGCATGCCAAGCCCGTTCCTGCTTTCTTGAGTGAGGCACATGCCTGAACTTCCCGAGGTCGAGACGGTGCGGGGCGGCCTCGCGCCCGTGCTGGAGGGCCACAGACTGGCGCGCGTCGAGACCCGGCGGCCGGACCTGCGCTTTCCCCTGCCGCAGAACTTCGTCCAGCAACTCACCGGGGCGACCGTCACGCGGCTGGAACGGCGGGCGAAATACCTGCTGGCCCGGCTCGACCGCGAGGACACGCTGGTGATGCACCTGGGGATGAGCGGTCGGTTCGAGATCGCCCTGCCCGAGGGCGCGGCCACCAGCCCCGGCGAATTCCATTACGCTGTCGAGCCGGACGCCAAGCACGCCCATATCGTCTTCACGACCGACGCCGGCGCCAAGGTGACCTACTATGACCCGCGCCGGTTCGGCTACATGGCGCTGGTGAACACCGCGACCCTGCACCTGCACCCCTGGTTCACCGGCCTGGGGCCCGAGCCGCTTTCCGAGGCCTTCGACGCCGGCCACCTGAAGGCGGCCTTCAAGGACCGCAGGCAGGGCGCCAAGACCCTGCTGCTCGACCAGCGGATCGTCGCAGGCCTGGGCAATATCTATGTCTGCGAGGCGCTCAACCGCGCGCGCATATCGCCGTTCAAGGCGGCGGGCGGCATATCGAAAGCGCGGCTGGAGACGCTGGTGGCGGAGATCCGCGCCGTGCTCACCGAGGCCATCGCCGCCGGCGGCTCCACCCTGCGCGACTTCGCCAAGACCGATGGGGCGCTGGGCTATTTCCAGCACCGCTTCCGCACCTACGATCGCGAAGGCGAGCCCTGCCTGAACAGGTGCGGCGGGGTGATCGGCCGCAAGGTGCAGGCGGGGCGCTCGACCTTCTATTGCCCGGTCTGTCAGACGTGAAACCGGCCAGGCTGCTGAAATCTGCGCTCCTCGGCTTGGCGGCGCTGGCCGTCGCCGGTTCCGCGCTGGCGCTGCCGCCGGTCTGGGTGGTGCGCGACGCCGATTCCGAGGTGGTGCTGTTCGGCTCGGTGCATATCCTGCCGCCAGGGATGGACTGGGAGCCGCCGGCGCTGGTCAAGGCGCTGGCCGCCGCCGACGACCTCTGGTTCGAGCTGCCGGTCGATCCGGCGACGGAGGCCGAGACCAGCCGCATCGCCACCCAGGCCGGCGTCCTGCCGCCCGACCAGTCGCTGTTCAAGATCCTGTCGCCGAAGGACGGCGAGCGGCTGCTGAAGGTGGCGGCTATGTACCAGGTCTCGCCCGCCGTGCTGGATCGCCTGCAGCCCTGGCTGGCGGAGATCGCGCTCGCCGGCGGCGTCTACCGCAAGGCCGGCGCCGACGCGGCCTCCGGCGTCGAGCGGACCATTTCGGCCGCCGCGCGGCCCGGCGCCGAGCGCCACGCCTTCGAGACCCCGCTGGAGCAGATCACCATCCTCTCCCACGCGCCCCGCAAGGAACAGATCGCCTCGCTGCGCCAGACCATGGAAGAGATGGAGACCAGGCCCGACCAGTTCGGGGCCTTGATCAAGGCCTGGGTGGACGGCGACATCGCCGGCCTCGACCGCGAGGCGATCGCCGAGATGCGCAAGGTCGCGCCAACCCTCTTCAGGACCCTGGTCACCGAGCGAAACGTCCGCTGGACCAGGATGCTGGACACGCGGTTGAAGGGCCACGGCCACACCGTGGTGGTCGTGGGCGTCGGCCATCTGATCGGCCCCGGCGGGGTGCCGGCGCGCCTGCGGGCGCTTGGCTATTCGGTCACGGGGCCTTAAGGCGGCTCCAGACCTCAGGAGTCCTCCGCATGACCTACCAGACGCTGATCGTCGAGACCGACCAGGCCGTCACCCTGATCCGGCTGAACCGGCCCGAGGCGCTGAACGCCCTGAACGGCCAGCTGATGGACGAACTGACCGCCGCGCTGGACGCCGCCGAGGCCGATCCCGGCGTGCGCTGCATGGTGATCACCGGCTCGGAGCGGGCCTTCGCGGCGGGCGCCGACATCAAGGAGATGGCGACCAAGAGCTACGCCGACGTCTTCACCGAGGACTTCATCACGCGGAACTGGGAGCGGGTCACCCGCTGCCGCAAGCCGGTGATCGCCGCGGTGGCAGGCTATGCACTGGGCGGCGGCTGCGAGCTCGCCATGATGTGCGACTTCATCATCGCCGCGGACACCGCCAGGTTCGGCCAGCCGGAGATCAACCTGGGGGTCATCCCCGGCGCCGGCGGCACCCAGCGGCTGACCCGCTTTGCCGGCAAGTCCAAGGCCATGGACATGGTGCTGACCGCCCGGATGATGGACGCCGCTGAAGCCGAGCGCTGCGGCCTGGTCAGCCGCGTGGTCCCCGCCGCCGACCTGGTGGCCAATGCGCTGGAGACCGCCCGCAAGATCGCGGCGCTCTCCCCCAACGCGGTGATGATCGCCAAGGAACTGGTCAACGCCGCCTACGAGACCCAGCTCAGCCAGGGCGTGAAGACCGAGCGGCGCTATTTCCACTCGCTGTTCGCCTTCGACGACCAGAAGGAAGGCATGGCGGCCTTCGTCGAGAAGCGGAAGCCGCAGTTCACCGGGCGCTAGGGCGAGAGCGCTCCCGGGCCGCCGGATATATCCCGCGCCATCCGTTGACCCCGGCCGCTTCCTCCCGTATATCCGCGCCTCCAATTTTGCCCGCCCGGTTGCTGCCGGGCGCGATAGGTATTGAGAGCACCGAAGAATGGCCAACACGCCCGGCTCCAAGAAGGCGGTCCGCAAGATCGCCCGCCGCACCGAAGTCAACACCGCCCGCCGCTCGCGCGTGCGCACCTTCCTGCGCAAGTTCGACGAGGCCCTGAGCGCCGGCGACGCCGCCGCCGCCAAGGCCGCCTTCATCGTCGCCCAGTCGGAACTGATGCGCGCCGTGACCAAGGGCGTGGTGCACAAGAACACCGGCTCGCGGAAGGTCTCGCGCCTGGCCGCCCAGCTGAAGAAGTTGTCCGCCGCCTGAGCGTTCGGCGGGGGGCCTTTCCCCCGCTCCCCTATCGGGATTTGAGTTCGAAAACGGCGTCCTCGCGGGCGCCGTTTTTTCGTGCC
>Ga0307513_10000900_pt1 | contig 42917 bp, 56 predicted proteins | sample 15_EM_MG_FD_202174 | JGI IMG/M metagenome (GOLD analysis project Ga0307513, IMG submission 202174) | Populus trichocarpa ectomycorrhiza microbial communities from riparian zone in the Pacific Northwest, United States - 15_EM | ecosystem: Host-associated > Plants > Roots > Unclassified | place...
GCTGCCGTTGAGCTCAATACACTGGGTTTGCCTCACTTTATCGTCCGCTATGCCGGCATCGGGCTATGCTATGCTCGCCTCGACCTCGTTGTGGGCACCTTGACCCTACCGCATTCGTTGCGCCCTCTGCCAGCCATCGTCAGCACCGTGCCCACATCCCTCAAAGAGGGGAGGGGGCCCTAGGGAATGTCACGGGTTTATGAACCCGTGCGGGTTGGCGTCACGGGTGGCGGCGGGTGCGGGTGCGGGTTGGGCATTTGTAACCCCAGCCCAACCCGTACCCGTGACACGGGTTCCCGGGTTTTGGCGGTTAGTGTGGTTGTTTACAACCACATCAAACGCGAGAACGACATGTCGAAAATTCAAAACACACGATGGAACATGTGGGGGGGGGGGATAGACACAACCAGAGGGCGGGAATACATGGTGCGCCCGCCAAGTTTTCTTTTCTTTTCGTCTACTGACTATTACAACAGCACCATGACTCGAGGCAACCTGCCACGTCATTCCCCACAATGTCGACCCCCACCAATGGACCCCGCCTCACAGATCAACGCCGCCTTGACGCAATCAGTTTGATCGAGTCACACATGGTTCCTCATCGCCACACAACACAATACCCCGAGCACAAGAACTCAACCACCAAGAGGAGGAGTATTGACGCAACGAGAAGGAGGGCACACAAGCTACGCCCAATTTTTCTTTTTTTGCAAGCTCACTACACAAAACCAACAGAACCTCGACATGAGGCGAGGAAGGGTATGTCCCTCCTCGTTGTGTTCCAATTCCGAGACCGCTATCCCGTCACCTCTGCCGCCTTCTTCATCAACTCCATTGTACCCCACTGCCTTTGCCAAACCCACATGAATGCCCACGATGGGCCAGTGTGGGTGGGGTCAAGTACCATCAACAATAACGCCCACCCTGACAAGTGACTACGCGCCGTATCGACCAGCCTGAGCTTGATGCTGCCCCGATGACGACGACACGAGGCTGAAACCAACGCCACATTGATGCCACATCAGCAGACCCAATCAAGACCACGTCGACGAGCCCGTCAACAATAACTGCCACATCGTCGAACACTGGGGTGCATGCTCTGCACCCCGATTATCATTCCCCCGACTTTCCGATCCTCGCAAGGCTGCACAGCAGTGTCGATTGACACTTGCACTGCCCTTGCGAGGTTCATTGGTCATTTCTGGAGGCGTAACCCCCGCGCGGGTTGGGGTACCCCCGGGTTTTTGTAAACCCCTTACCTGTACCCGCGAAAACCCGCGCCCGTGGACGCGGGTACGGGTTTTGACGGGTACGGGTGCGGGTTACTCTGGAAAACCCCAGGGTAGCCCGTGACATTCCCTAGGAGGGGCACATGAGTTGGTAACTTGGATTCGGTAATTCGCACCTAAGCAGTAGCCTTTTTTGACAGTAACGAGACAATTCCTTTTGCAAATTAATGGGCTCACCTCTTTTTCAACTTCATGGAACATGCCAGACGTCGGCGCGACGCCAGAGAGGTATGGGATGGAGGACTGAAGGACACGTTAGCTTACATAATATTACTGATGTAATAGCCGGTATCCGCTATCCGGTATCTGCCACAGACACCAGATACGAGCCCAAATATGCCAAAGGACGGGGTAAGATTGTATTTGGTCGTGATAGGAGGAGAAGCAAAGAAACGTGTAAAGCAAACAAACATTGCTGTAAAACTATTTCCTTATATAGTTAATTTAGACAGTGGGGAACCTTACTTTTCAAGCAAGGCAATGGTAATGATGTGCACATGCAATGATATCCGGTCCCGGCGGCCCGGCGAAGTTTGTAACGAACAATAAGTACCCCCTTTTGTACCAAGCATCTAGCTTCGTTTCCATCCGCCCAATTTTGGACTACTTGATTCATTTTTCCATGCCGAACTTCGGATCGCACTCAAGATCAAGAGCTCAAGGACTTTCGTCCGATTCAATTACTTTGACTGACAGCGACAACGACCAAGAAGGCAAGGACCTACGTGCTATTGGAGGTTCTATTGAGGTCAGTGCCTCGTTCTTCGAATTCTGGCCCGGACCTATTATGAACAAGTATCTCAGAAGAGTCTCAAGCAAGCACAAGCAGGAGTGCAGGATCTAATGGTCCAGCTTAAAGCCCTTCGAAAGGACAACAAGAAACTTAAAAGTGACCTGGAATCTGCCAAAGATGCCGCACACAGGAGTTCGGGGTCAGGACATTCTGCCTGGGACGATGATATAAATTTGGAATCACTGAAAAAAGTCCAAGATCTAGAAAGGACTGTGAAGGGGCTGAGAGCGGTAACTCCCTTACATCCTCTGTTCTGCAGAGTTTTACTCATCAAACTTACGCTCCATTTAGGAAAACCACAGGCAGTCAAGGCGCCTAGAAAAAGTAGATTTCATGATTTGCATTTTTTTCCAATAAACGAACTCAAATTGCTCCAAGTTAAAAGCAAGGCAATTTGATGCGGAAGTCGAGGATCTAAATGGGGGGCCAAGGGATGAAAATGGTGGAAGCGGAGAACAAGAAATGGATCCCGAATACAGAATGCGAAAGGTCGGGATGTCACCTTCATCTCATGCTTGACCCTTGTTGAGCTTAGCCACAGCTTTTGCGCAAGTTCACCGACCTTATGATGGTTACTACAATTCCAGCTGACTTTAGTCAGACGTGCCCAATTTGCATCGAAAACTTTCAATTGAAGAACTGTTCGGCGTATGTTTCGATTTTAATCTCGTTTACCTTATCCCCTTGCTTATTGTTGGATGCAACATAGACTGCAATGCCAACACTTAATCTGTAACGAATGTCTGCCACAGATATCGAAAGGTGCAGACGAGACCGTCCAATGTCCTGAGTGTCGTCGATTTACCAGTCGGGATGACATCGAACTGGTTCATACGACTGAGCAAGGGCGATGGGACGAATTGCTTGGAGTTGCCCAAGCATGGGATGCTTTCGACGTACGGGGAGAAGAAGGGACCAGTGAAGAGGAGAATGAAGAATATTTTTTCAATGATGCAACTGAAACGTTCGTCATGCTTCTTTGCAATAGCTGGACGGAACTTATTATTTGATGATTAGGTCAGACGCATCTTATGAAATGAGGGATGTCGCCTACGCCCATTCGTCTTCAGAGATGGAAGAGACAAGCACTGACAATGCCGCTGCTTCAAAACAAAGCACACCACCTCCATCGCGGGGACGTCTTTATTCCGAATCTCCCATGAAGGAGAAAAGGAAAAGGATGGAGGAACTTGCTGGTCGTGCTCTGAAGAGGAGAAAGTAGAATTTTGTCGACGATTAAATAATGAGTTCACAAACATCATGAATCACAACGTATACTCGCAAGCCGATGTTTCCTCGAACGAATGCGGAGTCTACAACGTGCAGAAATGCGAAAGTCTATGGTCTCCCTCTTGATCGTCCCAAAAAACCTGGGAAGCCAGTGATAATCTTGGTTTCTCAAGGGTCCGACATCTCGTAGGTTCAATCACTCTCAATTCCCCTGGTCACCCCCTCCGATTCAGCATAAGAAAATCTCGTTGACCCTTTCCGAATAGACGAAGAATGGGGATTTTGATGAAGGATTGTCTGATCAAAATGTAAGAAGGCTCCTCAGCGGACTACCTGGGACGCGGGAGCGTATAGTAGGTCGTGAGCGGGATGATATTGATGTGAAATTGACAATGAAAGGGCCAGGGCTGGCCAGGGGTCAGACCGCGATCCATCACGTGACCGCGTTTCTTGGTTGAAAGCGATCACAAAATACTAATAGAGCAGCTTGAATTCACTTGGTTCCGCTCTGCCGCCGAGCACTTGCTTTCCCCCGTTGTAGTTCTTTCCTCTCTTCTTTCCTTTTCTCTGGACACAGATGAATATGGCTTTGAGCTCGTCTCCCCGAAAGCTTGTCATTCCTTTGGCCTCCGGCGACGAACCCAAGACTCGAACATCAACATCAACTTCGAGCGTCACAAAGAGGGTTTTCTACTGCGGTGTGGTCGTTGAGGGATCTGAGAATGGGCGAAGGCTTCCCGATGGTACGGGCCATTCGTTAGCGAATTGACTCCACCTGACACGCTTGAACAGAGATACAAGACCTCGTTCTTTCTCTTGGCAATCCACTTCCTTCGGAGTCCTCGACAGGCGCACTCTCGTCCGTACCAAGTTCTTCATTGAATGAAATTGTGCGCTTAGTTCCTTTATCTTTGTCGGCGAACACCTCGCGCGCCATCTGTTCGTCCAGTACCAACTATAATATGTGCTAACGGCTTCTTTCACAGGATATAGCAGCTCAAAGGAAGCGAGCCCTCCTGGATCCCCAGGCGTTGGCATCCGTAATTAATGAGCTCGTCACTAGTGAAAAGTCCTACGTGAGACGTCTACAAATTCTCAAACACGATTACGCCGACCCCCTCAGGAATTTCTCCCGAAGTAAAGACACCGCCATTATTCCTGCATATGAAGCGAAGACACTCTTTGGCAACATCGACAATTTACTGCCTGTGAACGAGGCCTTCCTGACGGACCTCGAAAAGATGGCGGCCCCAAACGGGTTTAAAGCAGTTGGTGGCGTCGGAGATGTGGCACTCCGACATTTCAAGGAACTGCGTGGGTTCGAGCAGTATAAACAATACTATGTCAAACGAGAGGATGCTCAAGCAATATTTGAGAGAGAAGTTTCAAAGAGGTCATCAAGGTTTGCTTCATACATCGATGTCAGTTGCTTTCCACCAGAAACAATGAGATCATCTAATTCATTCTCGAAACAGCATATTAAATACCAATCCACTGACTCAAGAAATCGTATAGGGCTGCGCGAACTCCTCATGGAACCCGTCCAGCGCATACCCCGATATACCCTGCTTTTTCGGACGATGTTGAAGCACATGTCGCCGGACGATCCACAACGGCCCAAAATCATTGAGGCAGATGATATAGCAAGTAAGATCGCACAGGCTGAGACCGACGAACAAACCAAACGCGCCGCTATATTCTACTGCCTCATAGCGACAATCGATGGCTTTCCCCCGGAGCTTTTCTCCAATTCTCGAAGGTACATCGACTGTATCGATGTTGAGGACATCCTAATGGATGCACCAATGTCGTCCGCTGCGTCTTCTTCAAGCATATCCGCTACTTCACTGCATTGCACCCTCTTCTTGTTCGACGACAAACTTGTCATTGTCAAACGTCCAGGCAACGGAGAGAGAGGAGGCAAAGCGCTATCAGGGTTGGATGGTGTTGATAAGGTGACGAAGGCTGGTGGAATCCCGACTGGGAAGAAGAAGAGCGGTATGACTTGCAAGGGTGTCGTGGATATCGCCGACGTTGTTGTTACTGACGTTGGGGGCGCTGGTCAGTTATTAATCATGTTTTTCGTTCGTTATTAACCCATTCCCAGAAATCAATCTCTTCTTGGAGAACCCACCACAAGACCAAACTGACAGGTGGTCTGGCCGGCCTTTCCGTTCACTGTCCGTTGTCGTGCCTCCCGCTCCAATTAATCTTGACCCCATACAGACGGAGACCGAAAAATCACGGTTCCTGGATCACCTTTGGAAGGCTCAAGCGGCCTACAGAGCTCGTGCAGGGCAATCGGTTGTACTTTGCTCTGATGAACAAGAGGTTGAATGTAGATCCGGAAGAATTACTCTTGCGAAGACATATTTCAACGTGTATCAAAGGACGGCTTTTTTACAGGAAGCCAAAAAGGTTTGGATCTGTTACATATCATTGTTACTTTCGGGTTCTTACAATTAATTCTAGAGTAAAGTTGTTGTTCATATCGATCGAGACCGGTATGCGTCGGCAGACCCTATACCTTTTGGATTGGGTGGACCTCCGTTCGTCGTCATACGCGTGCAATTGATGGACGGCGGACTATGTAGATACTCTGTTAGGTCCAGCGATCCCAGTGACGAAGGTGAGGAAGACATCGTCCAGACCGCCAGGGTGCCTTTTAGAGTCGTGCAAACTAGTGCGTCGTCATTGTGGATGTTCTTTTCAGCTCCTGATGATTGTTTTAGTTCATCAATTCGGATTGTTTGAGTTCAAAACAGGAAGAAATTCCTTACCTTCAACACCGACCGCACGATCCAAAGTCGCCATCTTTGGTCTCGATGCTATTTCGCGAAATATTTTTAATGGTCGCCCAGGATCTGTTGGGGACTTCTTCGCGGGGTCAATCAACGGCCACAGGAGGAATCGGTCCAGATCAACAAATAGCCGTTCGTCTATGTATACACAGACAACAACAACTGCCGACAGCACGAAGTTCTCTCATCGCTCAAATTCGACTGCGACGGCTGCAACAACAATGTCCACTGTGGATGATGACTCTTCTCTCTTTGCCTCTCGATCATCCAAAGGCAAAAAACTCTCTAGGCCCAAATCTCGCGGAGGTTCACTATCAGATTCTGATCGAGGTTCGCCAAGGCGAAGTGGGTCAATATCGCGACCACACTCCAGAACGTCGTCAAGAGGCACAGATTTGGATTACAGCGACGTTGAAGACCTTGATGACACTTTCCAGGCCAAATCGAAGGATATGGGAACGTCTGACTTACAACTCGCTATGCAACTAGAATTGGCGCGTCAGAATAGTTTAATTCAACATGGTAAACGTATGGCTCCTATGCAGATGGATTTTCCAATCAAGTCCACGATTTACGAAGGTTTGCACTTGAATAAGATTTTTGATAGTCGCTGCAACTTATCTTTTATCCTACTCTAGAAGACCCCCCGTACCCCGCTATCCACCCAACATCTAGAGTGCCGGGGGAAACAAACAGCTATCGTTCCACAACCCCCAGGCCGGAGTCTTCTGTGAAGCACATGGAATCACCGCCAAGTACATCAAGACTACTTTCGTTACATGCGCCCGATCGCCTCCCCATTGGACCTCGCAGTCCCTCTCCTTTATCCTCCAAGAACTCCGAACCTCAACACTCCCACTTTGAATTGCCCTCCATGGATGAAGATCTCGCCTTAGAAACCTCCAATAACCACCACCGACACACCCGTGCTTCCAGCTTACCTCCAGCAGATCACCTCTCTGGGATAAAGAGAAGCAACCGACAACCGTTGTTTCCCACTGGTAACCTGGAATCAACACCCAAGGCCAATAATAACGCATCTATCTCCGTTGCCACACCCATCGAACCTCTTTCCATCAAGAAAAAGACTTCACTGCGAACGTCGGCGATTCCGATTACATCCCCAACGCCCGTCAAGAAGATACATGCTCGTAATTCCCCCCTCAATCGGACCTTGCAGCGTGTGGTCTCACCCCGTCGAGTCTCCCCCCAAGTACGAAAGGCAAAGGCAAGCTCATCAGGGTCTATCAGAAGTGAAGACTTTGAGCACATGCAGCGTTTGGCCGTGTCGACGAAGGAGGATGTAAGTTCTACAAGCGCAAGTTCTTTTTCGTAATTTGATCTTTTTTTTAGATTGAATCTTCAAGACGGACTCTCAAACGTATCAAATTACAATCCGCGGATGCTCTGAAGATGGCTATTCCACAATCGAATGACGACCCGTATTCGAGACCTGCATCTCCGGACAAAGCTTCGCGAACTCCACAACCAAATATCCCAATGGTTCATATTGCTCCGTTTATTCATCCCTCTGCGACGTGTACTCATCTTACCGAATTTGTAGACGAAGGCCGCGCAAGAACGCTTGGAAGAGATGCGAAATCTCATCGGACGCAGGCAAGAAGCCACTCCCCGCAGCAAGCCAAGAAGCGGAACAGTGGGTACCCCTTCACACACTCCTATAGTCGGAGACACTGGAGAGTTCGTTCGGCAAGTCGACTCTCTCGCTTCTGAGGCCGACAACGATCTTGCCAATGCCCAGTCAAGCCAAGAAGCCCTACAAAACGAGTTGGTCAGATTGGCCGCTGAATTCAAAGAGGTATATTTTTCCCTGGATCAAATTTTCCTCAGGTTTTGACCATCATTATCAGCGAGCCATTGAGCTAGAAAGGGCGAGGCTTGAGCTGCAAGCATCGAAGCGGCAATGCGAGCTGGTGAAGAGTCTTTTGGCAGATGCAACTGCCGAGAAGGAAATTATGTACGAGGTCAGGCCGGTCTTTCTAGGTATCTTGGACTCGACTCATTGTTTCATACCTGGTAGGCCTTCAATGAGGAGCTGGACGGGATGTATAACGATGCCAACCTACCGGATGAGGAAGCTTGGCATGCTCTATCCCATGATTTACGACAAACCAAGGAGGCCAAGAATAACTTATCCCGCGAGAACTCGTATGTCCGTCATCCACCTTTGGCGAAAGCTGACTGAAAATTTGTTTTAGGCAGTTGAAGCGGAAACTGGCAGAGGTCGAGCTAGAAAAAGAGGAGTAAGTGTTCCTGAAGGCATTCTACTTGGATTGTACTAATACATTCGCTACTAGGTGGGGAGACCTTCTCCGAGCACAAGGACTCTTGTCTTGAGCCCTAATTTCTTACGTAGCGTACATTAACACAGCTTGGGCGATGGACACTTGATCCCGGCGATCTTACAGCATTAGAATCTACCCTCATCTTCCCAGATATCACATTGTATAAGTTTTCTATCTTGGTCATGTATTCGTATACCATATAGGCTGCACATCAAATTGCATTTGTTACAAGAACTAAAAGCGCTTTATGATGAGCTATTCGTGAAGGTGCAAATATAGGACGGGAAGAAAGAAACAAGGATGTAGTTGAAATGGGTACGCATGTTATACAGATGAAGGTGAAGACGGCTGGTCTTTCAAGGTGAAAATTAATACTTATACTTGACTTACACACATTATAATTAATTGCAGACATGAGGTAGCAAAGGGGTCGTGATGATGCATGTGCAAGGCAAGGATATATGCGCTAGTTTTGTTCCATTATAGGGATCATTAGGCCGACAGAAGAGCAGAACTCCTCGTTGGCACAATACTGTATGGTTTATCGGAGTCGTCCAGGTGGGGGTCGTGGGGATCGTCACCTGACTGGTCATGTACACTGCGAGCACGCCGTCGAAGAGAATCTTTTGTCCATCGGTGCAACATGTTGCTTGCAGCACTCGATGGCTCTAACAGGGCCGTTCTTCCTGGCATCGATGTTTGATTGGGATGGCTGATGATAACGGAAACCGGAGAAATAGGTGGAGGAGGACGAAGTTGAAAGAGCCCTTTAACGTTGCGGACGAAGGAACGCGGCTTCGTAGGGGGCTGATCTCCGCTGCCTAGAGGAGGTGGCGTTGGAAGGGTCGAAGCTCTGGTTTTTGAGGTGCGAAGAGATGCGACGCGAGCGCGAGACGAGGAAGACTGGGATGAAGAAGGGGGAGAAGGACAGGATGAAGGTGAAGAGTCTCGCAGGTTGGTATCCTCGTCGTTCAGAGATATCGAGGTGATGCTAAGGTTTTTGATATTCTTTCTGCCAGACTTGGAAGAGTGCAATGGCGACATCTCTCTAGCCATCCCATCTAGCCTGTCAGTAGCCCTTCGCCTCGAAACACGAACACTTTCATGCTTTGATAACCGCGCCATTCCGATTCCCGAATTCGAACGACCAAACCCCGATCGCGTAGATTTAGGAGCTTGGAAGAGTTCTTCCTCGTGGCTGAATGCATAAGACCTGGCGTTCAAGCACGATTGAGATATGACATCTTGAAGTTCCTGGTCGACTTGAAGACGAGCGATAGGCGAAGAACGTCTAATCACGACAGTCTCGTTGTCCGATGCCATTGGAGAGAAGATGGATTTCACAGACGTGGAGGACGATCGGCGACTCGGTGGAGGCATATCATACCTGAAGCTCTGAGAATTTTCATATCCAATTCTGTTCTTCTTTGCCCTCGCGTTTCCACGCAGAGACGCAAAGAAGGGCTCGGATGTCTCTGTATCTGAGGGGTGGGCAAGCTCAGGAATCGAACGGATCGTTGACAGTCCGCTAGGAAGCTCGGAGTGACCGTCTTCCGACTCCGGAAGAAGCTCGCCTTTGTCGTCAAACTTGAAGCTGGGTGTCGGCTCATTGATCCAGACACAGGGCTGCGTGAGGGATTCATGGATGGAAGTAAACCATGAGTCCTTCTCTCGTTGACAGGCTGCCGCCAGTTCGAAATGCCTTTCGCCAGATGAAAGTCTGAAAGAGCACGGCAGCATGGCTGGGTCAAGACCGAAATGTGGATTAACAAACCGATAAGCAATGTTCATAAATATAACGTACCACCATTCTCTTCTACGTCGCAAACCTCAAAATCTGCCAAGGAGAACCAGTGCCTGGGTTCGTACTTCTTGCCTTTGCATACTTTGACCAATACGAGGTATCCACCGGGATATAAAAACGCACCCAAATACTTGGCTTTAATATTTGAGGTTTGTCCAAGGGGACGGTCACGGTGGTAATGCATAACATCGAGGGAGCCTGAAAGGAGGCAATTTCCAAGCGAGGAAAAGAATTCTGGCGTTAACGTTTGAAAAGAAGGCACACTGGAAGCGGAACTCATTCCAAGGCATATCCGAGAGAAGATGAGAGCCGACTGAATGGCAATATCCTGCCTGTGCCGGGCTTCGTCCACAGATGCGGCAACATGACGCATTGCCTGCGCTGCGCTTTCGACAACAACATCCACGTCAGACCTTGCTTCAGGGGCGTTTTGCGAGAGCGTGCGCAGCGCTTTAGAAGGAAGAAGCTGATCGAGGAGCAGTGGATACTTGCAGATTCGTTGGATAGGCTTGATCATATAGTCGGTAAATGCGATCCGTGGAGGAGCCTTCTCCTTCCGCGTCTCCGAAGGAAACACAACTGAATCTTTTGACATCATAACCATGCTGGGACGGGGGCGGAGTGCCCTAACCGCACCATCGAGTGATGTCAAAGACATGGCCCGTTTACGGTCATCAACGGTCAATGTCTGGTTCGTAGGAGACTCGGTGGGGCTGAACGAGTGTTGAGATCCCGAAGCCGCGCGTTTGTCGCTCAGTTCGGATAAGTCAAACACCATGGCCGCACAACGATGTTCGAAAGCATCGATTTCCAAAGGAAATTGTTGGGATACCTTGCGAATGATGTCCATGGCTTCTGGATGTCCAGCACAGAAAGACTGGTATGCGTTGAAACGCGAAGCCTATTCACAACTCATAATAAGTGGACAATGACTATTGGTATAATTTGGTGCAAACAAACCTCTGTTGCAAACTTGGTGGATACAACACGAATGGCAGAATCAAGGTTACCAAGATGCGTATATCCTTGTTCGTTGTCATGTTCCATGGCAAACTCCAGCGGTTCCAAGACGTGGCGGAGCTCCTTGACAAAGTGTTCATGAAGTTGCAGTATTTCTTCGGCATTTCTTGTCAAAGATTCAAGTTGGGTATCGCTGAAGAGATAGCGCGAATGAGGTTTAGGCTCTTTCACAGAAGATGTCGACGAAGACAAATCCTGCGTTTCTGGCAGAGTCGCAGAAGAAGATATAGCAGCAGCTTGGAGCTGCGTATACGAATGTACCCATGGACCACTGGTGAATGATGCAGAAGCCCGCCCGAAGGTTGAGCTTGTGGTTAGAGACCGAGCGGCCAGGGTAGGGAGGTTACGCAGGTACACGGTAACCAATGCCTTCAAATCCACGAAATATCGAACTTCCGTGGCAAGGAGTTCCTTCAGAGCATGGAACCGGCGAAGAGCATCTTTGAGCCTCTCTGTTTCCCAAATATCTTCCACGCTGTAGTCACTCCAACTTCCTTCTGGGCTAAGTTCGTCGGGAGACGAGACAATATCGTTCTTATAAATGATAGCGCCATCCTCTGAAGCAATGTGGAAGATTGTTTTGGCCGTCAACCCTGAGTGTCGCTTCGTTGCCGGCCCGCGTAAATTGCCGTTACCAGCGGAAAATGGCCCATCGATGGGGTTGTCAATTTCTTCAGGGCTCTGGATGAGGTGTGCGCGCATACCACTGTGGATAGTATGGGATCTGTTTCGAGAACGCGTGGAAAGTGTTGGGACAGAGGATGAGCGCTTCAACCGTTTGTTTCTGGCTGCATGTGGATGCATCGAGGCAGGAAATGAGGCTGAAGGTGATATTGGTTTAAAGAAAGGTTGGCGACGTGATGAAGAGGAATTCGATCGACGTATAGGCTTCGGGGGTGGAGTCGGTGGGGTAGCTATCCAGGTCGGTGTGGAAAGGGGAAATAACACGCGTAGAGACGAAAGGATTGGGGTGGAATCCCCAGTAGACGCCGGGAGGGGTAAAAAGGCGCGCACAGATAACCGTCTGGGAGACCGGGGTTCAGCAGTAGAGTTGAGAGGAGCGACTTTGGTAGGGTCGATCCGAGGGCCAACGGGCGATGATGTCGAGGGCGACGAGGGCGGAGAACAGGGCGATTGCATTGCGAGCAACGCGGAAGGTGAATGAGGTTGTGAACCAGTTATAGGAGCATTTCAGACTGCTCAGACCAAATTGAAAGCACTCCCTATACCGCCCACCGTCCCCGCCGTTGGTGGCTCTTAAAAAAAGGCCACGTTCGGCTACATCATTACTTAAACCGGCATCATCCTTCGACTTCTCAGACCACTAATATGCGGCGCACTACATGGTGAAATAATAGGCTGCAAATAGGAGCGACATCTCGTCTAAAATCATTGGTGATCCAACAAGCCAGAAACGTTACATGGAAAGGGGCATAGTATATGGTGATAATAGCGATAAAGTATAGAGGGGTTCCCATCAAGAACGTAATGACAATGAGGGGGGCAGTTTCCGCATACCTAACATACTTAACAACAAGATGACGATGAGGATAAGAGGCCATACTAGCATAGATCGAGCTTATCGTCCTCACGCATGACGAAAGGAACGTTCTTTGCTTCGGCTTCCCGACGACGCTTATCTTCCTTGTCTAAAAATCGACGTAGACGACCAATGTTCGGCCGATTGAAGACACGGAAAGCTGCCTGCTGATCCGGATCGCAGTTCTAGGTTTGAAATGCTAAGAAGACGAGCTACATTGTGCGATAGGCTGGAATTAACTCACGGCAGGCATTGGTTCCGAAAACCGATGTACTCCTTTCCTGCGCAAGGATGGTATTCCTGTGGCGTTCAGATGCTGTAGACGATCTAGCTTTCGCAGTAGCAGGTGGAGCGCATCTAGAGAGAGACGATCACAATATGACAGATGAAGGATTTCTAACGCAGTTGCATGCTCGGCCAGCGCGAAAATTCCAATGTCCGTGAGTTTGTGAACACGTACAAGACTCAGGCGCCGGAGACTTGGTAGGCTAGCAAACTCAAACACGGACATATCTGTTAAATTACGACAAACTACGAGTGAAAAGGTCAACGGAGATCCTTGAAGAAGGGAAATGAACGTCGCAAGAAACCAACTTACATGCCACATCCACACACCGAAGGTTAATACAAAGTCGGGCAAGCTTGACCACCGCTCGATCCGTGATATTCGAAACGTGCGCCAGCATCAGAACGTCCAGATTATCACCAAGCTTTGAGATGCTTTCCAGCGCTCTATCGGTGAGCAACGAGCATCCAGAAAGGATGAAGGTTTGTATTTTAGGGGCATGAACCACGATTCCCTCGATTGCATTGTCGGTAATTTTGCAATTGGTCAAGTCTACCACGCGTAGGTTATCAGCCGAGTGGAATAGGATCAGTGGGGGCAACTTCTCAATCCACGTTGTTGGCCTGTGAGGTAGGGGTTTCTCGTCCAACGGCTCCGGGGGCATGTCCTTCGTGAGCGACGAGGGAAAGGCCTTGTCGTTGAGAAGGGAGTTATTTGCCAGCCGTAGAGTTCGGAGTTTTCTGTGCGCAAGAGTAAATTATGAATTTTGGATGGAGGACTGTGAAATTGCTTACCTTGAAAATGACCAAATGTCCCTAACTGCAATCGGAGTTAACAGAGGAAGGTCGCAAATTTCGAGCTCCATGAGACGGGAGCATGTTTTAGCTATAGCAGAAATCGAGGGATCCGTAAGTCCGACTACGCCATTTAATTGAAGCCATTGCAGAGGTAATGATTTGTTGGTGATCTCGAGGACCCCGACGTCCGTAATTTGTGTGCAGCCAGTCAAATCCAACCCAAGAAGATTCACTGCCTTCGCCGCAAGCACGACTACACTCCTGTCAGTCGCGTCTGGAACACCAGTAAGCACGACAGTTTCCAGGTGCGGGCATTTAACAAGTACTTTTGAGAGTTCTTCATCCAAAATGCGTTCCCTCGGTTTCTGGAGGCGGAGGTGCTGGACGCGACGGTATTCTTCTTCTTTAGGTAAACGGTCGGTAATGTTGATCATGTCTTTATAGAAGGAGTTCGATGACTCAGAGGAGTGTTCCAGCATGTTGAAAAACGGGACTGGTGGGATTAATGCGACGGTGGTAAAAAAGACATCTAGATCAGCCTACATAGAACGCGGGTTATAAGCAAAAAAAAAAAAAGAGATTGTAAGCTTCAAAAAACTTGCCTAGATCAGCGAAAGGCAAATATTCGAATGTCCCCAGAAGAATTGAAGGACCTGATGCGTCCGAAGACGAAAGCGTTCTCCAGTTTGGCCTACTGTGAAACGAGAAGACGTCCTTTACATAATCACGTTCAATGTCTTCCTCTTCCTCCTCGACAACAGCAAGGCCTGTGTACAAAGCCTTTCAACAGGAGCCTCCAGACTTGGATTCGAAGAGACGCATTCCAGTCACTCCCGCCGTATTGCGTTCAATATTCGCCTCTTCCCGCTCTCCTCACGAAGAGCGTTCCATTTCCAGAATCGCGTTCTTCAGGTAGCAAGTGACTTCTCGATTCAACCTAAACTTTTGGACTAACGCATTTTGGGGGTGGGCCACAGGTTTGCAGGATTTCTTATCAGTTGCATTGGAATCAGTTTTGCGGCAGCGAGAAATCGTAGCATCAGGAATACCGCGGCTTTATTGGGCGTAGTGTAACAAGGGACATAAGACTATTCAAGGAATCCATAATGCGACAACCCAACTAGATGATTCAAAACAAATCTACCAGTCCACGACCCGGTGAAATTACTCCAACGACTTTGCTGGAGAGGTCGAATACATTTCCACCGTCGAACGCGACCAAATCACTGATTTCCTCGTCAACACCCCGAAGACCCAATAATTGCTCAAGATCCGTTGACACTAGGCGATAGGCTTGATTCTCTGATATTTTTCCATTGGATTCAAGCTTGGCCTGTGCAGAATTCAGTTTACAGAAGTTTCTCTTAGCAATATATGACCCACCCATTGAACATCGAATCGGGTATTTCGGGCCTCCCATGCACTTCTAATGCCTAGACCAACGACGACACCGTGATTCAGTAAAGTCACCAAAGCTGTATCATTAGACAATGGTGGACCAGGCAATCTAAACATAGCACTTTAAGCTCAGCCATTTGGTCCCCTCGGCCCTTTACTCACATTCTTCGCTGATCCCAGACCATAGGATATGGTCGAGATGGGTTGAGGATGACACCGACGTCTGCACGACCTAAAAACACCGCCAATATAAATACAACATTCTCATTGCCCACCCCTGCACTCACCGATTTCCTCTGCCAAAAGATGCGCCTCCATGGCCCCACTGAAAACCATTCTCATTCTCGACCCTATCCTGTCCTCTACATCAGCCTTCAGGATCAAAAGGCTGGCCATAATGTCCAAGTTGTCGACCTCAATCACAAGAGGAATAATGCCCTGATTGTGCGCTGTAGCATATTTTCTCGAGGAGGCGTTGAATAATCATACCTCTGCAGCTTTTCTGAACCAAAGTCCTGTTTCTTTGTCTCGGGATTCCCACCCGTAAAGCAACCTTCGCAAGCCAGCAAGTTGCGTGCTAACACTCACCCCCTTGAGGACCGGAAATGACCTTCCAAGGACAACATGTAAAGCCGCAACATCCTGGACAATGGCTCCTCTTTGCATGGCATGTGCAGAACCAGTGCGGAACGAGACGGATAGACCAGAAATAATGTGCGACTCTGGACCAGCAAGATAAATGGGCTTAGCCAAAGAGGATGTCGCCAAAGTAACGCCAGATCGATATGCAGTGCTATGAATAAGTGTGAGTCCCACTTAACCAACAGAATTACCAGCTACTTACAGTGCATTGCGTGTGCCAAACATTAGTGCATCCATGGCCCTCAAGACACCGCCACTGTCATCGAGGATTCTGGGAATATCTCTCACAAACGCGTCGTAAAACCCGCCGTCCGTCGTTGATGGCTCGCCGGCTATTTCTTCAAGGCCCAGAGGAGATCCATAGGACATCAGGCCAGGAGATATAGACCCGCCATTCAAATTCAAGATCGTGGCATCTCCGCTCACATCTGCGCATGTATGACCAACGCACGTGAACTTTCCACCCTCAACGACCACAGTACCCAAAACGCCTCCTGGAGACGACTTAGCGGAAAAGAAGTCCACGACGCCTCCATTATCTGCCCTCTGCCACACTTCCTTCACACCAACAAAGACCACCTTGCTTGTCACTTTTCTTCCTTCCAGTGGGGGCAGTCCATCCCAATCGATGGCCTCTTTCCGCTCTTGATCCCAGTTTGGTGTGTGCGGGACTTGCCTCCACTCCTCGTCCTCCTTTCCTTTGCCGATCTCTATGTGAGTTTCCTCGTCCGTCTTAGACGGGACAGGGATTTGCAAAATACCGTCAATCCAGACCTTCTTGGGCGTCGCGCCAAGTTGGAGAGGATGAGAATCCCATAGCACAACATCGGCGTCTGACCCTTCGGCCAAGATGCCGATACGGTGAGAGAGACCTGCTGCCATAGCAGGAGTAGATGACACAGCTGCTAGGGCGAGATGTGGTTGTAGGCCAAAGTAATGTGCTTGTTGCGCTTCGTGGATGAGATGACGAGAGTTGATGACAGGGTGATCAGACTTGTTTCAATAATGAGCCTTCGTTCGCTGAAATTTTCAGATAGAATACCTTCATGATCACTGGAATTCCTTCGTCGGCGAGAACACGAGGGGCAAACTCCGAACCACGGAATGCCTCCCGTTTGAACCTGATATAATTCTTTGAGTCAGCTTTGATATCAATTCTAGGCGGAATTTCTTCACCGATGGTTTGTCGCGAAAAGTGCAACGGACGGAATACCACCCCACCTGAGAACACGTTAGAATTGGATGTGAATTGAAAGAAGGAAAGATTTTTACATCCGTTTCAAAACATCGGGGACCAGCCAAGCCTCAGAGGCATGGTGGAACGAAGCGATTGGAAATTTGAATTCATTTGAAAGCTAACTTATGGTTAGCATGCGCTTGTCACGAGGAAAGAAACGTTCGACGCGCACCCGAACCATGGCGTCCAGATCTACGGCCTCGTAGCAATGGGTTGATATCTATTCACTCTCATTGTCAAACAAAGAATGAAAGTGAAAACCGAATCAAATTTACTTTCACTTTCCCTCGCAGGGCATCAACAAGCATTTCCCATCTCAGATCATCTGGAAATGGGCCAGAGAGCGAGTTCCAAAGACCGTTTTCGGCATTGGCGCAATATTCGTCTTGAGACAATTTGATTTTCATAGCTTCGGTATAGGCAGTTCGCAGCGACCACATCGAGTCCATTCGGTTTCCATAGCCCTTCAGGTTTTCGCCGCAAGCTTGCCTAAGGTAGAAATTAGGAGGCTTCGAAAAGCAAACTTGTAAACCTACTTCATGTGGCGCCACCGGAATGGAGTAAACTTGTTAGCGCCTTGAGAGGGTAGGTTCAAGCTGTGGGGGGGTTCAATGATCATAGATGAAGCAGAGCGATCCTTTGGTTTTCGTAATTTTACAAAAAAAGCTTGTCCGCCTGTAAAAATTGCCAGGTGAGCCCCACCTCGTGAACACAATCGACGAATTTCTCACCAATTGCGTTGTTACTCCCTGGAAGTACCTGGACCGAAGTCACCCCTCCGGCCATGGCCAATTCGTAGCCATCGTCATGGGTGTTCAAACCATCGATACTTCTTAGCCAAGGCAAAATAGGTCCTTTCACGGAATTCAAGTCGATTGCACCTGGTAAAAATTAAATTAGAATCAGTCACACGAGATCATCAAGGATCATACATACCTGCAAGAATGGGGGTACTCAAGATCCCCAGATGCGTATGTAAATCAACTGTTGAAAACCATTCATTTCAGAGAAATTCATAGAAGATGGAAACAATATATGTATAAAAACGGGATATTTACCCAGCCCTGGTGTTACCCAAGCGCCGTTGGCGTTCACGGTGGTGAGATTGGGAGTGTTGTCGATAACACGTCCAGAAATTTCCCCGATGCCCTTGATGATTCCTTTATCCAAAAGGATATCTCCGCGAATGACGTCCGTTCCATTGCCGTTCCCGGTGAAAATAATTGCGTTCCTAATCAAAGTTGCGTTTGTGCCAGGTTCAAATCGGTCAGACACTTCGCGGGAGTAGAACAGGTCATGGGGATGGGGGGTGGTTCTGAGTGATGCGCAACGCGAGAGGATGGCTTGTTTTGCCTCCGCATTGAAATTTGGTGTATTGGAAGGGTCAACCGCGAAGGAGGGCCCCGTAAACGTCCAGATTGATGTCGAGACAATGGAAATGGCAGTCGCTACCGCGATGGAGAGCGCGACCGCAGCAGGGGGCACATGAGTTGAAAAGCGAAAATTGCTAGCAGGGGGTCGATGTAATTCTGCACAACGTTCTTTCCCAGCCATTCAAAGTGGGTCGTGAGTGGGAGTACTAGCGAGTCAACCCTCAAGGCCTCAAGTTTTGATGCAGCATTCGAGGAAGCGGTGGTGCGTAAGCCGCATTGCATGACATCAAATGAAAAAGAGGCGTGTACGCTCGTTGGGCTGCTACGATTGGATGCTATCAAATGAAAAACAGGTGTGTACAAAGGTAAAGTGCGAGACTGATGAATGTGGCCTGCAGCTGAAACTTCCAATTCGTGCCCAGGGCACCATTTTTTATGGGACCTGCAGTCGTGCCGCCATTATGCGGCGATTCCCCTCCGGCAAAAACAATAGCCATTCCGGGAGCGGGAACATTGACAGCACAGCCATTCGTGCAATCGACCTGGACGTTAGCAGGTGCCCATATAGCTTCCGTTTCCACCATCTCCCCATCTATGACGTTGGCAAAGGTCTTGCCACCCCATCCAATATTTTTGTTTTCTTTCATGCTATCACCAACAAGGTATTTAATTGTCACATTGTTTCTTGTGGTGGATGGAAAGGTGGTCGCTGGTATGGCAAAAGAGGCGGAGGAATTGTCAGACGCAGTAACATTGGCATAGTTGAACAGAACAAGCTGGCGAACAGTCGAATCAGCTGCATCATAAATCGCGTAGCCGCTGACTGTGGCATTGACATTTCCCTTTGAGCCGCCGATATCGAGGTCTGCAACGATGCTGCCGTTGGTAGAGCGCAAAGCCTCTGCCGTGACAAGCAGGCCATAGAATGGGGGGTTTGTTGTCCAAGGTCCTGGAGAGCCGTTGGGCCCTTCTGGCGGAGAGAAAAGGTTATAAGAAATCCCTCGTTCGCGTGTGTGAAGATATGCGGCGCTGTAGCCGGCCGATGCCATTTGCAATGCATAATCGATCGTCCATAGCGAGCCAACTGCGAATGTGTCAGAAATAGATGGAATTCCGCCACACGAGGCCGAGTTGAATTCAGACATGATGAGTTCTTGACGATTGGGTCCTGTGTTAGACAAAACCTTTCCGATGCCTGAGCTCTGCCACGACGCAAGCGCTACAACTGGAGCAGGCGTTAAAATGGCAAGCAGGGTATGGGTTATCCTCACGCACCATTTGCGTGTTGTACATAGTATGGGATTTCATATTCGTAGGATCCAAAACAGTTGTTTTGGGGATAGTGTTGAAGTCTGATGAATTGTTGTTAGATAATAGAAATCAGAGATGCCTGTGGAAGAACTGACGAGACATATTTTAAAATGTTGCCGAATGATGCGGTATATCCGTCATCGATGAGTGCGTCTAGATTCTAGACCTGAGGGTAAATAAGAAACTCCACGAAGCAAGGTACAACACACCCATGAACAACATATCGTAGGTCCTCCGATATTGTGCTCATCGAGGATGTTACCAGCTGAAGTAGTGGTCAAATGGTCTGCGACAGTCTGGAATTCCTGCAGAAAGCACATACAACATACAAGCATTAATGATCACAGGTTAACAAACAAATAAGGCTGAACTGACGTCCATATAAATGGCGGTCGTGTAGTTGGCAATGTTTGGACGCTGCTGATGAGCGGTATACAGGTCGGGTTCCTACAAGATTTAATTTCTGTTTAAGACGATTTCTGGCAACTTTGTTGGATGGGAATTACATTTCCCAGCAAAAACCCATCTAAATTATCACCCAGCTTTTGGGCTGCACCACCTGTGGAAGGCTGAGGTCAAGTTCTTGACTAATGAGCCCGGAAAGAGAAAAATACCAGCGAGAAGAGGGATATTCGTGTTGTTCGGATCCAGAAGTGATAGCCCTACGACTCTTTTATTAGATCACGATGGACTCGGACATATCAAATAGCAATACAAACCGAGCAAATAGGTTGCTCCACCAATATCAGAGGAAACCTTGTCCAAAACATCCCAGAGAATCGGACTAAAATTTACTGGCTGATCATTGGCATTGGGTGCGTTGTCAATTAGCTGCACCATAGGCGATGTTTGCGAAGGCACATAGTTCGAACTATCCATAGAGTTCCCGCCTATCCTAATACGGAGAGGTTTGCTGCCGACACGCGAACGCAGAGCCGCAAGGTAGTTAATAACGGCAGGGGGTATAGATGAGGTATCATTGCCGACTTGGAGAACAATGAGCGCGAGTAGAAGCAAAAAAAAAGGGAAGAGGCTGACAATATTCATCCATGAAGCTGAGCTCAAAACTGATACCCAAGAAATTTGGCTGAACAGCATGGGTAGAAGGTGGGGAAGATGGCATAGAGATAGAGATGGGATCTGCCGCAACTTCAGGCAAAATAAAGGGTGTGGAAAAAAGGAGGGTGTAAAGAACGACAGTGCCAGAGCGAGGCATGGTGGTGGAGAGAGCAAAATATTGGGTCTGCGAGTTGCCCTAAGACGAGACCCTGCCGGAGCGCCGAAGTCGAAAGGAATGGGTGCGGCGTGCTTGGTGGCGGCGGTACTAGTCGTTACCATCTGAGATTCCGATAAATGCTGTGATTTGGAATGATTGAGATAACAAGTCCGAAGAGATCTTGTAAAAAAGTTCTCCGTCAGACGCCATGCGGGGTTACATGTTAACGTTGAACTGCGTAAAAACGGTCATCTCGGTTATAGATAGAACATAGAACGCACCTCACCCGAGCCTCGGCGACTCGGGAGCCTTTTGTCGTCATTGGAGAAATAATTATGTAGTCAGGCTTTCGAAAGCCTCAAGATTAAACTGTTTTGATGAGAGTCAAAGCCAACCCCGCTAAGTAATGTCCGGTAGTCAGGTCAACCTTTCCACGTGGTTGCACTCCCCAGTCCGACTCACTCAAACAGTGCCAGACTCCAGTGTAGAAAGAATGTGAGGATTGGACGCCTCTTCCGGGTCAATCTCTGAAACTTTACTCCAGGCTCCTCCTCCCGGCTATCGAAGGTCGGTTTCCTGTTGGAGTCACTACCTTCACAACACCTGTGCGGCCTGCGAGATCAATAGGTTCTGTCAAACTCAAAAGTCCTAGAGTATCACAACAAGATCTACCACAACATGCTTTGTTTCTCGAAGAAATCGCATTCACTGCCTATTACCCAGCAGACGTGGGCGAGACCGCGAAGAAGGGCATACCTTGGTTTCTCCGGTATGCTACTTCTTCAACTACATATAGCTGAGTTCCGCTGTTGAAGAAGCAACGGCAGGCCTATCCGAGAGTCGATACACGGTTTCTCTACTTTTCTGGGTACCATCATTCGCTTCCGTCTTCTGCGGGGCTTGTGAAGTTGATAAATCGTCAATAAATAGGCGTTCCTACTTGGCTTCTCTGGCCCATCGCCTATTCCTTCGGAGCCCTTCTACAGGTACGCCCCTTCAAAATAAAATAAAATAAAGGAATGTGCATAAGATTTGCTTTAAGATTCCTGCATATCAAAATGCCCCTCTTCTCAGTCCACCAATGGTTAGAGATCTAGAAACCTTAAAGAGTGACGATTCGACATTCCTTTCCCAATGGCCGTTGGTAATCTTCTCTCATGGATTGGGTGGAAATAGGACCGCCTACAGGTCGGCAATCCATGTGTTTTTACTATATCCATTGGTTCTGACATATATATAGCCAGTTCTGCTGCCGTATGGCAGCGTCAGGAAAAGTTGTGCTGGCTATAGAGCATCGTGACGGTACTGGCCCCGTTTGTATGCCTCGTTCATGGACTTTGGAAGGTAAATCATTGCCTCGCACTCTGCTTTATTTGCGAGAAACGGATATCCAGTATGCATTTGCATTCAATATGAAGATACCAAATATTGATTGATTTATAGCTGGGATGACAGCGATTCCATAAACATTCACCCTATTCCCCTACGCGGCCAGCAACTGGCCTTCCGTCATCATGAAGTTTACATTGCATATGCAACGTTTTGTCGATTCATCCAAAGCGATCCAACTCTAGAATTCGAGACAATTGATTCCACATCATATGACAAAGGAAGCTGGAAGAAACTGAACGAGTCAGGCCAACCAATAATCAGATATGATGATAGAATTATTCTTGCCGGCCATTCGTTTGGAGGTTGTACCTTGGTACATTTATTCCTTGTTTTTCTTCCTTTTCTTACATTTTGCTAGCTTTCTATGCTTTCCACGTTACCCTTGGAAGGATTTTCGAGGATCCCGGTCGAGAGAACAATCATCCTCGATCCATGGTTGGAGCCACTTCCATCGCCTGGTCCTATTCCATTGGGAAGTAATCCATCTTCCCGCATTACCACCGCTGAAGAAGCTGTAAATTCTGAAGCAATGGTGATTTCGTCACGCGAGAATGACCCTGCAGCTCTGGAAGTTTCTCACCCGCGTATGTTGGTAATTAACTCCGAGACGTTCACTCTGTGGAAAGACCACTATGCGCGATTACAAGAAGTAGTTGCTGGTTGGGAGCCTCATGGTGGTAAAATTTTGACTTTAGGTATGGTTTTAAATTCTCTCTACACCACTTTACGCTATACTGAATTTATGTCTTTTTTGAGTTGGTTCTGTCCACGCTTCTTTCTCGGATTTCCCCCTACTCCCTATCTTTAGGAAGAGAACTGCCCTTCCTATCATGGATATTATTACCAAACTTTCTCTCGCTTTCCTTGACGATAAACTGGACGAAACCCTTGAGACGGTTCCCACCCCCAAGATGGAAATCGCTATCATCGGAGTCAAGAAGGATGGGAAGCCGAAAAGAAAACTGCTTGGAAATTCTGGTGATGTCATCGTCCAGTAAGCTAAGTGGAAGGAAGAGTGCTAGGCGGGATTTTGGTAAATCGTACTTATCGCGAACTACATGAGCTATTCTCTGTTGTGCCTCAAGCCCTCTATAATTAATGCAACGGAACAGTAATGCAACGGAACTAAATCCAGAGTATGTGTGTATCCTGGTATAAATACTTATACTGATGGAAGTTGACGGTCATAATGCGTAACTTCAGCATTGTGGGAAAGCGTCGGGATTCCATACTTGACTTGGAACTAAACCCAACGACACCTCACCACGACTTCACGAGACTCGAAATGAATATCCGGCCAATGCGCGTAAGGACGCTCTCTGATAAAGTCTCTCATTCTCTTTGTTAACGCGATAATTGTGGAGGTGGACGATCTTATGGGAATGCAGGCTTGCAATCTGCAAAACCTCCCAGAGAACTACACAATGCGGTATTGTCAGTTCACTGTCTTTGTGGATTCGCTCAAGTTCTTCGAGTTACACGATATCTTTTTTCTTATTACTAGATCTGTATCATGCTATGACATGGCCTTCAATATCATACGTAGCTGAAGACCACAAGGGACGAATCGTTGGCTACATCCTGGCAAAAATGTGTGGAGTTTGACCTGCACCGGAGGACAAACGAGTATTCTGATTAAGCAATTTACCTAGGGATGAGGAGGCGGAGGAAGGAGGCGAGCCTCGCGGGCATGTCACCTCGATATCTGTTTTGCGTTCCTATCGACGTTTGGGATTGGCCAAGAAGCTTATGGTACAGGCTCGTGAGTTTCGACACTAAGCTCATGTTGTCTCGAATCTCGATCCAATATCCAGAGGAGGCTATGGCTAGCATTTACCGAGCATCTCATGTCTCTTTGCATGTGCGGAAATCAAATAGGGCTGCTCTCGCTCTTTACCGGGATACCCTGGGCTTCACTGTGAAGGCGATCGAGAAAGGATACTGTTAGGCCTTTCACCGCATTTTACAAATTACTTGGTCACTGAATTCTGTTGGCTCTTAGATGCAGATGGCGAAGATGCTTATTCGATGCATCTCTCGTTGACTCGGGATTAGTTCGGCTGTATGAAATTTCCTTCAGGCGATCGCAGGGTAACGGCAGGTACAAATTTGCATGTCGTCGTGGACTGCACTCCTAAATCCAACGACGATAGTCTATAAATACAACAGTCCATCGATGATATCAAAAGTGTATTAAATCTTCGCTTTTCGGCATTTCTTTCGTTGGTGAGCGGGTTCTCCTCCGAGGCGATTTCTTGGGACTTGTCGGAGATGAAGGCGACGATGGACGAACAGCCTTCGCAATGCCCCGAGATGTCAGGACCGCATCTCTGATAATCTTCGCACTGGCAAGGCCAAGTTCATAATACCCGTCATTTGTATTTGCCGAAAACATTCCTGTGTGAGCTTGGATCTCGTCTGTCGCCAAGCTATTGTTCGCGGGCGAGAAATGCCCTTTTGAGCGAGTACCATGCTTGGGAAGTACGACGAACGTCCGCGACGTAAGATATTCTGGTGGGTTTGGAGGAAGGTTGCTGTATAATCTATATGTGAATTTAAAGATCAGAACCAATGTCAGAATATACACGGATGCTCCTCACGTCCGGAACATAACCCCTTGGTCCCTCTCGATGTCAATCAAAGCTTCTACCCTTTGGTCCAAGGCGGCCTCGTCCCATAGATTCCCGACATACTTCATGTGGTCTGTTGCCCACGTAAGGCCCTGAGTAAGGTCGTCCTTTTTGTAGTAGGCACCTCCAGCAGCAGCGCCTGCAAGAAGGGCGCCTCCCATTGCATAAGCGGTAGGCCCCGCCCACTTGCTCCAAGCGGACTGGGCAGGTTGCGAAGGGGGTGGTGCTGGCTGTGTCGCCTTTTTGGCGCCAAACGCGGTAAACGATCCCAGCAGGGCGGATCCGATCGTCATAGCAGCATTTGCATGTTCAGCAACCTTGGTGACACCGTGCTTGACCACGAAAGGATGAATACCATAGAACTGAGGAAGTAATTGTCAAGGTTGCAGCCTCGAACGTGAAGGCATGGGAGTGCGTACTGGGGTATCATAAGCAATGCACGCGATGATCTTTGGCCACAGTGGACAATCCTTGTCCGGACGTGTATTCACGAATTCTCGGAGGGTATCTGCAGCAAGGAGACCTCCCATGCTGTAAGGTTCTTATTTAATGTTTCCACATCAGACGGCCAAAATTCATAGATACCGAACCTATGCCCACATAATATAATCTTTGCTTTCCCTGCACCTAAACCTGCAGAGACCTCTCGTTCGACAGTGGTTGTCGTAAGCCAATCCGCAAACTGAACTACGGCTTTATCCTTAGGAAGGGTTGAGTTGAGATACCTCAAACATCTGCACCCCAAATACTAACTAAATCGCCCTTGGTCTGCCGATATACAAATCAGAACTTTTTGGCGTGTTCGAGAACAAGGACATTACCTCATAAGCCGGAAAGATTAAAGATTCGACCTTAACATGAGGAATAGTCTCTGAAAGAATATGCTCGAGACGCTCAGGGAATTCTGCAAAGGTATCATCCGTTCCTTTAAAACCGTGAATATAGATTAGGAGGAGAATCTCCAGCTCGGGTTTGGTAAGAGCTAGGGCACCATGCCCACTGGTGGTGGGAGTCGACGATTTGGTGCTGGGGCGAGGCAAAGAGGCCATAGGAAGTCGTGTGAGGTTGGCAGGATTTATGTAGCAGGTAAAGATGAGCAAACGGGAAACTCAACACCTACTCTCACGGAGCTGTGCAGCTTTACTCTTCATATTACCGGACACCCTGCACGGAACTACCGCAAACTCATAATTTTCCAGTTCCTTTGGCAGAAATAAACGAGAAAGAACAGCGAGAGGGAAGGAACCGATATACGAGGATGTTAAAAAATTAAATTACGTCGACTATGTACAGGATTGTTTAAAAGGCAGGGGCATAAGGTATGATCACAACGTATGATATAGAATTATAATTGTGAAAGATATTGACTCTGATAGGGAGCTTGAGTTTGTAGTGGTGGGTAAGAGTAGTCCTGAGTTGACTGAGAATCGAGATCCATATAAGATTGTGGAGAATTGTTTTCTTCGGCCTCATCCACATCCTGCAACATAATTTGGTCCTGGCCGGGCGGTGATTCGCAAGTCTCAGGTCCTTCAGGTATTGGTTCTGGAAGAGGGGTCACTGTTTTAATTTGTAACGTCCCAGAACGAAACTTCTTTGACTTGTTTGCAGATTTCGACCTGGGCGTACGGGAGCGACGATCACCCGACTGAGAAGCAGATGCATCAGATTTTGAGGGAGAGGGAGTTAGCTTCACTACTTCTTCTTCGGGTTCTGGCTTTTTGCCGCGTTTCCGTACAACAGTTGACTGGTACCAATTTTGTCTCTGGGGTGTGCTCGCAGCAAATGTGGGAGATGCCAAAGAAGCCGGAGAGCTAAGTTGCAGAGGTGCGTTGGAATCAAATTCTGGTTGTGTGGGATGTGGAATCGTGGGTGAGCAACTCTTGGGTTTGTGGAAATGAATTGGAAAAGAGTTGAGTTGATGCTCTGACTGAGGGTCAGACTCTGATAGATGAAATTCTGGAGTCTCGTTCTCGTCTTCGCCCACAGCGCCTTGGTCACTGATATCTTCATCTGATTCCTCTAGGCTTTGAGTCAATTGCATTTCGACAGACATTTGAGAGCCCGTGGAAGATTGTGAAATTGAGGAATGAGAGAATGGGTGGCTTCGGGAATGGTAAATTTTGGGGGGGGTTGCATTTTCTGGTATGTGAAACGCCAGTTTCCGTTTTTTGGAACTGATCAAGGAACTAAACGCAGGTGAGTTGGGAATGGGCAAAGGGGCCGGCGAATCGGCCGGGGAGCTCAGCGAGCCAAATTTTGGAGTTGATTCCACCACTTGGGGGAGAGAATGGAGAGTGATATCTGGGGTTGTAGGTTGGGCACAAGCGTACGTTCCATCACCCGCGTGATGTTCAAGTTTTTGTTGGTTGACCAATGAGGATGACGGGCTTGGTGAATCCACATCCCCTGAAAGTCGCTCCACGGACGATGGGGGAGAACGGTTCACTGGACTCGAGTTGGGTGGAGAAGGGAGAGATGATGTGGGGGGATTAATCTGAGAGCCTGCACCGCGTGTCAGTCAGTCTGGAACAGTCAAGAGTCTGTCAAAAAGAAGGCATACTTTGGCTCACTGGTTTCTCGGAGGCCTGTGTCGAGGGCTCGGTTCCACTCATAAGATAGGATATTTTGAGGCTCTCCCCACTCCCTTCCTCCGCTCTTCTGATCATGGAGATGTCGCGGCGCCGCACTGGAATGGACCGACGAGCATGGTCGTGGACAACATGGTGGACAAGTGAGGAGTGGTCTTCAAAAACTGACCGACACCAGGCCCACTTGCAGCTATAAATGTGAACTTGGGATGATGACTGCGAAGGAACATCCATCTGCTGAGATGAGGGTATGCGACAGCATTAATGGGGCACAGTCACGCGCGCATTCTTAATTAAGGTGTCATTGTCACAGCCTTGTGACGAAGCGCGCTTGAACCGAAATGTCCAATCCAGCTTTCGACAAATTACTGTCACTAAAATATCTGGGCTTGCCTGAAGATTATACACCATCCCCAGACACTGATCCTATCTCCTTTCTTAACCAATTCCTCTTCCAGCTTCCTCCGCATCTTTTGCTGCACTTTAGTTATATCACTACCCCCAAACAACGTACCGTGATAGCGCCTATTCGAAACAGACGCTTGCATTATGCCAATAAAAACCCACCTGAATTACGTTTTGAATCTGGGAGGAACACATGGCCCGATCTCTGGCAAGGCAGAGAACGAAGAGGAGTCCAAGAAGGAAACGAAGAAAGAGTCTGGGCACAGCATGATTTCTTGCTAGGAAACAGACAGCACGTCGGAAAGCTAGCAAATCTCCTGGCAAATTATGAAGAAGAAAGAGAAGCCGAACGCGTGCGAACCATCAGGAGAAATCGGGCGTCTGTTGAGGGTGACTTTGTACCCGAAGAAGATAGCGACAGTGACGAGGATGTACCCGCCTCGGACAATGAGACAGAGCAAGAAACGCAGGAATCGTTTGAACGGCTTATCCGTGAACGCTTTATCTATGGTCTTTTGGACGTGGGTCATGAAGGAAATCAAATTTCATTTGTTGCTGATTGTTCTGCAGAATATGGATTATGATAAAGCAGACTGGGACGAGTCGTTGGGAGTTCAAAATGACAGGGAAGCGGAAGAACGATGGTTCGACTCGGAGTCGGATGAGTAAATAATATATATTATATGTGACATGCTGTCACAGGCTGACTTACCTCTCCGTATCTGTCTTTTCTGAGCCCACCCTAATGCTGTCGATCTCCACAGATGCCGACGCTTTCCAAACTTCCGTCAATCCTGAGAACATAACTTCCTCCCACTCTGAAAAGAAGAAACACAAAAAGAAAAAGCGTGTCCGTGATGAAGACAACCAAGATACTGCAGAAGCCGATCCTGAGGCGAAGAGAGAGAAAAAGAAGAAACGCAAGCAACGCGACCAAGACCCTGTGGTCGGGGAGGTTGCTGGATCTGAGCCGGTCATGGAAGCTATCCCAGTTATTCCTTTGAAGCGGAAGAAGAGAAAGGAGAGAGGCAGAAATAGAGACGCGCTCTTGACCGAGCAAACAGATGCAGAAATCGAGGCCAACTCTCAGGCATCCGCTGCTGCCTTACTTTCTGCCATCGTTGCGGCATCCCTCACGAACCCGGAAACCCCTCAGACACATCCTGAGCAAGTGCAAGTTCCTCAAGGACAGCCCTTTGTCCAGTACCCTGCAATGCAGTATGAATATCCTGGTTCTGCCCCGCCCTCCTTTGATCCCCAACTGCAGAGCGTCTTTGCACCCCCTGGGGGCGGATCGGCGTTTTCTGAACTTGCGTTCGGATCAAATGAAGAGCTATTGCGCGCTTTGCAAGATCTGGATATGAGCAAGATCGCCCATGTCCTCAAGTCCCTGGGCGAAGCCGCCGCCGCCAATACCCCCAATCCCGCATGTGCAACTCAGCTTGGCTTTATTCCAGCTCAACTGGAGCAACTGCCACCATCCTCTCTAGGACAACTCCCTGTAGGGTCGCACGCTATCCTCGGTATTCCTCCCAAGCAGACTGTGGCGTTTCCAAGCCACAAGAGGACCATCGACATGAGCCTTCCTGGGAATGAGCTACATGCCAATTCCGATCACGCATATCTGTTAGCGAACAAGTGGTTAACCGCCAGTAAATTGGCTGACCTTGTGAGGGATGAAGGTTTGTCACTGGTTTCTCTATGGATTAAGAATTTAAATTTGCTAAGTTTTGTTGCCACAGGTCTTGTCTACAAGAAAGGGAAGTTCTCTGCCATCGAAGAACAGCAATTGCGCAGCGCAGTGGAGCGATACAAGAACGTCCGTTTTTCCTCCAATTCTACCCACCCACTCATGCATTTATTTCGACCCGTTCTTCAGGAGAAACAACTAAACAATGAACAATTACACGAAATCATATTTGCCAAGGCTGATAAAAATAAGGACACAGCATTTTGGTCCGAATTAAGTGCGTAAAGTTGTCATTTATTGAAGTGACAGCATTTCAACTCGCCTCACCTAGCCTCCTCTGTTCCCTTACGACCTATTATCGCCGTCTATCACCATATCCGTAGAAGCTATCACCCACTGAAGCAGCAAGGACCTTGGAAAACCCACGAGGATGATGCACTAAAACAGTATGTTCAACCGTATAAAATCTGGTGGCCAGAGCTCATAGAATTTCGCAGGGCAGTTGCAGACCTCGGTCAGCAATGGGAGAAAGTTTGCGATCGCGTCGGAAGAATGGCCTCAGATTGTCGCGATCGGTACCGTAACCATATCGTTAACAGAGATATCCGTGTCACTGGTTTGTTGTCTATATTCTCAGCTTCATCATTTTCTAAGCAGTCTCATTTTTCAAGGTCATTGGTCGCAGGAAGAGGAAGACCAGCTTACTCAAATCGTTACCGACATGACCGTCAAGCAGGGCAAAGACATCGATAACGATGTGTTCTGGGGAAAAGTTAGCGAGCTAATGGGAGGAAAGCGTGGTCGACAACAATGCAGAATTAAATGGTCTGTTCTCTTTTTTAGTGTCTGCATTTCTATGAATTTACCCTTTCATTTGAAGGACGGATGCTTTGAGCAAGACTGTTAAGAATGAAGGGTTAAAGCCGAGATGGAGCCAACAAGACGCCTTTATACTTGTTCACAAGTGAGTTTCATGTGTGCTTATCCGATACGAAGTATCTTAAAGCCTTTTGTCAGGATCGATTCCCTCAATGTCAGAGACGACACAGAAATAGATTGGAAATTAATTCCTGATGCGGACTGGAACCTCTGGAGTGCGCATACGCTGCAAAGGCGTTGGCTTACATTGAAAAAAGGAGTCAAAGGCTATGAAGAAATGACACACCAAGGTGGGCCTCTTGTATTGCCATACATTTTGAGCCCTGTTTGAGAATGTTACCAGAAATCATGGATATCCTTCGAATAAAGAAGGCCCATTTACCAAGCCCCCCAGTACAGACACCGAAAAAACGAAAAGAGAGGAAGATAACCAGTGCCCCGGCTGTGAATGAATCTAGCCTGGGAGAGAATAGAGACGACACAAAGGAGGCGGGCTCCAGCACTGGACCGGGCACCCAGGGGGGTCAACCGAATTGAATCAAATTAGGCCCCTTTCTCTTAAATCAATTCAACGTCTCTTCATGAACAACTTGAAATCCATATATATCTGGCGGATATTGTCCTTACTCGCTGTATAGAAGACATTTGTTACATTAGAATGGACATCCAGAAGAATGTCCTAATTGTGGATATGTAGCAGAACAAAAAACATAGTACAAATATGCAATACATGTAACACTGCTTAGTTACCCGATTTCACTTGTCCGACGTGGCACTGGGACCCGGCTACTACGTCTTAATGAATGTGTGGCACTGTGAACATCCTCCTCGACTTTCATTTCAGGAATACTCGGGGTTTCCTTGGGTGGATTGAGGTCCCTCAGTTGCCATGTGTTGCCAGCCTGAATAATGTCGACCCCATTGGGTATGAGATGTGCATTCTTGTAATGGTTTGAGACCATTAGGAATACAGCACGTTGAACAGGGTCGTCGTGGATTTTCCATGACTTTCCAGTGAGCACTGGAATTGCGTCATTCGGAAGTGCGCTCAGGTTTTCTTCAGACAGGTTCAAAAGGTCGATCTTGTAGTCACAACCTGGACACGTCCAGGTGAAACGTCCGCTTGGAATCTGGGGGGGTGACAAGCAGAATTTGGGAATGCGTTGGATGAGCGGGAACTCATTCTCGATGTCGGATGCCCCGGGAGTTGAAGGTTCACTGAAGTCGGAATCATATTGAAATTGGACGGGCGGAGGGGTCATTGGGATGTCAATTTCAGGGGAAACCGCCTGGAAAATACAGGTTGAGTATATGAGCAGGTTATTAAATACCAAAAATCATGCCTTTTTGCGTTTGTTTTTTGGTTTTTGGGCTGCCTTCAATCGCGTCTCCCAAAATTCCACAGTCTCACCAAATTTGGCGAGGTTCTTCGCAAGATCGTACGCACCGTTCACTTCAATCTGCTGGCCTTTGGGAATGCCCCAACGGATACCGTGTTTCTTTGCATCAATGGAATCCCTCGACGCTTCCTTGCAGAAAGCAATCCACTGTGGAACATCCAACAAGTTTGTTGACGCACTTGCACTAGCGATTTGGTGTGCCAAAATCCATTTTGCGTGAGCGGCAAAGTAACCCCGAATCTCTGCACGCGGGATATGTCGTAGGTGTTTTGGTTCTTCATCAACATCAAAGTCCAACCTTGGGTCCTGGATTTTTCGGACTCGGTCCGAATCACGGGGGTAGATTTCTTCATAATAACGACGAATAAGCCACTCAATATTGCGATTTTTGAGAGGTGTGTGGTTTTTATCTGTGTCGACCAGCTCCTTGATGAGTGCCCTCAATCGATATCGGTCCAGGAAGTTGACACTCATGCTGAGAGTGGAAGGGTGGAGACTTTCAACTGAGAATGTTCGTCGCACAGTGCTTTTTGTACCCATTGCCTGGGAATAGATAAGTAGTTTTTCGGGGTCGGAATCGGCTAACGTTCGAATTCAGGTCCAAGTCCACTGGCAGGACGCGATGGCTGCACTCACATGTCAAGAAGTGGGCCAGGAAATGTTTGTTGCATTTTATTCGAATCTTAAGGTGGGAACCTTCCCCTTTCCTCTGTCCATAGAGGGCACGTAAGGTTAATCGGCTGAGGGAGTGAGAAAGGTGAATTTTTTCGTCGTATTCTTGAAAATCGCGTTCCAAATATACGAGGCCCTGTTCCGAGAGCCAGTCCAGTTCAAGAATTTCGAGCACGCCGAAGAAAACTATGTCTTGATTCTTATGAACCTGCGAAGTGCTTGAAGGCCGAATTATGTACTCCGACTGGTCAAACCTTGAATGGTTTAGATATGATATTGACCAAATTGACAGGCAGTTATACTCACCCGATGTTCTGCTTACCGCTATAGAGTTGTAGCTGCCGCAGAGGAGGCTTTACTCCGAGACGAGGGAAGTTATCATTCAAAATAACAGTATCAGGGTAAGGTCCGTAGACATTTTCAAGAAGGCTCGCGATCTGGCCTGGTGGCATGGCGAGTGAAAGGAAAGGAGACGCGAGATAAGAATAAGCTTCTTCCCGAGACGAGATTCAAGCTCTGCCGGCCCGGGGATAGACGCATGACGGGTGCAATGTTTATTTTTTGTAACCAACAAATACAGGGCGTACGCTTGATATAATTTGTACAGACAAATGTGGGCGGAAAGTATTACCACCTATAGGTATGGATGACAGCTCAATGAAGTTACATATCGAGGAGAGATTGGAATTGTCGCTGTTATGAAAGGGGATACGAGAACGTTGGAAAGGCCACTCCCATTGCGCACCGCACTATGGTAAGCACTTCGATACTATTCACGACTAGCGACTTAGCGTTGGCGCGAACCTTGACTGTTGCTTCTACCACCTGAGCCAGATCCCGAACCACCTGCCTCTGGGTGCACATCACCAGGAGACCGACCAAACAACAGCGAGCTGGCATAATGTTCTGCAGCACAAAATGTGTTTCGGAGACTTCTCTTGACACTTCTCGCCCTTGGTTGAGATGTCTGAGACGATTGAGTTTGTTCTGGACGGCCACGCGATTCCGGGCCAGGGGTCGATTGAATAGGGTCTTGTAGTTCCGTCGTGGCAGGAGGAGTCAAAACGGGCTCGCGAAACACCCATTTATTGTCCATATACGGTGCCGCCGGTGTGGTCTGCTCTTGTTCATCTTCAGAGTCGGAATTGGCGCGAGAACTCGCTGACCGCGGAGGTTCCAGGGCAGGTGAAAGACGAGAATTAAAGCCCGGCCTCGGAGTGCGTTCGTTTGTCGTGAGATGTTGCGCTCGCGATGTCGATCCTGACTGGGCACCCCGCCCGTGACCAATCTCTGCGTAATTGAGGTCCGGTGTCAAAGCACGGTTTCCGCGGGGCGAGATCCCACTTGTACTGGGTCTGTCTTGATGGGCACGGAAAAAGTTGGATCCGTTCTCAGCATTCGGGGGATTGTCATGTGAGGCTTCGCTCAGCGATTGTGAAGAGGACGATTCGATGATAGGAAGAACATCAGCTGCCGTGTGTTCGTGTCGAATTCGAACTCGAGGTAAGCGAGGTGACCCAGCAGTCGGCGTCGATGCTTGGATTTGAGCATTCAAACGAGACGTTGCGCCCAGCAGGTTAGCTGTTGGCGATCCCTCAGGTTCACGTCGAGGGGTGGTTGTGGGAGCAGTGGATGCACGAATTGGTCGGTCTCGCTGGAAAGCGAATTCATGCGCCGGTCCATGGCCTGGGTGCGTTGTTAGCTGATGCGCTTGATCAGGGTGATGCCCACGAGTGGTGGTCACATTAGGGTTGTAAAGGATATGTTGCCGAGGGTATCCAATCATTTGTCTGCCTTCGCCGAAACCTTCTGGTTCAGGTGTCTCGTCTTCCTGGTAACCTTCCCCATCGAAATCATCTTCCTCGTATTCCGTGTCGTCAGTATGGTTCATTTCTGTGATGCGGTCAAATAGTTCGGTAAGATAAGTCCTCAGTTGCGAGACGCCCTTTCCAGAGAACACACAGAAAGCCTGGCGTTGTGTTGAACTGAAGTCCTATCGGTCCAAAAGCACATCAATAAACTTGGCAGGCAAAGAAGAGAGGCAAAGACGAACTTTTGGAGCTTCTCGACAGAATTGTTGGAGCTCTTGTTGCCGGAAAGCTGTCACTCCAGTAAGGCTTAGATGAGTCAGCTTGTGAAGCTTCAAAAGCAGAAAATGGATGGCCATAACGGAAATCTGGTCACAATAGGAAAGATGGATTCGTTCTAGTGTAGCATGACGTTCGGCAAGAGCGTAAATGGCCTCGTCCGTTAGCTGGTTGACGCGAACAAGTCCAACGCGCCGAAGCTTGGGCAGTGCCGATAGCTCGAAAACAGACATGTCGGTAAGATTTATACAATCTACGCAAAAAAAATCAATCAACTGTGGCAAGGAAAATGAAATAAATTGCTTACTCGCAAAGTCGATGTATCGAATGCGCGTGCATGATCGAGCAAGCAGTCGAACAGAACGATCGGTGATTTTGCTTGCGTGACCAAGATGGAGATAGTGCAAGTGTCGACCAAGTCTGCAGATGGTTTCGACTGCCTTGTCTGTAAGAAGAACACATTTAGAAAGAACGAGGTTTCGAATTTTGGGGGCGTGAGAGACGATTCCTTCAACCGCATCGTCGGTGACAAGAGCGCACGCTGTCAAATCTAACATTCGTAAATTCTCAAAGGTGCGATTGATGATGAGAGGGGGGAGGTCGTCAGTCCTGGTTGCATTTGAACTGGCGAAAGGATTTACGACGTCGGTGTCTTGACGGAAGGCGGCAGGGAAGGCGGCATCTGTAAGTAATAAGCAGTGGGAGAGGCGCATCTCCCGCATGTGGGTGAGGTGCGTCCAGATAAGACGGACCGAGACATCTGAGACGAGTTCGCAATGATTGAGGTCGATTTCCAATAGCATAGGGCATCCATGGGCAAGAGCGGCGATAGAGGTATCTGTCAAGAGGGTGAGACCGCTTAATTTGACACGCCGAAGGAGAGGGCATGCAAGGGCAAGTGCAACGATGCCGGAATCGGTAACCTTGTCACAACCCGACAAATTAATTCCTTGCAATCGTGTCGCGACTGTGGAAAGGCCGATGATGGAATCGCTGGAGGTCTTTGTAACGCCGGTTAAGTCAATGGCCACAAGGTTGGAGAAACTCTGGAGGACTTGGGCAAGCATCTCGCCTGTGATGTTTTTGCAGCCGATAAGGGTAAGACGTTCAAGACGACTGCAGCGGGAGAAAACGCCGAGGAGATCATCCATGAGATCCGCGCCATGGCTAAGAAAGTTGAGGCGACGAATGAAGGCGGAGTATGTGAAGGTCTGATCACCCCTCCGGAGGAGTCCGGCCATCTTGTGAATGGTGTCGTACTTGGGGAAGGATGGTTTGTGCCACAGGAGCTCGACGGCACACTGACACCATGTGCGCGAGACGCGCATGGCGATGAATACATCCTTGGGGGAATGGAGATGTTTGAATATTTGGATCATGATTTCGGGGGGTATGGTCGAGATCGGGGAATGGACCGCTGGTTGCTGTGGTTGAGGGTCACGCTTGTTGACCCACTGGGCCGGAACGAGGTGGTGGTCTGGATAGAAAGCGAACTGCTGGAGCTCGTCGTCGTTGTCATCGGCATCGTCTGAGAGGGAGGTTGTGGAGGGGGCGTGGTGCTTGTAAAGGGAGACCATGGTTGTTGGGAGGCAAGGAGCAAAGCCTGCTTTACGTAGATATACACGTGCCCCACTCCTCTTTCTCTGCTGCCATGCCATCATCGGAGCCCATCCAAGTTCGTGCTCTGCCATTTACTCCTGCTTTTCTTTATCTCTCTCCAGCCCTCCTTCGACCAGATCCTTCAGGAAGCATCCCTACCAGAGCCAGGTCCTGAATATTATGCCGCCCGCCGACGCCTCTGGCTCACACCCACGCGCGTTCTCCCACCACCGCCCCCTGCCTCTTCATCAAGACAAAGAATAGAGAATTTGTTCAATCAATCAAACGGACACTCCATTGTGTACAGTCACGAAGCATGGCGCAACGGCCTTGAGAAGGTCTGGAAGGGACTTTCCTCAGGCGTACGACTCAAATTCAGACTGCCTTTGAATATCGTCGTAAGTCCGTCCTCCCATTGAATCACTCAGCGTCTTTCATTCATCCCAAAAGGTCAAAGTCATACACGCTTCCTGGGTGCGCGATAAAACTTGGCCTGTTGGCATGCAAGCGCCCGAGTCAGACGAAGAACAGCAGCCCGAGGAGGCTTCACCACCGATATTCGACACTCTCAGCGCCTCATCATCGTCATTACAGCCTACTCCATTCCTCACTTTCACAAACTCCGAGGTAATGGAAACAATGCCGCCTCCAAGAATCGATCGGTTTACCTAACCTAATGTTTATGGCACCCAGGATAACAATTGACCCTTTATTGAATGCTATGTGTGAATTCAGTTGGCTATATCCAAGAAACATATCGCTCGAGTCGGTAACAACAAGCAACATAGTTTGACAACAAAAGCAATACAAGGATGGCGAGTGAGAGCGCGTCGAATAGTTCCAGGTTGGCTGCTGAGATATAAGTGTCCACAGTAGCAAGCGTGGTTTAGCTGGGGTCGATCATTTGTCGGACGTCAAGCTCTCAATTGCTGGCTATGTTCTTGCTGGGGGCGACACCTGGAGATGATTTCATCAGCTGAGAAAATCGCAATCGTGGTATTGAACGAACGAGGATAACGCTGTCTCCTCTCACAAATAGCATCTCCATTTTTCGTTTCGCGACCTAGACAAGTAAAGGTATATGAGATATATAGACCAATATCAAAAATATGGTTGACTGACATTGACAACACCTTGACCATTTGTTGCGCCATCCGGATCCACAATCATGATCGTCTCTTCTACATCGCTCATTATCAAGTTCATATGGCCATCGTACGCCTGAACGAAAGCGAGTCAATACGCGTTTTTGGAATAATTAGCTTGATCTCTCACATGCAGGATTCCTGTCAGCTCCCGGTCTCCGCGTAGCTTGACAAAGACTCGCTCACTCAGAGACAGTCTTATGAGATCAAAGGGCTCCTGGATACCCGTCACTGAAGAATCCATGATGACTAGTTGACTATGGAAGAATGGTGAATATTTGAATGGACATGCCGAGTACTTTATTTAAACTCCGCTCGCCATTCTGAATGCTTTGCTCAAGTTGAGCAGCTTCAACTTTGACCACGATGCCGGTAAGTCCATTTCTTCGTTTTCGTCTTTATCCAAGGCCTTGACCACACGATGCATCTTAGAAACATTATTGTGATTATTGTGATGTCTTTCTAACACACGACTCCACGTCAGGTAAGCTTGTTGCTTCGATATATTCAGTTCCTCGATGCTAATCTTTTTTACAGTACGAAAAGCTCATAATAGTGGCAGGAATCACCTCTCAAACGTCCGTGACTATTATGCTTGTAAATCTTTCCTTTCGTTCGGATGTATCGCTACTGACATCTTCGCGCAGCGCTAGGACACGACAAGGCTCAAAATATCATTGACCAAATTACATCCGCCTATGAAAGTGGAGGACCACCACCAGGGGGCTTCGGATTTGGACCTCAACATCTAGGAGCACCGCCACCGCCGGGCTTTGGAGGACCTCCCATGGGATATGGACAGCAGCCTATGCCGCCGCCTGGATTTGGTGGACGTGAGTGGTTTCCTTCCATCACATATGGTCCCGTTCTGAAAAGAGATGCTGCTGCAGCTCGACCACCGTTCCCTCCTGGTCAAGGATTTCCTCCAATGATGCCACCCGGCGGTCCGCCCTTCCCTCCAGGCGGTATGCCTCCCCCGGGAATGAATGGCCCTGGTTTTGGTGGTATGTCCCCTCCATTTCTCTCTACCAGTCATAGCAGCAAAAGCTAACAGTTCGTTCAACAGGTGCACCTCCGTTCCCTCCCAACGGTGGCCCTCCCGGTGGCATTGGTATTCCCCCATTCCCACCCGGCCAGAACAGCAACTTTGGGCTTCCACCGGGAGCGAGTGCGTCACCGCCAAATCCAAACCCAGGCCAACCAGTTGCTCCAACTATTCACCCCGATCGATTGCGGATGTTGAATACTGGAAAGCCTTGAGTAGTAATTTCTGTACAATAATAATATGACGATACGTAAAGGAAGACGAACGTGCGTGATCCAAGTGCGTGACTGGTGCCGGTTTTCCAGTCTAGGACCTTGAAACCGCCAGTTATAAATAGGCGTGGTGCAGATTTTTGCCTCCCACCAAATGTCCACTCAACCTCTGCTACAACGCACAGCGACAAAGCGGATCGCCCTCCCAGTCCGCGTCGAGCCAAAAGTCTCCTTCGCCAACGAACGCACCTTCCTCTCATGGCTGCACTTCACCGTCGTTCTCGGCGGTCTCGCGGTCGGATTGTTGAACTTTGGCGATAGGGCAAGCTCACACCCACTGCCCCAGACTCATTTTTCCTAATTCTTATGTGCCCAGGTTGGAAAAATAAGCGCAGCCATGTTTTCTGCTGTCGGTGCGTTCCGCCTTGTTCTTTTGCGGAGTGCCCGGTTTCACTTCTGAACGCGCTCCATAGCCATGGCCATTATGATATACGCATTGTACACCTATCACTGGAGAGCAGCCTCTATTCGTCGCGGAGGACGGGGGCCATATGATGATAGGGTCGGACCGGTGTGTAACAACGTCATGTCTCCGTGCTTTCTCTTCTCATCATGTACCGTACCATAGACCGTGCTATGCGCCGCTCTTCTCAGTACGCCCCCGCTATCTCCCACTCCTCTCACCCTAATACTGCATTATAGTCGCCGTTATCGTCAATTTCATCCTTCGGTTTACGCAACCATAGGCCAAGCTCATGGATCATGTTCATCACCATCCCCTAGCGACACTAACCCGCTCGTGGTTGTACCTACGCTACATCATCTCTTGTTATTTATTCGCCACGACCGCGATATCTTCAGTGCGGACGCCGACATGACCTATGATTTACTTTCAATATGTATAGTTGTACACACCACACAATGGTTATCTCAACTATCACTCTCAGGTTCGTTTCTGTCGTTTCGTGCCAGCTCTTGTCGAGACAGTGTCCACCGAGGAAATCGACAGCGAGCGTCGTGGCTACGCGAGACACAATCAGGAACCGAATAGTTAATACTGACATCGGTACTCACGTGTTTCCTACTCCTAGCGCTTCGCACACTAAGAACACTCTGAGATCTCTCATTTTCTCCTGATGTTTCACCAACTACGTCCCCGCTCTTAGGGGCATAATCGACGTGCACACTCTCCATTCCCGAGGTAGTACCTTTGCCATCAGCTGTGCTCTGCTCCCTTAACCCCAACTGTTTCTTCAACACCTGAATATCATACTCTGCCTTTTCAACCAACCGTTTGGTTTCCAGCAAAGCGAGCATAGCCTCCAATGTCGCGTCAAGCTGGGCGACATTTTCGCGTGTTGGGATGACGAGGCGACTGGAGGAGAGTCCAAGCTCGGCCACAGCCTCTTGGACTTTTTGTTGAACGGCGGTTTTCATGACTGGGATTTTGAATGTACGGAGATATGCGGGTTGATGAGCAGCTTTGGTTGCAATTCCTGAAGATGGAACATCTGTGCGAATAATGCAATGTTGGGCATCTGTGAAAACAGTTTGAAAAATAAACCTTGAACACACAATGAGCCTTACCATATGCGGCATTCTTCAAATTCTGTGGTCGTTTCATTACAGGTGTACTCGCCACAGAGGGCGTCGCGGGACTGTCGGCGTCCATCGCCAGGCCCGACTTCCTTTGAGATTTCTTCTTGTTGCTGCCGATATTGGACATAGACTCCGAGTTGAGACCGAGTACCGAGCCATCATCTTCTACGATGTCTGGTAGGCCCGAATCTATACCAGCAAGGGTCCTTAGCAGAGTTTCTCGGTCTTTCTTGAATTTGCGCTCAGTGTGCTCCAGCCTCTTCACTTCCACGTAGAGGGCCTCCTCTTCCGCGATTTGGTCAGCTGTCCGGTTTTCGAGACTCAATATGTATTTCTTCCTCATCAGTTCACGTTCTTGAAAAACATTGTTGGTTAGATGAAATTCGGCGACGTCTGAGTAGCTTTTACCTTTGTCGAACTGGAAGGTGGCCATCAACTGTGCTTTGCTGACCTCGTCACCAGCCCAGGGCCGGTTCCGGACTAGTTTCCGACAAACACTGTAATAGCGGTCTTTGAGGTCCTAAGAAAAACGCATGAGAAAGGGGTGGGCTTAGTTTCTAGCGCCATAACCCACATCTATGTAGCGACTTGGGCCATTGGGGTATTCATATCTGTCGGAAATGATGTACCACCGCGAATCGAAGTCTTGAACAACGCTGAACAGGTAATCTGTCTCTTCCTTTGTCCAGTCTTTGTCTGTAAGATATATTTATTGAATGTATCAATATTATTACCATTGGATGGACAAGAAAAATAGCCACCTTCTAGAAAACGTGTGTATTCGTCTTGCGAGTAGGTGTATATCGTGGATTGAACATTGTATATAGCAAAAGGATACTCTGGTTATGAAAGTGTGTGTTTGATTCTAGTGCAAAAAAAATCCCAATAATCATACCTGTAGCAGGGTCCGTCGTGACCTTTTCCCAATGATGCAGCTCAAGATTATCCCGCCTTCCACTATTTTTGAATGGTCGTAGCTCCCTAAAGTAAGGATTTATACGAGGTCTGACCACTAACACCGAACTTGGAGCTTACATACCATCTCGTCTTTGAGACACCGCCCCCAAAGTTGGGCCTCTGCTTTAGACGTGGTTTAATGAGCTGAGCCGCGAGAGACGGTGCTGATGGTCCAATGAGGGAGTAGAGTTCGCGCGATATTCCCTCAGGTTTTCGCGTGTTTGTGGGTGCTGGCTTCTTTGGCTGGGAAGGTCCCGCTGTGGCACTGGCTTCCGGGATGGAAAGGGCGCTGCGAATGTCTGCTGCAGAGGCGGCCATGATGGACAGGAGAAAGAAGTCGAGATCACGTGCTTGCTTTAACTTCCGAGAAAGGAAGCACTTAAGTTGCATTCCCACTGAGTGGACTTTGCTTGCCAAAGTACAATTCCTCTGCCTAACATGGCTCCTTCCAAAGTAACTGAAGCAGATGAATTCGTAAATATCTGGATGGACGCGGGAGCGGAAACACCTGCGATAGACAGGAAGACGCCCACCAAGGATTTCTATAGCCAATGGGTGGACCAAAGTACGTCGCGCTCTATCCAATTGGCTATCTTCTCCATTCGATCTCCATTGCAGCATCTGCAAAGCTCTCATTGCCTTCAATAACTGGGTAAGATACAATTCAAGCCGGTTTTCTTGTCTAACTGAATCCTTTCTCGGTAGCGCCGACCTACTTCGTCGTATATATCCAAACCACTCACTCGTCTTAACCCAGTCCTGGGGAATGGATATCATGGGCTTCCCCGGCGCCTCTGTTACCCCGATTGAGAAGACGCCTTTGATTACAAACTTGGTTTTTATTCCTCTTGCCCGCAGTCTGGGTACAGTCCCTGGAATTCTGGTCGACCAAGTACAATTTGGAGTGTTCAAAATAATTTGGCAGGTGAGTGGCAATATCGCGACTTCACTTCTTCAGTCCTGGTTGACTTCTCGATGCCAAGCAATATGAATACCTCGCCTACCTCATTCAGGTTGGTGTATTTACTCATTCTTATGGTGCCTGACAACCATCTTTCCTTCCCGCAGTATCCTTCCGGATTTGGGGTATCAAATCAATTTTTCATCCTTCACGAAGGTAACTCCGTATTTAACACCGCAACCAAATAAACCCTAAGCCAAGATCTGTTTTCAGGACCAGAGGAAGTTTCTCGATTGTTCCTTCTTGCTGCCGGTGCTTGGGCCAATGCTCTTCATGACGAAATTTGGGTTTTTAACCAAGGCTTTTGGCAAAAGGACCACGGCCTCTGGGTGGAAGTGCAGAAGGCAGACTGGAAAGATGTCATTCTCAAGGACGCATTTAAAAAGGCGCTACAGAAGGACGTCTACGGCTTCTTCGCCTCGGAGGCAATCTACAAGGACCTAAGTATTACGTGGAAGGTAATGATGTTATAGAACATCTTCAATTCAGCTTACCCATCTATTAAATAGCGTGGTCTCATCCTGCATGGGCCTCCAGGTATGTTTAATCAAAGATCTATCTATGAAATAGCCATTGAAATCGAAACCCATAGGGAACGGTAAAACCATTA
>Ga0307513_10000901_pt1 | contig 42905 bp, 39 predicted proteins | sample 15_EM_MG_FD_202174 | JGI IMG/M metagenome (GOLD analysis project Ga0307513, IMG submission 202174) | Populus trichocarpa ectomycorrhiza microbial communities from riparian zone in the Pacific Northwest, United States - 15_EM | ecosystem: Host-associated > Plants > Roots > Unclassified | place...
CATTCCGAGCGGACATATTCGAGTCGGCAACCGGATCAATGGTCGAGACATGCGAATAGTCAGTATAGGGGCAGTGATTGGACAGGCGCAGGTAATTCCTAGCGGTGAGAAGCAATGGATAATGAATTACAGGATTGATCTGAGGACGTTTAATGAAATATATCAAATTATTCTATCCAATTATGTACAGTATTTATTCAGCTGAGTTGAAACTGGGCACTTAAGATGGCAGTTCGCGTATTGAGTGTCCGGCTTCAACTTAGCCAGAGGAGTACTACACGATCCGCGGGCATTTAAGGGAATGTTTTAAATAGGTTGAATTGTTCTGCATGAATATACGGCCAAGTTGAAGCCGTACGCTTAAGGTGGCAGTGCCCATATTCAATGTCCGGCTTCAACTCGGCCGGGGGAGTACTACACGATCCGTGGGCGTTTAAGGCAATGATTTAAATAGGTTGAATTGTTCCACACGAATATCGGGCCGAGTTAAAGCTGGAAACTTAAGAGGGCAGTTCCCATATTGAGTGTCCGGCTTCAACTCAGCCGCGGGAGTCATACATGATTCGCGGGTATTGAAGGGAATGTTTTAAATGGGATGAATTGTTCCGTATAAATATACGGCCAAGTTGAAGCCGTACACTTATGGTGGCAGTGCCCATATTGCGTGTCCGGCTTCCACTCGGCCGCAGGAGTACTACATGATCCGTGAGCGTTTAAGGGAATGTTTTAAATAAATTGAATTGAATAGGCGGCAAAGTTGAAGCCGGCGACTTAAGGGAGAGATTCCCGTAGAAAGTGTCCGGCTTCAACTCGGCCGCCTGAGTTCTGCGGATGATTAATGCGAAACTATGCTCTCCTGTGGGAAGGGAGGCCAACCAAAGTAGGGGGTCTGCATGGCGGCCGCGCTGGGCGTCTCAGGCTTGTGAACAGTGAGGGAATTATGGAAGTGACAGTAGGGTGCAGACTAAGAAAAAAGTGACCTAGGATGGCAGCAGACGGATGCGGATAGAATCGGACAGATCTAAGTCGCCAGAGGTGTGAGGATAGCAGAGATGGTCGCCGGACGCGCGCAAACACAAGGAGTAGGCAGGAGGCCAGTAGACGAGAGGTTAAGGGGGCGGATACCAGGGGGAGGCATGAGGAGGGGGTGGGGCCGCAACAAGAGCGTCGGACGCTGTGGAGGGAAATTGGGGCGTCCGGGCGCACCAGACGCAAGAAATGAAAGGCAAAGAAGGCACTGGAGATCCGGGAGGACCAGACACAAAGAGCGGACACTATTAGTCCGGAAGTGGGCTCTGTCTGCCCGGAGAAATAGGCTTTTTTGCTGATGTGCGAACAACACTCTCAAAAGCTTGCTAAGTTCTTTCACACCTCGCATCAGGCTTCATGATTGAATTAGTAGAACTATTGAATATTATGAATCTTGGGAGAGGGGCATGCTCTTCCATTCAGGTTGACACTATTCATTACTCCTAAGTGAGTGGATTCCAATGAGGCCCTTCCTGACACTAGTGGACATCTGCCAGTGCCCGGTGAGGTATCTGCCTTTTTTCTTCCTGCTGACCTCTATAGCCATGCGGACGCTTCGAAACCTATACCATTCGATTCCCCTCAACTGGCGGATTCCCACGCACCCTGTCCCAATGCTGTGAGACCACTGGCTGAATGGGTATCCATACTTTTGTAATTTAGTTCTCCGGGTAAGTACCTTCAAATTGTTGGCTACTGAGTGCTACAGGCATGTGGATCCTTTGAGACCTATACCATTCAATTCCCCTCGCCCAGCAGATTCCAATCAGACGGTTCCTGACTCTGGCGGACCTCAGCCCGCTGAGGTATCCCCATTTCCCTCCCTGCTGACCTCTATAGCCATGCGAACTCTTCAAAACCTACACTATTTGATTCCCCTCAACCTGGGGATTCCAACGCACCCTGTCCCGATGCTGTCCGACCACTGGTTGCAGGGTTATCCATTCTTTTGTACTTTAGTTTCCCGGGCAAGTACTTTTAAATTGTTGGCTACCGAGTGCTACAGGCATGCGGACACTTCGAGACCTATACCATTCAATTCTCCCCGTCCGGCGGAATCCAACACACTCTGTCCCAACGCTGTCCTACCACTGGTTTAAGGGTTATCCATACTTTTGTACTTTAGTTCTCCAGGCAAGTACTTTCAAATTGTTAGCTACCAAGTGTTACAGTTTTCTAGACTCGCTTTAATAAATATATTCCTATTTTACTATCCAAATGACTCAAATAAGTAAACATGAGTAATACCTGGTTGACCTTTCTGGACTAGTTTCTCCGTATTTAGATATTCTCCACAGTTTTCACTAACTCATTTAAAGTCCTCGAAGGTCAAGCTCTTCACTTAGGAGGTATCCGATGATAGCTATTTACACCTGAGTACTTCCACTATTCTACTATGACATCAGGTTGCGTCTGGAGAACCTTTCTGCATCCTGTACCTTCTGAGTCCTTGGTTGCGTCTGGTGCGTCCAGGTAGTATGGACCCCTGTTCACCAGCACCCAGTAAAAGACCGCACACCAAGACGCGAGTTTACGTTCTATGTGTCTGGACCGCTGGATGCACAGGGAGTACGAGGTCCGTCGGGTGTAACCTTCTTTTTTTGCTAATGCACTTCCTGTGATACTGATTTTACAGATGGCTAGGCATATAGTTTCCAGTAGGGAAATATTTTAACAGGCCATAGTCGCTTTCCCCATGCACCTCCTAAAGAACCAGTGGGTCACTGCTTAGTCAGATATGAACATGATTACTGATAGTTTCTGTAGTAGAAGTTGGTTACCCTTTCTTGATTCTCCTGCATAGTCAAATCTGTTAGCAAACTAGCATCAACAAAAAGAACTGGTTCACATCATGACCAATTCTGCGTATTCTTGTTAGGTGCACGGACTCCCCAATCAGGATTTAGGAACCAATATTACCCTACCTTTACCCGCACAAACTCCAAAGAATCAAGATAACACCCAGCCTCTGGCTCTGGCGTTGGAACGACAGGTCATAACCATACAGCTGGGTAGTTGCGTCCAGTCACCAAAGACAACTATCATTGAAATTTATCTTATAACACGGTATACGTCGAGGCTGACTGACTGACTAGATCCTGTTCACAGGGTATATGAGGGAAGACCTTCAAGTATCTTATGCATATAGAAGAAGATGGATCGGACAGATATGCATCAAGTTACAGATCCCCCAAGATATCTTATCCTTAGCAAGGGTCGAAGGTAACAAGAGATTCTCACATGAGTTAGACTCCTCTTACCTATGAAGACGAGTAGAGTATGAAGAAGGTAACTATGCTCAGGAAGTGAAGCAGGAGCATCCATAAAACACAAGTTGTTATGAGATGGATTCTGAGGGAAAAAGACCATCGGTCCGATCCCGAAGCCAAGTCATATAATACCAGTAAATGTAAATATGACATGCAGTAGCAGACTAAATTTTCTACAAAATCAACTAAAGAGAACAGGCCATCTTCTGTCTAGCGAATTAGACTACCAGCATGGAACATGGGGACATGATAATTCATACACATTACAGTCAACGGATAAACGGATGAGCTGACACCAGACGAGATCTCCACACTCTGGGGAAGAAAAGACCTGCAGACTGATAAGTTGACTCAGTGAGAAAAACCGTGTGGTAGAGAATGTTCAGAGTCTACAGGTGTTCACACTCATGTGAAGTTCGCAGATTTATCAGCCAAGTACTTAGGTAGTATAGAGTTAGTATCTATACTACGATTGCTCATATGCGGGATATAAATATCGAACTATCTTCGCTCCTATTTTAAAAAAATACAAGCATCTAGAAGAGATCTTAACAAAATAACAAGTTTTTTCAAAAAATCGTTAACAATACTTTCACGATCTAAGCCGTGCAAGACTCTTTCCCTTTTATATCTTGCAGAAGTTATTATTGTCTTGTTAATGAGTTCTCCGATCCATATCGATTAAGGCCTTAGTAGTCGAAATTCCTCATATAGAAGCTACTATCTAACTGTTGGAGTCTGGATGTAGGAGAGGCAAGATTGCTTAGTTGTATGTATTTGGACGGAACTCATAGAGAAGGGTCTCCAGACGCATCAAACACAATCAGATATGGTATCTAAGTACTGGATGTACAGGATGAACAGGATGCAGTATTGAGACACCAAGGGCCAGGTTGCAACACCACTGTATCTGACACCGTATAGCTTTTTGCTAATGTACTGCCTTATCAGTCCTTGCTGGTATCCTACTGCTATTCACTATTTTATCCCAAAGAGCTTTGGCTATATGACCTGTCATATACAACCTCTCTTTGGCATTAATTGTTCTTAGTCATTCGGCTGGATCCCTCCGCTCTGTTTGCTGAGAATGTTTATTGGCCCATCCACACAGACAGGTTTCGATAGGGTTATGGATGTTAAGCAACTGCCCTTTAGATGAGTTCACTTGCTGGTTTCTGATTTAGGTGTTTGGTTTTCTTTACTTGTTTATTGGTTCCCGCTCACTGTCGGGCTGTATTTCCTAAGTTGCTTGTCTGCTAAAGTTATTGGAAATACAGTATTGCTTTCCTGCTTGTCTTTCAGCTGTTAGTTTTTTCTATCCAAACACTTCAGAAAAAGTATTTTTCTATTAGTTGGAGGGCAGGATAAGCTGAGCTGGAGTTTTTTTGTTATCATTAGGTGGTACTAGATCTCTAAGAACAAGCGAGATGGGTCAGACCAAAGTACTTTATCATACATGGAGATGTGTCTAGGAAGGCTCAATATAAATATGCCTGAAATAGTGATAAATATTTTTCTAGTAATAACTTATTATATTGATAAGGTCTCTTCTCTGTAGCATGATAATTTCAGTAAAGCTCGGAAAGCTCTTCGATATTTATATTCCACGGCATAGCGTGCGCAGCCTACAAGTATCTACGATACTAACTAAGTACCTGCTAACCATTCCGAATATTTCCTCATAGTGCGAACTCTGTTTGACCCTGAATAAAATCACCCTAGTATTGACTTCTGGACTGGTGCACTCTTGATTTCTCTGGTATGGTACCACATCTCAGTCAGAATTCACAATCCTTCTTCCATCAGGAGGAACTGAAACTTGTCTGCATGCTAGACAGTATCCTCAACATCAGACGAACAAAGTGTCCAACTTCGTAATTGGACCTATCCCAGTTGCAGATATCATTCTGTCTTCCTGCGTAAATGTTTTGGTTAGACTAGAGTTCAAGATCGTACCAGTAACACAATTCTCTCATAGTCCTTCGTTACTGAATACTCCTAAGTGGTAATATACCATAGGTGTAGGTGTGGTCATACTCTCATTTCATTCTAAAGTAGACACGACAAAAACATCCTGTTACTTTAGCGATATAGTTTCCTGTACCGTACTGCTATGTCTGTAACTTTATGCGACATTGACCGATTCCGCCCAGAACACTTGCATAAGCTCCCCAAATGTCCCCTCTCATATATCCCGCGAACAGCCTCCAGTCGGAAGGATGGCCGCAACATATATAGTGTTATAAGATAGGTTTCAATGATAGTGTCCTTTGCTGTTGGGACGCAACTACAACATGATCCCAATGCCGGGGCCAGAGGGGGATGTCAGCTTCACTGGGTGAAGGTAGGGTAACCTCAGGGTGTACAAAACTAGATGGAAAAGCTATACTTTTCCCATATGCCTAACAGTTGTGATAGCTAGTACTTCAAGCATGTTTTGTATCTTAAACAAATATTAAATCAGATAAACAAAAAAACAATTCCAAGATTTACTGAAATGTTTTGTTTATGCTATAGCTAGCACTGCAAGCAAGTTTTTGTATATTAACAGAGAATATATAAGTTAAACAAAAAAAAATCCTGACCTTTACTGAAATTATTACATTATGGAGAAAATACCTTATCAATATAATAAATTATTACTCGAAAAATCTTTATCATTATTATTTTTGTGCACCTCTATATTGAGCTTTTCTAGACACATCTTTATCTATGATAAAGAACCCTGGCCTTACTCATCTCCCTTGTTTATATATACCCGTAGCATTTAGTGCACAGGTAGGTCAGGACATATGTTTATTTTTTTGCTAATCTTGTAAGCCTGTAAACATCCAAGGTTGCGGACTTATACTATAACTTTGGTACAATTAATATCTCTAGTTGTTGTAAAAAAAGAACTATTATATATAACACAGAAGAGATCTTATCAATATAATAAGTTTTATGCTCAAATCCTGATAAATTTACCTTATCTTACCTCACTTTACTCTGGTTACCATGACTGCAATTGCCAGTGAGTCTTCCTAGCTACATCTCTGCCTAGCATAATAAAACCCCTGAACTGAGTTATCTTACTCTCTCTTGAGATTTGCAACCTCCTAACATAATTAGTGACAATTTTTGTTATCAAAATAAAGCCAAGAAAATACCTTATCCTGATATTCAACTGCCATCTTTCGTGCTCTCTTAGTGATCTAATGAATACTAATATAATATCTTATAAGGAAACTTCCGAACCATTCATACTAAACGAAACGACCTCACCCTATTCACTACCATTAGCCCCCATATTAGAATCCAACTCTCAAAAAAGGACCCTTGGTTGCCCTGAAAACTAGCTTTCCCCTGAACTCTTTGTCCCTTCTTCATTTTCTCTTAAACAGCTCACTATGAAGCATTAACTCTAGCTCCAGCCAGCGCATATCCTCAATCTCCCTCACCTTTGAGCCTCAGTCCTATTCCCCTGCTTCTCTGTCTTTTCCTGTCTTTGAACCTATTGACTAATAGTTGATTGTGGAACTCGGAAAAGATCGGATGCCTCTTGCAGTATCAGTCTACAGTATTCTGCATTTCCTTCAGGTATCAGGTAGTGATACAAGAACCTCAGAAACGACGATTTGGTGAGTATGGCTCCAGCAAATCTCATGTCATTGAACAGGCTAGATATCAGATCCTTTCAGAATTCGCTCTACAATCGTTTTCACCTTCAGCCCAGGCCTCGCTACTGCTGAACTTGGGTCACGGCTTTCTGGTTTCTCCGTTCTACTCAGACTGGCATCCTCCTCCTCCTCAATTCACATAATATATAAACTGCTAACCAGTTCTATAATTCCTCCAACTCCTAGAACCTCCTTTCCGGCCGTCCCGCTTTCCCTCGGGACGGATATTTGATATCACGGGATCTGCGTTATGGTGATCTTCATCGCCGATCACTCAGACATGGGCCAGCTAAGAGTACCTCTGGAGACCACATCCCTGTCCAGAGATATTCAATTTTTCGAGTTATTACGGTATCGGTTTTCGGATAAGAATGGGGCAATTAATTCTGAGTCCCTGACGGTCTCGGGCTTCGGCGCCACCATGGACCACTGCACCGAGGGTATCTAAATTACAGTGTTAGCTATCAAAGATACCAGGCAATCTTTGCCCAATGTTAGTCTAGCACAGCAGTCCCGAAACACAGGACTAGACTATTGTCGGCCATGCGGATGGCCATGCGGTAGACTACGACTGGGGGACATTATCGGTATACCGGAGACATGGAGAGCTCTGGGTCATGTATTTATACCTCTTGCTTTCTTGTGCCTCTTACGAAGAACAACACCCCCCCTCCCCACCTTACAATATAACGTATCCCCACCTTACACGAGAGACCTCCCACAATACCATACTAGCAGTCGAGCAGATTGAACGATTCTGATATCGCCGAATCCACCACCACCACCACACCCCACAGCACGGCACAACAATAACGCACCGGCACAAACCTACCGAACCGTACGCTCTGTGGTTTAAATCCCCAATCCGTGCATGAGGAACATGGTAAACCTTATTTGCCCCAACCAACCTACATAAACTCCGAAAAATAAAACAAAAGGAAAAAACAGCCAAAGACTTCGTTACGTGTGCATTTTTTCAAACTACACTTCACACACTTCCAAAAGGAGACAATTTGCCTCCCGAACCTTTTTTTTTGCCCTCGTCTTGTTTTTTTCCACCCTTTTTTCTTTTGAAAAGGTTGTTGTCGTTTGCTGAGTGGCAGCACAGCTGAAAGATACAAGCTGAAGAAGCAAAGAAAGAAAGTGAAGGAAAGGGAAGGAAAGGGAAGGAAAAAAGGAAAAAAAAGGAGGAAAAACAGTTGGGATAAACACCCCTCTTTCTTCCTTTCTTTTTTTCTTCCTTTTTTCCTTTTGTTCCACTGGGTTGCTTGCTCTTCCTGTACTCGAGTACTCGAGTATTCTGGCTCTGCTGGAGTAGCGGTAACGGTTTGTTCTGTCCCCAAAACCTTAGACATACAATACATTACCATTCCTAATAGCTCGCTCGCTCAAAGCAGTTGGGCTCCCGTCCAACCGTGGCCTTTTCTTTTTCTTTCTTTCTTTCTTCCTTCCTTTATCAAGGCTTCTTATTCAGTTCCTCTGCATTGGCCAGACAAAGGCCTTGCTGCGAAAGTTCCCATCACAGGGCTGAAGCTCCGGAGAGCCCACCGCACATCGTGCACATCATGTGTCTTGTGTGGTCACTCATTTTCGACGGGAAAGATAGGCGGGAATGGTACCGGTTGCAAAGTTCTTTTTTGCTCATTCCATTTTTTTCTTTCTCTTTTCCGTTTCCTTCTTCTAACATCTACTGAACAGCTTTCTTCTGTTTCCCCTTGCTCTCTTGTCTTGCATTCCTCCCTTTGGCACTGTCAAACCCTCCACCTCTGGATACGACATAATTTACTTGGTGGCGCGATTAGCGCAATATTGCACGCATCCGTTGGATGGTGGAGGGCTGTTGGTGGCAATGGATACTTGGGTACCAGTACCTGTATCTCATACAAGCGGTTCATTAGCGCAAGGTGGAGAGGTGAAAGCTGGTTCAGCTTGGTTGGATTACTGCTATCTTTCCCGTCGATAGGATAAATCCCTATCTGGGATGTTTCTCTCGTTTCGTGTGCTTTTTTTGGGGTGGATGTGTGAAAATATTTTCCCCAACCCTGATACGATACTGTATGGGATGCATCTCTTCTTCTCCTCGCCTCCCCTCCCTCTCCTTGTGCGGGGGATCTTACTATGACTCGGGATAATAGTATCACGAAAGCTGGGAATGTTGTTTCCTTACCCTTTTCCCCCTTCCCCTTCACTATAATTAATCCCAAACAAAATATCATGCACATGAAATTTCCCCATCCACACAGACATCAACTCACACACCGGTACCTACATACATAGATTCATACATCCACTCACGCTCACAAATAACCCCGTCATGGCACATAATTCCCAACGCAACACGAAGAGTAAATAAAATAAGAATCCATTACAGTTCATTTTAGCCCCAGAAATGAAAAATCATTTTGGGAGCCATCATGCCCCCATTTCTTATCGCATCAATCACCATCACCACCACCATCACCATCTTCCTCATGCTCCTCCTCCTCCCTCCCCTCCAAAAAAAGAATCCACAATCCCTGAAGCACCGGTCCACTGCCTTGGGTGCCGGGTTATCCCCCTTCATCCATTTTCAATAAAAATGCGGGGAAAAGCAAGGGGCATTGGAACGGGCATGGGGCATGAACTCGCACGAGCCAGACATCACACATCAATTATCACCTTTGAGTGACCGGTATTATCGCACCACCTCATGATAAATTTAGCTTGGGGGGCTTTTTCATCCTTTATTTCATTTTTTTCCCCAGCGGGTACAGCGGCGCTCCTGTGTCGGAAGTATGGTATCGTATCGTGGGGAGGGAAGAGAGGGGAGTATTAGAATCCTATGCTGGTGTCCCGTATGCAGAGTAGGTATGAATGCATGGGCGGTGTTGTGGGGCAGCCGGACACAGCCCCTGGACGATTATGGGATGCTGATCCTCGTGAGTGGTGAGGAAGGAATTGAAAACAGACAGAGAGAGAGAAAGGGATATAAAAAAGGGTAAAAAAAGGAAGAAAGGAAAGCTCATGTATTCACCTCACAAAGTTCTGTATGCATGGACCGTGCCGGTACGGATTACTCGAACAGTAACTTCGTCGGTTATGCGACTTTCCAGTAAATGTCATTAGTGAAGGTGAGTTGTAACTCATCATGGATCCTGGGGTATGATACCGCGGGGCCACCGTATCGTGCAGTACGGTACGGTACTCGTACTCGAGTACAGTACGGCATCATACACGGGCGGCGCTCTGAGTTGTGTGTGTGCTGTTGCTTCGATGAGCTACAAACAAGAGGACATCTACTCGAGCTCATAACTGGATCTAAGAGATACCGGATACAGCTGTAAAGGTGATGATGGTGAGAGGGGAAGAAAGAGAAAAAAAAGGAATATCCCTCAACAATCATATTTCTCCTGGTTTACCATAGCTTGTTTACTGTGCGTATGATACAGTATCCTAGACTGCTGAAACGGTGGAAATTTTTTGTGGGGCTCGTGTCATGGTATTAGACAGTGTTCAAGACATGCTTAATAACGGCATGACACATCAGGTGATATCAAATTTTGTTAATTCGCATCTGATTCTCAAAGAAATTTACTAAAGAAATAAAAAAGGTGAAAAAGGAAATCAATGACAGGGGATGGGGCGTAAAGCGATCTACTGTATGCAGTATTCATTGAAGAAATTGAACTAATAAAGAACAATAGGGTGGGAAGAAGCAAGTATACTTCTTCGCTCAAAATAAGCAGAAGACGTACAATATCAACACTATACTTACAAAATGGAAGGCAAATGAGGGTAGGGCACCTGAATATAAGAGGAAAAAGTTTCTTGGAGGAATCGGGCAAATACTTGGCCATTTTCCTCACCCATCAGGTGGCCTTTCTCCCTTTTGATATTACAATACTGGTACATGTAGTTTTCCGACCGCAAGAACATGAGACATAGAAATAATAACTACTCGAGTAGAAGGTGTTCAGAGTGGCTTTCATGATGACATCTTGGATTATCCTACGAGTGTATCTAATGCTCCCTCTCCTCCATTCATCGGTGTTGTTATCCGACTGACCAATAGCATCTTGCATACTGTCGACAGGGCAGACTTTCTACCACTTCAGTTGCCCAAGTAATCCCATTCCCCACACTTTCCCTCCAGCCGTTTCCGCCTCTAGTAAATAAAAATCGGCATTACCCTTCTTCTTTTTCTTTTTTCACCTCCCTCTTCTTTCTTTTCCCTGGCTGCGCTCAACCGCCGCCGTATCAAAACTCGATCAAACCGCCGAGACTTTCCCCCGGGGTTAGGAGAAGCAGGCGGAGGGGGAGGGGGAGCGGATGGTCATTGCTGGTCATTTAGCACCGTCTCAAACATTCACAGACACGCCCCCTCGGGAACGAGTTCCAGAAGAAGACCGTCAGCGAACAGGAGAAACAACTTTCTCGTGACCTCTACTCGCAATGTCGTGACGTTTATAAAACGGGCTGATAGCACATTCCACCCCCTTCTTCTCCTACTTCTTGGCTCGTTCATTTCGCCATCCCTCTCCTTCCTCCCTCTCTTCAGGTTCCTCCTTCTGGTCCCTGTTCTTCCACCTCTCCAACCCCTGGAATAGTACGGATAACAGAAAGGAAACAGCTGACCTTGTGAAAAGAAAGAAAAAAGATTACTTGTGCTGGGCTTGCGCGTTGACGTCCCTCCTTCCGTTGCTACAACTGCTGCTGCTGCCGCTGCGGATCTCCATTCCTAGACCAGACAAGTTACCAGTATAGTTGTGGAAATGATCTGAGCAGATTCGCTCAATTTATTACTAACATCCCCCTAGTTGCTTATTACGTTCTCCCTCTCCCGATTCCGTAACAGAAATGGAAACGAAAAAGAGGGATGAATGAATGGAAGAAAAGAGGGGAAGGGAATGTACTTGCACATACGAGTACATTGAAGGAAAGAGCCAGTGTGTTCGTGATACAGAGACCGAACACGAAGTGAGGGTTCACCCACCACTCTCACTCATTTGTCTGTTCGGAGGGACGCCCCCTGGTCGGGTGTCGGAGTCGGCATGGGAGGATTTCTGGAAATAAAAGTTTCGCTGTCCCCTTTCTGGTGTGGGAGTGGGCTAGGACAGAGCTGAGGATGGTAGTAGAAGTGGCGTTTTTGTTACCTAGGCGTCGGGGTGATTATGAATCAATTGACGAGAATACTAGTATGGCTTGATAAGTCGAGCTGAAATGTTGTGAGTGTTGGGGGCTGTTGTGCAAGGGAGAACGAAAGTCGTCTTTTTTTTCTCCAGTTTGGTGAAATCGAGTGATAGGGGTTGAAGGTGGTTTGGAGGTACTTTTTTCCGGTTAGCTTGGGTCGAGTTCGGAAACCCTATGACATGACTAATCGCTTACTGTAATGAGTAAGATACAAATACGGTACCGGTGGTCCCCGGTACTGATGATACTATGATATCACTTGTCAGATGCGGCTCTTTTGAATCTACCACCCTCTATGGCAACTTTGCCGGTAGTTAAAATTTCAAAACATTCATAAAACGTCACATCACATCACATCCTCCTCCTCACAAATCTAACTATCTCGGGATCCTCCCACCCACCAAAAAAATAAATAAAAATCGCCAAAGTCACCCTCATCACAAAACCCCATTCATATATATCAAAAACGTTCCCCTCCTTCTCCCCCGCATACTTATATATCGTACGTACCTTATCATACCTAGATAAACACTCCCTGTACAGCACGCACCCCAAACCTCACGACCGCTCTCAAGCTAACAATATTAACCAGTCCCTTGCTCCAACTCCCCCCCGGTCATCATCGGTCACCGAGATCGCTCCTTGACATCCTCTTCATCGAAATCAAATTAGGTGGAATATAATATAATATTGCACTAGTATTTGAGCATCTCCTCTGCCTTGGCAAGCCCGCGGCCCAACTGCCTAACTACCACTTACCTGCGTCGGTTCTCAATGTGCCTATCTATGATACCTACTTACATTGCAGGGCATTATCTGCGCTCCCCCTCCCTGTCGCCTCGATTCCCCCGATTCATTGCATGAGGGATAGATAGGGAGAAGGGTAAGGGCACAGCCCACTTCTGCGAAGGGAGCAGGGTTTGTTTAATTTTGGGGGATTGTTTGTTTCCTCTGAGTACGTATTATATCGTATTGTAGACATCGATGCCGCGGGAACTTACCGGTGAAGTTGGAGTGAAATGAGCCGCGGTAGCCATTTCGTAGTCTGCCTAACTAGCTCTCTGCTGACAGGGAAGGGGAGGCTCGACTGTAAAGTCGATAAGCGGGCAGGTCCACGATGGCTACAATCTGTGCAACACTCAAATGTCACACGGTAGACTATCTACTGTATCTAGGACAAAGCGGACGGATGGTTAACAGCCTACCCTCTACCGTAAAAACCGAAATAATTGAGAATCTCGCTAGGACGTTGGAGCTGCCTCTCCTAGTAAGGTCTGTGACTCAAGTGAGGGCTGAAGTAGAACCTTCTCGTTGTGTCCTGTCTCCCTAATCCAAAGCCGGAAATTCTGGACGTCCTACCGTCATTCTCAATTATTTCGGGTTTTACGGTAGAGGGTAGAACCTAAAGGGTGGAAGTATGTAACCACCCTCGCAGAGTGGCTTTCATACAAACATTGAATCTATCGAGATTCTAAACATCAAAACCGTCTCGGTGACCACCCCTAACCAATTGGAGAGAAAATAAACGAAGTGGGGGGAAGAGAAAGTAATTGCATATCTCTATATCCACCTTCGATACAAGAAAGGTGACAAAGATCATGTCACTCGCCCTCTAGGCACCGAATATGGCCACCTTCGCAGCCATGTGACAGCGCCCTTTTGGCCTCCACTAATTATCTATCACATCAATGAATCAGGGGCTGGTCCAGGCTTCACAATGTCCCAAATTTCAACTAAATCAGACATGTTTTGGTGGACCTGTGAAAAACCTACAGTAGGTTCTCGAAATATCTGCTCGTTTCTGTGGGGACCCATAATAAATCTTGAGGGTTGGCACAACAAACCTTTCCGACACCTTGGGCTTCCCTCCCTTGCTGCACAAGGACCCATTCACAATTGGTTTTGACTAAGGGGGCATTTGCTAAATCTCCGAGCTCCTGGCCGCTAGTACATGGGTGAATTTTTGTAATTATTAACAATGGAGCTTTTGAAGTGCTAATGTTTAATCGAAGCCGAAGTCGGAGTTTTCTTATATTTAATAGTGGTTGACTCTCACCGGTACCGTGCAATACTCTACCTGACCAACGATGGACCATGCTCAAGAAGTATAATACCAATCGATCTACAATACCAAAAGCCGAGGGACCACGGAAAAGGATCATTTCCAACCCTGGAACTCAATCAATCTCACCGATATAACACGATACGAATACACCTCAAATTCCCACACATCATCATCACGTTTCTACAATTCCAACTATCCGCCTCCACCACCTCCACCAACCCCACCCCCACTCACCTCCGGACAAGTGCACGCATTATCAAAACTCCATTTTCGACACACCGCCGTTACGAATACCTTAGGACAAGCGAAATATTTACGCGGGGTTTCTACATCTCTTGCTTGAATTTCTCCCTTTTCAGATTCCTCATTATTATCATTGTCATCCATGTTATGTATTCGGGTATGATATGATAGGTTGATCTGCCTATCGTTTAGGCTGGTCTCCCCATCCCGCCCCGTACCTTCCGCCCCCCGCAGGACAGGCGGAAAAAAAGAAAGAAAAAATCTAGGTTAGACAAATTACTTGCTTTTCACTCATTCACTTCGCTTGGCGCGGCGATTGACGGGGGGGGGGGGTTTTCTCTCTTCCCTTTTACCATACTCGCTGAAAGCTGCATTGATGGGGAAGGGGGGTTTTTTTTGATTGGTGTTACGTACTCTCCTTGTTTGCCAATTGCCCACCACTCCTGAATCATTCTAGTATCACTCATCCATCCATCCATTCATCATCCTAGGTCAGCCCGGCCCAGCTCTTCGGCCGCTTCATCATGCATGACGGGCGGATAGATGGGATTTGATACCGTAGATGGGCTGAGGATGTGGGAGCGTTCTCACCGAAATAACGGTCTAAAATAGGCCTGCGGTCTGAGACCTGAGCGGGATTTTAGATGATCCTGTCGTGTGCGAGGTCTCCGGTATTTCTCCTATATTGCTTGCTCTACCGCCATTCCTACTGGTACAAGGGCGAAAACTCGGCCGAAAACCACCTGACACCGAGTGGAATGAGGAATGAGTATTAAAAAAGGTTTAGGAAAGCGACGTTGCGAAAAAGTATATGCGTAAAAGCAGGAAAGAAAAAGAAACTGTAGCTATTAGACATGAGAAATATCACAACAGCAGGAGCTGGTAACGTCTTTACTTGGCACCGCGTACCAATCCTTCAAAGTAGCTCCTAATATCAATCCCTCCCGCTCCCGCTCCCGTGCCACTGGCGCCAACCAACCCCGCCGCAGCGTCTGTCACCTTCTTTTCACCAGCCCTTCGAACAATAATCCCCTCCACTCCACCGTCAAGCCTCATCCAGTTTACCCACCATCCTTTTGTGCTTCGCACACTCCTTTCTCTTTCCGATATATCGCCTCCTGTTTCACCCAATATTCCCAAGATCAAGGCGTGAACATGGAAAGCGTCTGCTCTGGTCCACCCGGCCCCAGCCCCGGGGTTGACTGGTTCTAGTGCTGGTTCGGGAATGGGCGGGAGGGTACAATGAATCGTCCTCGTCTTCGGATTGTACAAAATATCATAAGGCGGCTTGAGGATTGGGGATAATAAACCTGGGACCTTGAGGGATAGCTTAAGTTCGCCAAGAGGAGAAAATTTCAACATTGGCTCATAGAGTGGTGCGAGCTGGTGATGTATGGTTCGATAAAACGATGGTGAGGTTAGGTGTCGGGTGGAATTTTCAAATATAAAAGCGAGGATAAAAGGATGATTCTGTGCAAAATGTACTTAGTAAGGGTGACGATGGACTATGAAGGGTAAATGGGATATATACCGCGTATATGACAATTCTGAGCTCTTCTAAATTGGCTTGCTTAATAGTTGGCGTCCGGCTGTTTCTTCTCTCAAGACCCCCATCAAGCTTAGTATCGCCTCGGGCTTGCTCATCCGGTTCATTTTCTGTGATGCTCCTTGAAGCCCAAATAGTTCTGCTTGTAATTCTTCCTCCAGATTCACTCTCATCCAAATCCTCCACGTCCAAATCACCCATAAAACCGATTACAAATCTAGCTCTATTGGGATTCTCGCCCCTTATCCTCCCAGCAGGCCCGTCAGCTTCCTCGACTGCCTGGGCCTGGGGATCCACAACCTTCATTGGTGCAGGTGAGGGTGTGCGGGACGAGGGCGTAGGGGATGTATTAGTAGAATCTGCACCCCTGGTCCCTGTGTCTTTCGCCGGCGCTGAACCTCCGCTCCATCCAAATGTCAGCAAGTTTAATATTTTGGCATTGGTATTACTAGGGCTTTGCTTTTTGTTGGATAACTCTTGTGTCATCTGGGGGGAGGTTTCAACTGCTCTTCCTTGGGGTCCGCCGTCCTTGACAGGCTCATATATGGCCACGCTGGTGGTTGGCCCTGAGGGGGATGACGCAGCTTGCAATTCTGCCCCTGCAGGTCTGGCAGTTGAAGTGTTTGTTTGTGGAGGGCCCCCCACGGAGCCATCCTTAGCTGGCGCCTTAGGCCTGTTACGGTTTTTTTTCAGCCGAGAACTTGCACTTGATCGAGAAAAAGATTCATCCCCATATTGATAGAGCTCGCTCAAGTAAGTAGCTACATCCTGTATGGACCGGCTGTCCAGCACCCCTGTACCGGGAAGAATGCATCCATCCTGTGGCATAACGAAAGCTGACCCTTGTTGGCCTTTTTGCGAAGGGGTCGATGGAGTTGGGAGCTTGTTTGAGCTGTTCCAAAACCAGAAACCACTGTGGCCTTCACTCCCTTTGGCCTTTTTGCTTTCTTCCGGGGGCTCTCCAAATCTAGAGGCTACTAGGTCCACTAATCCCTTTGATTTCTCTTTATCAGCCCATCCCTTTAAGAAATCTCTTTCTTTACACCCTATTTCTTTACCCGGCCTCCCGCCAGCCATCTTTATACCCCCACCACCCAGTACTCCCGTTGCCGGAGATGCGTGAAGCATCACTTCCCACCTCCCCCATGCCCAACGTAGCCAGAACTTCTCGAGTCGCTTACAGAACGCTGATCTTCCGAGACGATCAAAATTTGAGGCAAAGGAGCCATAGTGAAAGTGAAATTGGTCGTAAGCTTGCCGGATATCAGCCAGTAAGAGTGCTGGGGGAGAGACTTCCTGAGAAGTATACTTGATCGTAGGAGGGTATGTGGAGGGATTATGGATGACTGTCAGATCAATTTGCTATAAGCTGGTTAGACCGGGTAGCCATATTTAACAACGGAACTAAGAAGGGGGTTGCGCGGGGGAGGGGCGCAGAGAGAAAAGACCAACAGCTAGAATCCACCAACCAGGTTCCTCGATCTCCAGAGTAACTATCCTAGACTTCTCTGTCTCGACAGAACTGAGATTTTGGGTCTTAGAAAAGCCCCTAGACGCGTAAAAGCTCGAACGTTAGTTGTGAGTAGAGCCCAACGATGGAAGCAGATACCTCAGCTTACCGGGCAAACTCCACAACCCCCTGAGCCAGTCCTATCTGGCGCAATCTATCGTTGGCTGTTATGGCATTTCCGAGCCGGGAAGTATAGAATACGATCTGATCATGAACAGTTTCGTCTGTCGGGCCAAGCGATGGGTTGTAGATGGCAAGTGAGGATAGGGTGGCGGGGGAGATAGTTGGAACGAGGGATGAGGGAGGGGGAAGAGGGACTGGGGGAGGATTGGGAGGATTCAAGGAAGAGGTCATGGGAGAGGGTAGCGCATTTGGGGGCTTATAGAAGGATTAAGATGAGCGCCCTCGGGCAAGGGAGTATCGGAGGACGGGATTCGAGCTTTGGTGTGGTTATTGAGGCGATGATAAGAGTGGAGTTGACTTGTGATTTGGCTATTAATTGTTGCACAAGCGGGTTGGTACCTGGCTGGGGTAGAAGGGGTTAGCGCCAGATGTTAAAAAAGACGGTGTGGTGCTAGCATCTTGTTAAATCCACGGGATGTGGCTGAGCAATTTGTTGCCCCACCATCATAATAATTTACTCCAAAGCCCAGTACCACAGTTTCGACATCGTCGAATATTATATTGTCTTGGGCTGAAAAGAGGGTCCCGGGCCATAGAAATAAATTCGAGCCTCTAGTACCGTCATATACACTTCTGAGCCTATTCGCCCTCTTCAACTCGATGCGGTCTCTTCTTAGGTCGCTGGTTTCCTCCGGCGGACATACTCATTATCATGGCCGCCTACTTTCGTTATCTTTGGGACCCTTTCCTATTTATTCCCGACAGACTTCGCCTGGTCATTACCGCTCCCTCTCTACAGAGCCCCCCACGCGAGAACCACTAAGTATCCTTTTTTGCGGGTCGGACCATTTCAGTGCAACCTCACTCCAGGCCCTTCACCATGAGCACCTTTCGAATCGCGATCTTATCCGTTCCATAGATGTTCTTACTCTCGAAGACAAAAGATCTGGTCGTGGAATGAAAACTATTAGAGAGGGTTCGCCAATTGAGTCCTACCGCTCGTTTTAAGTATGGACACTGACCAATTATTGCGGAGGTGATAGTTCCGGTTAAATCTCTGGCCAAGTCTCTCTCTCTCCCTCGCCATGAGGTTTATAATTTTGAGAGCGATTGGAATGTATTTGATCCCTACCAAATTTGTCCTCCGCTTTATGGTTGTTTAGTTTATTCGGTGGACGTAAACTTGAAGGCTCACCGTGAAAGAGCTTCCAGATAATATCTTCGGAGAGAAGATCAACATGTTGATTGCCGTCTCCTTTGGCCTCTTCATACCCGCTCGATTAATCCAAGACGCGAAGTATGGTGGACTAAATGTCCATCCTTCACTACTTCCTATGTAAGCTCTCACCAGGAATTGACCAACTTACCCGCAGTTGTTTTTAACGTAAGCGATCTAGGTACCGCGGTGCGGCTCCAATCTATCATACTCTCCTCGACCAACACCCCATAGCCGGCGTTAGTGTCCAGAGCTTACACCTGACGAAATTCGATCACGGAGAAATCCTTCTGCAGACCGATCCACCAATCAGGGTCCCTCCTAAAACCCGGTATCAGACCCTCCATGACACACTTGCCGTCCATGGGGCAGAATTACTTGTAGAAACGCTCCGTCGAGGGCTATTTGTCCCCCCACTCAACCCAATAAAGAGCAATTACAAGCCCTCACTTGCGCCTAAAATAAACCCAGAGATCCATGCACGAATCGACTGGGGATCACAGGATGCAGAAGAAATAGAAAGGCGCTGGGGCGTGCTCAATACATTGTGGTGTAAACTTTCTTGCGTCGAAGACCCAGAATTGGAGCGAAGGAAGCGTGCCATATTATCTGGTGTGGGCGTTTTTAAATGTCCAGAGGTGGAGAAGGAGGGAACAGAGGCCCAGCCTGGCACTTTCCAACACGTGACGGTAAGAAACGGCGAGGATTCATACGAAACCATGATTGTAAAATGCAAAAAGGGAGGAGGGTGGATTAGTGTTGGGGGGATTAAAATTGAGGGGAGGGGACTTGTGAATGCGGGAGAGTGGGCGAGGAGTATTCTTGCGCAGAAGGACAAAGGCGGCAAAATATTTGCCTGAAGACGAATGCTCTCCAGTGAATGGGAGCTAGTAAAAGCTTGTTGTATCATATACCTGAACTCTCTCTCTGTACTCTTAGGCTAGGCAGTTTAAATCGGGGGGGCCATACTACCGTGTGGCCCGCTCTCAAGTAGGCCGCTTTGGTGATTGCCATTCTTATTAACTTTTGATCACAACAAGTCACCCGATTGCTTTACGCCTTGCTCACCGGTATCGCATGGCGCTAAACCGAAGCCCATATCAAGGCCCATAGGCCTGTCCAGCCAGTCCTCAATAAAATCTAACCTCCCCTTCCGCTGATAAGTTCTCAGTGTGACTCCAAATTACAGACAATCAATCCCACCAAGGTGCCAGTTTCTCGACATAATATTATTATGATATTATGATAGGAGTAATCGTATGGAGCCCTGCAGGGCCCAGAATCACCAAGAAGGGACTCATGGGGCTTCTTATATACGCCCTTCCTAGACCCTATATGCATAGACTGGCTCTTGTCTCCTCTTTGTCTCAAATTGCTGGGGATAGGTCCTTAGCCCTTTTACAGGAATGGTTCTATCATAATGGGATAACTGTATAAACCTTCGATCTGTATCGGTTATGCAATTTACCCTATTTTCGGCCGCGCAGCCTTTGAAATAGTATTAACCGCCTTGAAATCCAGCTACTTCTCTTCCAGTCTTCTAGTGTGCGGAGACCACGCATGTGTGAATAGGACAAGGTACGCTCGTCAATCAAAAACCAATGGTGCTTTTTTCCCCCCTTGAAATACCTTTGCACGGAGGGAGATAATTTCATACTTGGTATGATACAATGGATCCAGTCCCGGCAACCACCCCGGGGGGGGGGCTGACCGCCCGATAGGCAGACCACCAGGAAAGCCAGATATGACAGGGCTACGATTTAAAGCTTCCTTGTCCCTGGAAAATTGGGAATTTGCGGCAAGGGCGATTGGCCTAAGTGGATGGGACACAATTTCCAGGTCAAATCGACTGCACCACAGGAGACCATAGCAGACTATCCGCCCCTAACAAGGTCTGTGGAGGATTGAGGAGATCTGCTTGGCTCTATAAGCACTAACAAGTGTGACGAACTAATCACGATAAGTGCAAAATTTGAAATTTAGGTAATTATACCAGGAATTAGAAATACCAGTGCGCCTAGGCACTATTCAGAATTTTAATTTTCCCACTTCTCATCGCTTTTCCCATGGTTTCTATTCTATATAGGTGTATTAGTCCAGGTTGAATTCAGGGTATCTCGGGATCATCAGACAGACACTGATAGACATTCCTTTGCCGGTTCGCAGCATCAGAAATCACTCGATTCCAGTGAACGTCAAAGAAAAGTTAGGGCTGCTAAACAGGCCTGTCAAACCAGTGCCCTTAGGGACAAACCCAGGGAGTCTCCCCGGAGAGATGTAGGCTCCATGTCCTAAGACATCAAAAGAGCTTATAATAATATTACGGCTATGACATAGTTCTCTTCCTTCCTTGTCAACACCACAGCGACTTGCCATCTGGCCAACCGCGATGATGATCTGCAAACGCCGTGGTAGGCTGGGGGAGGGGCACAATTCTTCAGTAAAAAAACCATGCACCAAGATGATCTTTTTTCTGATTTCTATGCTCAGCTCTCGGCGCTCGGCGGGCTGCTACGGCTTATAAGCAGATGTATTGGATATCCGCCTCTTGGACAGTGGACTCCAGGTGCGGGCAATGAAATATTTTGAAAGTGTAGCTAGAGAAAGAATCCCCCAGACTAGATAGACGTCAACAATGAAGTTGCACTTTCAATAAACCTAATTGATCATTTGTGCACGAGTCACCTGCTTGGTGCCCCAGAATAGCACGATAGTCCTTCATTCCTATCTGGGGTACTGTCAATGCGGACCCCATATTCATCTGACCGCTATGGAACAATATGCTAATGAAATACATCATACGAGAGCAGACCGCTATCCAGCATAGACACCACAAGAGCCCTGTAGGTGCAGCAAAAACCAATAGATAATGACATTGTTATAATACTTTAAATATCCACAATTCAGTATAGGTCACCTGATAGTGCGCTGAGCAACGATAGGGTAGTGAGAACCACCACATCCCTTGGAGGAGATATTGTACCCAACATGAATGAAGCACGCAGATTTGTTCGCATCACCCGCTATCCTATCCCGCTTGGTATTCTATCTAGTATGATAGTCTATCATAAAGCCAAAACCAGAGTGAATAAGTCACCCGACACCTGCTCAATCACAGTCCCTCGGGCCACATCCTATCGCACGCCGACTGAGCGGGCTCTACGGAAGGAGAGGCAAGTCCTTGAGGTAAACTCGTCAGTAGCGGGAGTCCCAGTCGATCTCCCAACCTTCCTTGCTCATGTTAGCAATGACCATCCCCTTTAACCATCAAGCCACCAAAACCAGTCGATAATACTGTATTCATTCATTTTTTTCACCTCTTTGAAAATTTGACAGAGATTCTCCCAATTCACCGCACCAGTGCATTGGAAAACAGGACCTGTACATACAGGATTGGTCCACTAGACCAGAGGAGACCATTGGTTCATGAATCGTTAGCTGTGTTTATTTATACACACAGGAACGATTTCACCAGGAGGATACTATACCCTATCTCGCTTCCACAGAAAAAAGGAGGTTTACTTTCCCGGCCTATGTCAGATCAATTGCAGGCAACCGCAAATACAACCAAGGACTAGATTCTCAATTCCATGCCCCTCTCAACTTCTGAAAGAGGAGGGAATCTAATGCTCAGGCCAGGGAAGTGAGTCAGTCAGAAAGTACCGAAAAAATGGGGGAGGGGTAGGTGTTCTCAGGCGACATGCAATAGGTAGATCAAGAAAGCCCGAAGGAGGGGGGAAGCTTCGGATAGAACGCAATGTTGCTATAGTTCCACCCTTTTGTGAACCGAACTCCGGGGCCCGATCTTTCCCTACTTTTATTCTCTTTCGAAACTCCGGCAGCGAGGATTTGAACGATATTCACATGAAAAGCCATCCATCCCTAGCTCGGACCCATTCCCCTGTGTAAGACGCCACCGCCACTCCGCTAGTCCATAGTAAGTGCCCCCAACAGCACATCACTCAAAACAAACTCACGAGTGACTTCCTGTGATTTTGACTTCCAAACTCTCCTCAATAATATTATGATAAAAAATACCCTGTGATGAAACCCCCCAAGCCACATTGCAAACTCAACAACAGTAGTCCAGATCTCAAGCGTCACCCAACCAATAAATCGATCAATTGACGTACCTGACGGCGTACCGAAAAATACGGCACAACGAAAAATTTGATGAGCGACACCACAACTTCACAACAAAATGGCGGTGGGGAATGATGGTTTAAGTGAATTTACTATCAAATAGTTAGAAAGAGACAGTCAAGACTTTCATGCATGGTTGCTTCTTCCAGACATTGCCCATAGACACCAAACTTTTCGCTGTGCCGTATTTTTCGGTACGCCGTCAAGTACGTTACCCCCTCCAAACAACCACCGCAATTACCAAATGCTCGCAACTAATCTAACTACAGACAAATCTTCTCAAACTCCAGTCCAAACCAACGCCCAAACTAGCAAGCAGTCAATCAAAAGCATCGCTAAGCAAATACCCCCAGTCCACCACTCTACTTTATAACCCCACCACAAGACAAGCCTATCCCCTGCTCACGTTCGGTTGAGCGCCAAGCACCCATCCCAATCCGCTCGCAAGCCCACTTGTCACCATCCCAGAGACCATATCCCGCTTTCTGGTCCTCTGTTCTTCCGCCGCCGCTGCTGCGTCGTCCCCAGCAGAGGCAATATCCCCACGAGCAGTGGACAGTGGGAAAGCAGTCCCACGAAGAGCCTTTGCGGCACCAGCCGCGACGGCGAATAATCCCATTGGCGTTTCGTCACCCCCCCTCCTAGATGCGGAAGTAGTAGTGTTGGTCCCCTCCCCACTGTTATTATAACTCCAGTACGCTTCTTGCTTCTCTTCCTCCTCCTCCTCTTCTTTTAAGCCAACTAGCATTTCCTCCTCGCATCTGCGCCATGAGGCAAGGACCTCCGCTAGTGCAGACGGAGGGCAGAAACGTAACGCCTGAGCGAGAAGCTCCATCCTCATTTCCACCGTTCTGAGAGCTTTCCCGCCAAAGGCTGCAGTCTCACCGACTAGAGCTGCGTATGGAGACCTATATCTTCCAGCCTGGAAACATGCTCTCCAGATCATGTCAGCGACGCCCTCGTCCACATTCTGTTCGTTTTCGGCGATCATGACAACAAGACGGTTCATTCCGAGGGAATATGCTGTCTCGAAATCGCCCTCGGAAAGGGCGGCTTCGATGCACATTCCTATTACTCGGGCGTCGGTTTTCTTACCACCGTCGTTGCCGGTGGTGCCAAAGCAGAGGTCCCGGGCGATTGTTACGAGGGCTTCTGTCTGGGCAAAACTCTTCGGGTTTGAGTCCAGGAGGCGGGCGGCAAGCGAAACTGGGTCACTATGGATCCGGATTTGCACTGGCAGCAAGGGGATACCAGGTGTGAGTGTTAACGAATAGTGGGATAGCGCATGTGTCGCATTAGTCAACCGATATGCGCGCTCGAGGGCAGTCGATTTGGATGTACGAGGGTATAATATTTGAAGACTAATAGCGTTAGGTTATAACTCACAAAAAGCAACATAGGGGAAACGGAAAATATACGCGGAAAGGGCGTTTTTCATGCTCCCTCGAGTCTTATTTCCATTGCTCGCATTATCATAAAATCCTTGGAACGCATCCAAAATTCCTGTCTCTACATCGTCCTTTCCGAGGCTTCCACCCCACCCATTGACATATATCTCCTTGACCAAATCAAACTTTGTGGCCGCCAGCATAGCACTAAGTAGAACCTTCTCTACCTCTTTGACTGTCAACTTGTCGAAAACCTTGGCCTTCGTTTGCAGCCATTTAACACCATCCCTCGTTCTTCTCCACTCTTCATCACTCCGCTTGGCCCAGTTAGGGCCATTCCGGACATGATTCACGAGCAGCGCTTCCTGATCCTCACGGGAGCCTTCCAACCTGACTTCCGCAACTTTCTTCAGGGGGGCCGACAAGACGCCAGCTGATGATATCAACATATCCAGAAGCTGCAGAGAACTTTCATTAGGGGCTGTCAATGGATTCGCCTTGTCAAACGGATCCCCAAGCTTCCCCGGAAGCTTCTGATCCCCGGGCTCCCGGCCCCCACCAACGTACTTTGAGCACCTCCGATGGATCGCACGCATCCCCTCCCATGCTGAGTGCTCTGTCTCCCGACACACATAACAGCCAGCAATTGAAAGCCTAGCATATTCCTCTGCCAACTCCTGGTCTCCCACCGGTCCATCCCACTTCGTAACAACCTCGACGAAACCCCCCCAATTCCCACCGGCAATTTTAAACTTTAGCCACTCCCAAACAACCTCCCACCCCTCATGATCATTTTTTTTAGCATCCAAATAAGGCCCCACAAGTTTCTCTAGATCATTAACAACCTGACGACCTCTGCATCGAGCCAACAGTAGCCTAATCCCAACCCGTGCTTCCAACTCTTCAAAGACCTCCAACCTTCCGCCTTCATCCTCAACCTCCTCTCCTGCCCCCACATCTTCACTAGCGTAGTCATACGTCAGCCTCGCCAAAATACCAACGATACCCTCGAGGTACTCGTCTATGCCCGTAACCGCCCCAACAAAGGGTGACAAAAGCTCAATAACGATCGACAGCGCACCCGTTTCCCGATCGATATTCCGCGCCCGGCAGACCAAGTACGACAATAACACGCCCTCATCAGATGCCCTCCCGCTCTCAAGTAGTGGGAACGTCGGCAGCTCTTTCAGCCGCTTGTTTGCTGTCTGCTCCGAGATTTTCGATACGGGGACAGTATCCACCTCTGTAGCAGTCCCCCCAAGTTCGCCTTTGATTAAGGGTACGTACAAATCTGGCTTCGTTGTTTCTGGTAGACACAGAAGCACACGTAATTGAATCTCCTTAGAAAACGTGGATGGGTGAAGGGAGAACAAACTTCGGAGGGGGTTGAGCTCGGCGGAGGAGGCATAGTGAGCGGCGAGGATTATCAATTTAGCTGCTGAGAGCTCGGATGCAAGCCCCGGATTCGACATCGGCATTTTTCTTAGGTTTTCCGGGATCTATGAGACGTCGGGGGGGGGGGGCTAGGAAACAAAGGAATGGATCTGATTGTATTGAACACCGTGTCGTATAGAACGAAACATGTTTGGAGAGAACGTAGCTCCCTGACTAAATCCCAGGGGCCTTGGCATTCGTCATAACACATGTACTCGAGTACAGTACTCTCACTCGGTTTTAGGACCATCGTGCCGATGCAAGACAGTACTGATAGCCGATAGCAAAGCTAGGAACCGCCAGGTACTTTCACTCGCATCGTAGCCTTCGGGTCCCGGGAAATCTTAAATGTTAAGAGAAGATACTATGCATCAATTACCTCCCCTCGTCCAGCATATCCGCATTCCGCCAGAAAGACGCCGCTAGCTACATGATATATTACATACATGGGAAGTGTGTGAAAAGCCCACAAAGGCCCTCCTTCTCAGCCGACCTGGCCTAACCATGAAAGAGATGAAAAATGGAAAAACCTATTCCCAGAAAAAACACTAGCTCTCAGACCATGAACGCCAAACTGGAGAAATGGTACAATGCCACCTAGAGTAGGATCCAAAAAAGAATCACAACGTTGATGTACGGACAACATACCCTTGTAGTGCAGTGAAAGTGAGGTGAAATCACTGCGCTCGGCTTCTCCGTGTTAAATCCAAATTCCCATCCAAGAAATGAAAATAGCCTCCTGAGAAGAGAGTAGGGGTAGAAAAGAAGTTGGAAAACATAAGAAAAACGCTTAGAAATGGAAATTGAAATACTGCCCCTGAAAACACACCTTCTCGATCCACAAAAGACGAATGGAAAAGAGAGAAAAGATGGGGACAAGACCCTTATCCATTTCTCAAGTGTATGGTCTTCTAAGCAACCGAGTCGACTTTTCGTTTTATGAATTCATAAGTGCTCCAGAATACCGAATTTACTATGCAAGTCCGAGCCATAGAAACACCAAGCCCTCGATACCTATGATATGTTAGCCAAGGGCTCAGGCCGATGATAATCCCAGCGGATTTGGGCCAGCTTGGCAGATATGTGGATGGTCTCACATTCTCCTATTAAAAAACCGAAAAGGTCTTTTGGGAAGAGCCTCTCCTGGTCGATGGGTAAGGATGTCTCGTTGATATATTGACTTCGCAGAGTCGATTGGGTATACCTAGCGATTGTCTCATCAACAGAAGGCCACACAATACAAAGCCACGCAGGCAGTACTAACTAAAACCCAGCTGAGGAGACCACATAAACCCCCAGAAGTTGCAATAGCCAGGGGTCCGGCACCACTCGAAGAGGCAAATAGTTGTTTCCCGCCCTCATAGAACTAATAACCCGGTTAGTTCGTAAAGCAGCTACAAAAGAAGCTAAGAGGTCCACATACGCTAAAGTACATAGCAGTGCCAAGTGTGTCGCGGACTTTTCTCGTTGGTCAGTATAATTTACCGCCGGCAGGGAAGGCTACAGAAAAATCTATAACTCACTAAAATGTAAATGAAATCCGGAATACAACCCCCCAATACCCCGATTTTGGACAATGCTTTTGGCACTCTGGAAAGTCCCCTTGGGCTCGTATCTGGCAAGGTGACTAGGATCGTCCATGCTCGTCATTCGTGACCGGGCCATTAACAACTCAATCTGTGATGATAATTTCGTGAATTCAAACGGACCTATGTCACATACTCTTGTTGGCATCCTAGTCCACTCAGGAAAATAGCCCGGGGGGCTAGCCCTCATGGCTCTAGCAGAGAAAGAGCAAAGTCACTCACATGCGATAACAGTGATTGCTCCACCAGCGACGGCCCCACTCATGAACCAGTATAACGGATTGAGCGGCTTGTAAGAAGTGTTAGGGGGAGAAATCGCATTCTTGCCGAAAACTGGTTGGAGAATTCCAGAAAGCGTGACTTTAGACTTGGAATATATCGAGAATGAGACCGTCCGAACAAGCGTTACTGAGGCCAAAGGTGCAAGACTTCCTTTAAGTTAAGGGATTAGTTAGAAACTGGGCTCAAAGCTGCAGCAATCGAATTTAATCAGGGATGAGCATCGCATACCACGCCAAAAACCTTTTGTTCCTTCTGTTTTATGTGTTTGAGCGACGCAGTCCCAGAAGTTTCGAAACTTGTACCTGAAGAATGTTAGAGGGTAGATTGCGCCATAGGATAGAGTGCTCAAGCTCCAAGAGAAGCTTCAAATGCTCCATTAGGACAATATCCGCTGATGAGATGTACTTACGTTTGCATGCGAGTCTTTATCGAATCAAGGGGAAACTAACGGGAAGCAACAAGATATCTCAGCATCCGACAGCCCTAATCGTCACTCGTATCTCGGGAAACCAGGAGAAGCCGGAAAAACTTACGGCAATAAAAGTGGAAACACAACTACTCGCACTCGCCGCGACCTCGGTCCGATACTTCTTCACGAACAACTCGCTTCCCGTCAGAATTCTTTGAGGTCTTCTCACCACTAAGCCCCTCCCACCGCCTCCACTGATAGGCGCGGGCTCGTCTTTAGCAACCGCGCCTGGCGGGTTCAGGGTCGCCCTTTCACCAGGCATGGCGCGGATCTCTCGGGGAAATGTGAAGTGAGGAAGTCAGTGGAAAGGGGGTTTAACAGATAACGATTTCGAAAGTAGGAAGCCGAGTTTCAAAAAATGAATAAATAGATAACTAAATAAATAAACAAATAAAATAGAATAAAAACGAGATAAGATTTCAACAAGTCAAGCAAAAAGAAGGTAATTGAGGTCGATCAGTGTTCTGTCTTCAAAAGGAAGCGGTAAACCACTCAAGATATCGTCCATTGAGTTCCCACGCTCCGTTTTTCGCAAATAAATTTCCGCGGGGGCCGTTGGGACAAATTTTGTTGTTGAGAGCTTCCGTGCTAGTTGATGTCAATGGTGGGGTTTTGTTGTCGCGGGGGTTGAAGAGTGGGACTATGAGAGGTTGATGCATAAACTACAGATTGCATAAATGGCCCTGTCTCACCTTTTTTTTTGTCTTTATGCCCTGCCAGACATCGGCTAAGTTAAGGATCCAAACTTGTTTCTCTTGCACTACAAGTCCGGGCTCTGTGGATCGATCCATGAACCGCTCTCCTTTTAATCCTATGATGGAGCACATATTGCGATATATTTTTATTCACTGCGCTGAAGCAGCATCACCCCGATAACTGCTGCAGCAGGGCACTAACACCCATCCACACACACGCACACAAAACATACCAATACATACGGTATTCGGGTGTGGTACTACCTCACTTATTCATTCACTTATTCAAAAGAGATAGTCTGTCATGTTATACCGAGAAGGCCTTGGAACATGTTGATCATCGATGAAAGAATACGCTTACGGCAATCTTGCCGGACTGCCACTGCGGGGGCTGGCGGGAGGGGGGCAAATTAACCAACTTAATTGGATTCCCACATCCCGCAAAGAACGCACAGTACCGGTAGTGGCAGTTATCCACCGTTTCGGAGTGCTTAAAGGTGTTCTCAAAGAGTATCCCCCGCTTGTTCTCAAAATCACAAAATCACTGGGAGAAGGTCCGAAAGCATGGTTGAAAGATTTAACAGCAAAGTTACCACACGCTATCGCCCATCACCATGCACAGCCCTCATCACCGGTTCCCTCCCATTAAGAAATATATCATTGCTTATAGCACTAGTTGGCCCCATTCACTTCACCCGAGACTCGCACTCACCCCCAGCGACCGCCGCCCAACCCCGACTTACAGGATCTACAAGAAGATACCAGCAATTGCCATAACACCAGCCAAGGCGCCATAGGTACCAGCAGGCGTAAGGGCAAGTGCGGCGTTGGAGGAACCAGAACCAGAGGATGACGAGCTGGAGGAAGACGGCGCCTTGGTAGTAGTCGGAGATCCAGAGCCAGTAGGCACTGAAGAGGCCGCGGTAGAACTGCCCGTACCAGAAGTTGGCTTGGCGGTGTTTGTCAAAGAAGATGCAGAAGAGGCTGCTGCTGCTGCGTTACAGTAGGAGGTGACACTGCTCTTGACATCGGCCGAGTCTATCCACGTTCCCCCGCGTCAGAAATCATATTTAAACGCGATAGGGACGTGAAAAATCGCAGGAAACCTACTCCTATCCGAGGGGCAGTTGTTATAGCAGGTCAAGAGGTTGGTGTACTCAGTGCACATACAGGCGTAATCATTGGGAGCTACACACTTAAGTTAGGGTTTGTGTAGATAAGCTTGAAGTCGTATGAACTTACTGCAGCCAGTAGCGCGGGGACCGTACTGGGAAATACAAGTCTCTACAGGAATATCAGCTCTCTCTTTCTCTCTCTCTCGGATGCAAATCGTAATTCCTGCTACACACCAACAATGCTATCCACGTGTTAGCTATATAAAAATTTGATTCAATACCCAGTCAAGGGAAACTTACATGTAAGCGTCACAGCTGTGGTCGACTTGAAAGCTCTGAGCAGAGACAAAGCCAGCAAGGGCGAGTGCGAGGGCGAGAGTAGAGCGAATTTCGAATAGCATTGTGGGTATTGATTGAAAAGTACTGGTATTAAAGGGGTAGCAATTGTTTTTATATAAACTATAGACGAGAAAGCGAACGTGTACACAAACGATTAGTGTACGGGCAGGGGGTATCAGCGAACGACAAAGAGGGACCAGCAAAAACGACCGTAGAGGAGGACAATGGTGAGGAGGAAGGGAAAAGAAGGAGGGGAAAGGGGGAAAGGGGGAAAGGGTCAGAAATAAAGGTGGAAGAAGAAGAAGAAGAAGGGATAGAAGGCACGGGGGATCTGGTGGCTATTCCTGGGTCCGGGAATCCCGCGGACTGTTTTGGGAGAAGGTACCAAGAGCGAGCTAAATCATTCCTGTGGGGTGGGCAGCCAGCCGAGAGACAGCACATTTTTTGCTTTGTATCGTGCGAATTTCAATTCCACCTAAATTAAGCTACTGCCTATTCGCAGGGAGGAAATCGTGTGATCCCGTATGCACCCTAAACAGAAGCCCACCAATCGCCCATTTAGTATTTAAAAAGTACTTGCATCTGAATTCACCTTCTAGTGAACGGTAGTAGTGAGAGGGATCACAGTCCCTCGTTCTTGAACTGAACACTGGGTGGATTGCCAACGCCGGACGACCAGCTGGTGTGGGATCGTGTCGTACCTCGCTCCTAATGAGCCAATCAAACGCCACCCCTTGCCTCCAGGGCGACGGGAGATGAAGGATCTCCAACATAAGTATTTAATACACAACTGAGTCAATAACAGGGGTCCCATACGATACTCCAGCAGACTACGGTACCGTACACTACCAGTTGATACCAGCATCCCTCCTCCACAAACCTTAGCATTGGGGTGGGAGTACGTGTATGAACACAATTATAATCCTTTAGAAACACCGCATCCGACTTGCACCATTTGTGGAAACCAAACTCACAGCTCCCATCTCAATTTTGTCCAGAGTAAGATTGTTATAGACAGGAATTGCAAGCCCAATCGCTCTGGCCAAACATGTGACGATAAATAAATTCCGAAAGAACAGGCAACAAAAAGGAAGGAAGCAGAAAAGAGAGCAAAAAAACAAACCCATCCTCCCACCGAATATCGACGCCTTGGTGTAAACAAGATCCAAGCTTCCACCCCCCAGTTGCAAATTGAGCCTGCTACTACTACATAATGACATCCCCTTTAATCCATCTGTGCAGAAAGTCTTGTTAGCCCCTCGCTTTCCTCTACAAACACCTTGAAATTTCTTCACATAATGTAAACTTTATCATTCCCCCCCCATTTCCCATCAATAGCAAGAAGAGAAAGTTACTAATGTGCAGAGCCACAGTACCCGCGCGATACCATCCACCGACTATTACCGCAAAAAGAGCCCGTCCAGAAAAAAAGAACGAACAAGGCAAGAACCATGAGAAATGAAATGACAGGAAATGCAAAGGTGGAAGCATGGACAAGTGGGCTACTCTTGCCCAAATCCCATTGTCTCCTCCACCGCCAACGACAACTTTTGATTCAGAACATCAAAGCTCTTATATGGAGGGAGGTCTAATCGATTGAAACTATTCGAAGAAAGTCAGAATATTAGTTAAAAATTCTGAGGGTAGATACTCATTGGCACAGGATCTAGGAATTCCCCAAACTCACCATGTGTGGGATTTTGGTAGCTGACCAATGTCCCCCGCTTTCTCAATTGTAAAACGGCGGGGCCCATCGCTACCCTGCAAATCCTTGAAACCGTTGACTGGGATACGTGAGGTACCAGTGGTGAACTGGAGTAATCTCGATTTCTGTTCAGCATCCCAACTCCGGACACACTATAAAAATAATACCGGGTTAGTAAACACCTCATGATACATGGAACTAAGAGAGCTTGCCTTCCAGAAATTCGCAATAACGTCATCGCTCTCTGTGTATCCTCTATAGTCCGTGTGTTTCTTCCAGTCTTCAACATCGATATCGGCAATACCCCCAATCAACAACTCCAGCTCACGCTCGTCGAAAACGTTTATCAAATCAGCTGGTATCAGGTCGTGGAAACCGTCGACAAAGGCTTTGAACTGCTCCTGCACTCGCTTCTCAATACGCCAACCGGTGACAAGGCTGTAAGGGAGAAAAGAGAACCGGTCAGTGTGAGCCTAAAGCAAAAGATTTTTAGAACCAACATACTCAACATATTCCCTCTTGTTATCGTTTGTGACCTCGATATTTTGGCCATTAGGCTTCAAGTCGATAGTCACAGTCTCACCAAATCTGCTATCTTCTGTTGAGAAAGTAAGATCTAAGATGTCGGTGATGTCGTTCTCCCTATAATTCAAAGCAAAATTAAATCATTTCTGACGGCAGGGTACAAACAATTGGGATACATACAACATCCAAGTCAAATTCCTATGGAAATCGGCGTCAACGCCTTCCATGTCAGCTAAGACAACCTTCTTCTTCAGTATCATCTTATAGAATGCGCCGATAAAGAATGCATCGAGGAAGCGTCTGTGGAAAATGGCTAAACCGACTACTCGCCCAATAAATCTAAAATAGTTAAGATGTTCCGGGTTGATTCCAGAGTGAGGGTTTATTTGGAGGGTGTAATTGTCATGGGCAGAATACTCAAACAGGCAGTAGAAAGGGTTGAACATCTCGTGCGAGAGCAAGAAGAAGAACTCTCTACACATTGGTTAGCCATGAGAAAAACGCCAAGGAGAAGGGACCTCATCCATACCTTGACAACCCACCATAATCCAAACCATCCTCACCATCAAACTTGACCATGAGCCGCTTCTTGAGGTCACTGGGTGTCTGTCGCATGATCTCCGCATATGAATCCTCAAAAATGTGGTTCCTGCGAACTTTAACGTGACACTGGCCAGAGAGGATCCGAAGCGCAGGCTGTGAGCGGAAGTAGATAAGCTTTCTCCTAAAATCGCGCTTGTATTGAGGAACATTCTGATCAAGCGATGATGGGAGTCGTGGGTCATCCCAAGTGGTCGTTTTAGTATTGTGGTCCACGAAATACACCCTTGCGGTGTTGGTCAATCTCATTTCCCATCCGCTAGGTAGAGGGCCCAGCTGCGAAACGGGGAGGTTTTGAATGCTTGGTGCGCCTGTATTATTTCCGTACATGCGAATGTACTGTTGCCTCCTTGGGTCTACCCATGTTGTTGTACGAGTATTGTGGTCCACGTAGTACGACCTGCCCTCCGGAGTATGCCTCTGTTCCCAGCCGGGAGGAAGTTCACCAGTGCCAGCCGTTGTAGCGCCCGTTGCCATCATTGATGCGGCTGTTGCATTGTTGGCATGGCTCTCCGGCTGTGGGGGTGCAGCTGGGGTCGGAGAATTGGCCCCGGTCCTATCTTCGGGGAGCATACGGCTTTGATGCCTCTGCCTCTCGGCCTCGGTGTTCTGCTGCATAGCAACCCGCTGGTCGCTTTCATTATAAGTAGTTGAAGGCCTGTTCCATGTCGTGGTACGGGTGTTGTGGTCCACGTAATACGTCCTACCGAGATTATCTTGACGCCTCTCCCAACCAGCAGGTAACCTTCCTTGATTATCCTCAAATGAACTCATGTTGTGTGCGTGGCGTCCTGTGCCGTTCGTTGGGGGATGTGGGTTGTTCGACAGTGCTCCATTCTGTTGCTGGGGAACACGAGAAGGCATCGGGCCTGAAGGGCCAGCAACCGATACTTGTGATTGCCCTAAGTCAGAATTATAAAGTGAGCCACCCGCAGGAGACGCTTGTCCTCCGTTGCCCCCAGCAGGCACAGGCAGTGTTGGCCGATGAGACTGTATTTGACCAGGCGTTCGAATAGGTGTATGAATGTTCGTGGTCAAGCTTACGATAAGTTTACCATGAACTATGACGTTTTCATTCGATTTCTTCAAATCTCTTGTAAGCATTTCTATGCAGCCGAGTCAGCTCCGAGTATGCTCTGCGACACGTGAGTATGACAAACCATCACCGCCCAAACCGAGATCGAGCACATCGCCAACTCGAATATTGATAACGCCAAGGAATCCCTGATCTTTCTTCTTGAACTTCTTCTGGTCAAATATCTGCACCGCTACGATGGACGCTTCCGAGACTTGTCTAATGAGCAGGGTCAGTTGATCCGGAAGCCCAGGCTACCACAGAAAGAGCGCTCATACAAATCAAACGATTCGTTCCAATAAGGATTTAATGTTTTGCGTATCACCGAGGTCGTATGAGTCTGCTCTCCATCCACGGTGACGACAGCGAATGGATCCGGAAATTCTGGAGCCAGTTAGTGCCCCACCCCCACCTCTCCGAGAAGCATCGGGACCTACTAAAGACATCTCTCTTATAAAGCCCATCCGCAGCGATGACTATGTATATGCAAAATTAGTCATGCAGGTTCGTTTTGCAAAGGTGTAGAAATAGATTTGAAAAAGGTACCTGTGATTCGGACCTGGCGCGGACTCCTGAATTCGCCAAAGTCAGCCATAATCCTCACTAACATGACTGGTAAACTCTGGAAAGAAGCCCAACATACGCAGGTCCCTCTGTCATTATTGATGATTTAGTAAAGAGAAGGAAAGGTTTTCTTCTCTTTCTTCTTCTTCTTCTTCTTCCGAGGAGAGAGAGAATTCAGGAGGTCTCCTAGGTGAAAGAGTGCAGTTGAAGGCTCAGGGCGTAGCTGGGAAGAAGAATCCAAACGATGGTTGCTCGCTCTGTGGGTACGTCAGGAATAGTGGCAGTGCTCGGTGTCCGAGGCGGCAGCGGTTGTGGCAGCGACGGAGGGGAACACCCAGTAAAAAGGGTCGGGAGGCGAGGGCGGGGAAAGGTATGAGGGTTAATGCGGAATGCTGTGATGGGATGGGCGATGGGGGATGAGTAACGACAGCGGGAGGAGGAAGATGGGAAGTATGGGGAGGATGGAGGTGCGTATAGAATCGAGAAAGGTACCGTCACTACACTCTTGCTAGAGCATTACAAGCACGTTTGATGTTGTTGCTGGCTGAGGTGCTGAGGGGTCCACTGCGGAGATGGAGGCTGGGAAAGGAGAGGTTTCACACTCAATCTCACCCACACCACACCGACAGAAATGGTACCGTACCCAACAGAGCTAGAGGAAAGACGAAGAGATCAAGATATCGTACCTGCACTTGCAGACCACAGCTAACTCTGTCAATCTTTGGCCCACCTCCAATACCGCAACAAACCATCTTGTTCGTCTTTTAAGGCGGGCTATATATTATGTTTTTATTTCTTATTGTATATTATACAAGTATGTTTTCTATTTTGTGATTCTGAGCAAAATTCTCGAGCTAAGCGACACACCAAAGACTTGTGGCACTACAGTACTAGCACAATAATACTGACTGTAACGTGTTCTCTCGAAACACTGGAGCTCAGATACAGAGCCAAAATCCGTACCGTGTCACTCGAGGATAACCCACCGTGGATCTGAACCCGCTTCATTACGCCAGAGTGAAACAATAAAGGTTCCTGCGTACGGTAGCTCTCTCACCCACCCCCCGCCCCACCTCCCCGGAAAAGAGGCTCACATCAAATTTGAATTTTATATCAACTGAACCGCTGTTCGACTTGCTCGGGTGAAATAGTAGACTATCGTATCGATGGTCTAATCGTTAGCACCAGAATTCCTTTATAGAAGTATGGTGGCCATCTTCCTTCCAAATTCCATCCCCGTCCGAATCACAGTGTAAGCTTCAGCCCTCCGCCAGTGAATTTTGTTAATTTTGACTAGCGGAAGCTAGGCTGATACCGTAAATTTTCTAGAATTGATATTCTCCTTATAAAACAACCTGCGAATGTGCTACCGCAGACCGCATTGGAGAAGCATAAGACCCGTGCACTCCGAGTTACACCTTATTCAGTCCCAGCGATCCTTACATAAGCCCTGCCATTGACAGAGGGCAGCATCAAAATTTCAGTCATCTTCACCACCCAATACCGGTACCGTCCCATTTGAAATTGTAGAAAGCCAAACTCCATCCCAAACTGACAGCTATCCAACGACATTTCACCATAGAATCCATCTTGAGTTTTGGTCCCACCCCAAAGTTCCCTTTTCGTGCTCGAGGAGATTAGTCGCCCTTTTTTTTCTTCCTCCTTTCTTTTCTTTCCTCCTCTCTTTAGAATAAATCCAGTAACCGGTCGGGAATTAAGCCAAGGCTGAGAACTCACAAGACAAAGATCTTATTATACAAAGTTCGATAATATGAAAAGACCAAAGAATCGACGATAGGGATAAAAAAGTGTTAAGGAAAAAAAATGGAAAGGGAAAGGGAAGGGGAAAGACATGACCCAGAACCGCCACAGTTTCGATCCAACCACCACTCACTAACCATTCGACAGCCCTTACTATATCTGCTTCTACCTACTTTTGCCTTCGTGCAACCTCCCTTTGCGTTTACTGCCCTAACGGCCACCCTATCTTAGCAAAACAAGGAAACAAACAAAACCTCGAAGATAATGGCCAAACTGAAAGCAGAAGCAAGCATATTCCGACATCTAGTAAGGGGCATATCCCCTTCCTCTGCCTCTATACCCGCCTCTGTAGCCCCCACGAGGAGCATACCCACCACGGTAAGTGGGCGAGAACCCCCCTCTTCCTCCAAGGCCACCTCTACCACGTCCCCTACCACGGTTCATGCCGGGAAGGTTGGTGCGTTTAGGAACAACCTACAAGTTTAAGAATTAGCATAATGAACGTAACAATAGTAGGAAGTTACCACACACTTTCAGCGAACGGCCACGGAATACGCTCTCATTAAGGACCAAGGCCTGGGCAACCAAACTAGGCTCAGTGAATTCGACGTAGGCATAGCTATTTCAAACAGTCATCAATACCAGACTATACCAAAACTGCGTTGATGCCTTGACATAAGACATACCCTTTTGGATGACCAGTGAATTTATCTAGCAAAATAGTAACCCTATTGATGGAGCCACAACTTTGAAAGTGGGCTTGAATCTCCTCTGGGCTTGCTCCGTAATCAACATTGCCAACAAAGATACTGCGCGCATCAATATCCTCTTTATCTTCGCGTAATTCGTTGGTCTCTTTATCAAGAGTGGCTTGCATCTCTCGGAGTTTTGCTGCCTCAGCCTCCATCTCAGCGACTCTGCGCTTCATAGCAGAAATCTCCTCCTAAGTGGTGTCGAAAGAACATGATTAGCCTTCAAACTCGTTCAACAAAGTAGTACGATTGTTGGGAGGAATTTGATCGCTAATTGAGGGTTCCAGGAACACACGCAAGCACTCTGGCACCAACAAACGAAGCCGATTTGCTCAAGCAAAGACAAATGGTTAACAGGGGCGGAAAAGGACCTTATATACCTCATCATCGGCACCCTCCTCATGGCCATCTATATGTTCAGCCTCCTTTTGATTATCGGCCATTATAACGTGTTGTTATGGATGTTGTTGTTATGGTAGGATGTGGTCCTATGTCCGACAAGCAAGGCCAAGGGAATGAGGTCAGCCTCAATGCAGCATGAGAAGAGGTGGGGGGAGGAGTTATGTAAGAATTGAAGACGGTGGCACGAACCAGGAGAGCGAGGAGTGTAGAAGGGTGATGAAAAAACTTCTCTCGGTGTTGCCGTGGACAATGCCAAATGAAGGCAGTGCCGAGTAGAAGAAAGTTTGTGGATGCCTGGTGGATCGATGTTGTGGGTTCAAGAAATTAAGAGGACGACAACGGGGATAGAACGATAGAGGGTTGTTGATGCACCAAAACTTTTCGGAGCGAGGGTTGTTCGTCGCTCTGCCACAGAATGCCAGTGATTGTTGACGACCGCCAAGTCTGGCTCCCTTCCAAATTTGTTCTAGTTTATTTATGTATCATACTCGAGTGCGATATCATACTTCATTTGTTTTACTTTGAGGCTCTCCCCTCTCTCTATCCCTCCATCTCTATGTACTCGAGTAGAAAGAAGGAGGAAGGCGATAACCTCTCTATTCTCCAACTACTCCGGACTCTGGTCTCAGGATCACTGACTTCCCCAGTTACAATGGGTCTACCAACAGCTTCCACCGCTATCTGACTAAATAAAAATTGAAGAATATCGCCCTCTCCATCCTCTGCGGTGCTTGCTTGCACGCTCTCACGGTTCCCCTCTGCCTTCACTCACCTCTCGGCCGGGGAAAAGAAGAAGAAAAGAGACAATACCGGTAGCGTTGCTGCTGCTGCTACGATCAAGAGCCTCCGCCAGGATGCTGTGAACCGAGTAGGCACCATATTCTTAGCTGTTGCTGCCCATTTCGAGCTCCGCATTCACAAATAGTGATATGGTGATTCTCTCCTCAAATCACCTCCACTGCCCCCAATTGTTCAAGTGGATGACTCTCATCCTTTTCCTTCTTCCCACCTTTCTTTTCCTTCCCTCCCCGCCATCCCAATGCACTTCTCAAGGAGTGAGGTATTGTGCAGACCCGCTTCCTCAGTGGGATAAGTGCAATCTAGCCGACTATCGCTTAGAGCAAAAAATACATACCTCCCAGTTCTCCTTACTCATGAATTGTTTCTCAACTTGAAGCTTAAATCTGTGGCGTATCGTCTTAAGTTTATGGTATTGTGTAGTCTCAGAGCTGTTTTCTTTAACTCCTTCCTTGCTTACCGGAGTGCTGTGAGATACCGTACTAGTATCCTTTCCCTGCCCCGCAGTTCAAGCGATCCGCTGGCCGAGTGTGCATTCTTTCGGCTTTGGAGGCCACCGGCGGGGATCATCCCCGACGAGAAAGATCCTGCGGCACAACAACCAGTCGCGGTTGTCAACTGCACAGTCGGCCCGCGTACGGCGCCCGTGCTCGTCGGAACCGGTGCAATACCGTAAAAACTCGAATAATTGAACCGTGTGCTATGAAGTCCAAAATTCCCTTCCCTGGGAGGGGACAAAAAACACAGCAAAAAACATAGCCTCTTTCCTCCTCCCAGGACAGAAAAAGACAGAAATATCTTGACCCTACTGAGAGAGGAAAGCCCGACGACATAGCACACGGCTCAATTATTCGAGTTTGTACGGTATCAGGATTGAAATCAGCCGAACGGATTATCTACAGCGGATCAACGGCTACATACGACCTGTACAAAACATAGGGCTACGGGTCATGAATTCAAGGCAAGACGCCATTCCCTATGTGCTAGAGCACTGTAACATCTATTATGTACGCTCTAACATTGAATTTAACCTCCAACTTGCTCCGATATTAAGTCCGTACGCTAGCATACCGGCAGTAAGCGCGCAAAGACATAGGGTAATTAATATTTGCTCCCAATTCTCAAACAAAATGTTAATTCAGATCGTCGGACCTCTTAGCAAAGACTATGGCGGTTTTTGCTGCTGAAACGGTATGTGGAGGTCAATCAAAAGTTTCACGGTCTCAACTGCCGTTATCGCATCTACCAATGGCTACACAACACGACTCTTAGTTTTCTTCCGCTGTTACATCACGATCACAAGACCAAATCCCCACATACCATTATGGTCACTATTCGAGTCTGAAGTGGACTTGGTATAGATTGATCAATGACTTGGAATCGGACTTTGTTGCCCAGCCGTTCAGCCCTGCTACGAGCGTGGTATTATACCATAGCTCACCGCGCCGGCACACCGCAAAAACTCGCTAAATCCACTGCCAGATTACGCAGCGGAAACCACCGTACCAAACCACAATAAACTTAGCGGAGTAGGTTGACAAAATAGCGGACATCGGTTATTGTGGTTTTCCGAAGGGTTGCGAAAGGAGCCCACAGCTCTCCCAGCCTTTCTTTTCAGAGCTTGATTGCGCAATAGCATCCACCATGGGCCGTACTAAGAACTTCGCTCTGAAGAATTAGGTATACTGTGAATTCTCGGGGTCAGTGGCTTGCCAAGTTCTAATTAAACAGAGAGCTCTGAAAAAAAAAAGGATTCGCAACCTTTAGGAAAAGCACAATAGTTGGGTCCAGCAAGCTCAGCTCGCTCAAGCTGTACTTGTATCGCGTCTGAGGGGCGGTGTTCCCTATCGGGGCGTTTTGTCTCCGACTATGGAGATTCGAAGCCTCCAGGAGATAGCGGATTTAACGAATTTTTATGGCAAGTAGAAAAGGTGCTCGGATACATCTCGTTGAGAAACTTCAGAAGACTTCCAAGAATCAGAGGTTGAATCGGTGTTATCGTCCTTGACCCACCCACACAAATCGCAGCGTGCCGCAGGTAGGAAAGCTCAGACATCTGATTGATGGAAGGTGAGACCGGAGCTTCGCGGGCCCTATGCATGTTAGACAGCGACGGATAAATATCACAAGAATAGCGTGGGTGGCGATGGGGTGTTGGCTCTAAGCTGGGCTGTGCGGATGGTAAAAGCTCCCCCCCTTTTTTTCCTTGATGGCTTATTACTGGTACTCAATAATACGGTTATCACGAATGTTTGATCATAATACATATCGTGCCCGTTCTCAAGAGATATTGTATGGGCAGTGTGTTCAGGGGGGCTGCTAAGCCTAGCGCACATGTAATGCTAGAGGTAAGACTACTCGAGTACAGTAGACTATTACTCCGAGTGAGGTTCTAGGAACTAACGGCCAGTGATACCATCCACAGATCCAATATCGTGCCGATCTCGGTTAGGCTCCGAAAACGTGTGGTCGCCTGAAAATTTGGAGCGTGTGATGATGAAAAGAAACAAATCCGTATTTTCCCTCCTGCCGGCTCATAGATTTTGTGGGGCTAGATCTTTCCATCATACCCGCTTTTCATCGACTCCTTGCGACGAGACGATTGAAGATTTTAGCTTGGACTGCGGGAATATTTTAAAGCGGGGTTGCGTACCGCAGTGATTTCGTTATCAATCGTTCAGCTACCTGCGGGAGTCTGCAGGTAGATTTTCGGAGAGGAGGGGAAAGAGAAAAAAAGCTACCCAGCAGCCCACAATACGGTACCCGTACCTCTCGAGGTCTGTGTCGCCTTCTTCTCCCTTGCACATGACTGTGTGGTAAACCTGCAGTAACACAAGTAGCAAGGCGCGAGATTTGCACTAAAGAGATAGTCTCTTCAGTCGGAGAATTAACCAATTGCTATTGTTCCTCACACCCGCGACAAAGATAAAATAGTCTTTGTAGCAATTGATTACTCGAGTCTGAGTGTTCCATAGTGCCGCATTTCGCTTGATAGTTTACAGCCAATTCGAGCACGAAGCGAAGCAAACCGAATCACTTCACAGACAGAGAAGAGGTCTCGACCAAGTGAAGGTTTCGAACTTTCCGGCAATCCAGCAACGAAGATTGACTATTCAAACCTGCAACCGCATCTGGTGGCCAAACTGGTCGCCGTCTTCTCTCTCTCTCTCTCTCTCTCTCTCTCTCTCTCTCTCTCTTTTCTTTTTTCTTTTTTCTTTACTTGCAGAGTGCAGTTAAATGTCTAGCCGTCCTGCACTCGAGTAAGTATTGAGTAGATGCCGCGGAGGCAATTGGCTTCACAAGGCGAGCCGACAAGAAGCACATCTTCAATCCTCAACACGAAAAACCGCGCACGCAGGCTCGAGTCTGGCGTACCATAGCAGGGTTGGGGGTTCGAAAGGTGATGATGGGTGGATGGGGGACTTGTTTGGGAGTGAGGAAGTCGATGGTGGGTTGGCTTAGGCTTGGGCCGTTGGCGGGCAGATCTCAAGTGCCGGGCGAGTGCTCGGTGCTCAGGTACCGTGTGTGGTGTGCGTCAGCGTGTGTGTGGTGCCTTTTTCCCCCTCCTAAGCTGCCGCCAATTGGAAGCGAGCGCCTGGAGAGTGGTTGCAGCCCTAGCGGAGCAAGGAAGATTTTTCTCCTTGGTAACCGGGGTGGGGGAGCGAAAAACATAGTCGTACCCCTGAACGACGGAGCGACACGAGGGGCCGTGGAATGGGTGGCCTTGGCATCTCGTACCTGACCCAATTCGGGAAGCGCTCGCACCCAAAGCGATGGACCCTCTGAGATGATGTGAACAAAGCGCGGCCAAGGGGTGAAGTTTCGCATCGAAAAAAATAAAACAATCAGCTTTTCACGAGACGGAGATTTGACAATATTTAGCTCTTCAAATTCAGCATGCCGGTTCCTGGTATAGTACACGTACAAGGACGGTACCGGTACTGTACCAAGGCAGTGCTTCATTGTGTTGCGCGTCTGCTAATCCTTCGGTTGTTTTGAACTGCAGGTGGTTGATGGGGCCACCAATGAGGGGCCTTGGAGCCTGGAGCCCAACCAAAACTCTCAAAGCACTCGGGGAAGGGGGAGTGTTACTCGAATTAGACAAACCTGCTTGTGGTCCACTCCGAGTAATGGACGAAAGAGATGCTGTCGCTTTCGGACCCATAGAAAATCAACTGAGATAAGGTTATTTTTTATTATTTTCCTACAATCAATTGCGGCCGGGACCTCTGGAGTACCATCTGCGGCAAAGAGAGCAGACAGGCATCACAGAAGCGCAAGGAGGGAGGAAACTATTCAATTACGAGTGAGAGGGGCGAAGGGAAGGGAAGAGCATGGATGGATGGGAGACGAGCAATTTAATGAAGCAGAGTGTGGGTGGTCCACGTCAAACAAATGGAAAGCAGGCCATTCCCTATCTGCCCGTGGGAGCCCAAGGCGGC
>Ga0307513_10000902_pt1 | contig 42890 bp, 16 predicted proteins | sample 15_EM_MG_FD_202174 | JGI IMG/M metagenome (GOLD analysis project Ga0307513, IMG submission 202174) | Populus trichocarpa ectomycorrhiza microbial communities from riparian zone in the Pacific Northwest, United States - 15_EM | ecosystem: Host-associated > Plants > Roots > Unclassified | place...
GAAATTTGTAGGTGATAAATACCTAAGATGATAGTTTCTTCTAAAAAAAGAGCAAAACTTGCTACAAAAACTTCAACAAATCTATTTTTACAGAGAAATTGCAAATAATGAAAGTAAAAGAAAAAACATAAGCAAAAGTAGCTAGGGTTATAAAGAAAATAACTTTTCACCCTCACCGTTGGATGAATAACCTTTCATGTCACCCCAGATCTCCATAAATCTACTTAATTATTGCATAAAATGCACACTGCCATTTTAGTTCCCAATGAACACCTCTTTTAATGAAGATAAGTCATTTGACCATCTCTTTCAATAATGACAAGACACTAGCCACAAGAATCCTAATAATTTTCCTTGATATAATCAAATCTCATAGGAAATGTAAAAAGTCTCTCATTAAGAGCTTGTTTGTTTTTGCATTTCAAAAATGCTTTTGAAAAAAATCAATTTTATTTTTATTTTTTTCTTTGCTTCAAAATAATTTTTTTATGTATTCAGATTATTTTGAAGTACTGATGTCAAAAGTAAAATTAAAATTTTTTTAAAAAAGATATTATTTCAATATATTTCCATGCAAAAATACACTTTGAAAAACAATCATTACCACAATACCAAACGAACTCTAAAGATAATAACCTTTCAAATCTTTACATATTCAATAAACAAAGACACGAGGGGCTATTAATGGATCAACATATTTTATATATGTTATTTTTTCTTAAATCAATGTTTAAAAGGGTCAAATGTAGGGTAATAACCTAACCTACCTAGGCTTAGCATAATGTCAAGTTAATATGACATGTGTATGGCTTTCTTCAAAGCCCAATATCGTTGAGTTTAGCTAAGTGTTGAACCCAAATACATGTGATTCTGATAAGATGTTATACCTAACATCCTTGGGCTCCGTTATGTGCTGATCCTATATATATATGTTTGGCAAGTTTCATTCCTAACAACTTTGGGCTCACATATGGGTATGACGAGTTACTAGACCCAACATCTTTGGCCAGATCCAACATCCTTAAGCTTTGCTACGTGCTGAGCTCACATATATATAGGTTTGGGGAGCTGCCAAACCCATCACTTTTAGGCTTACCTATGCACTGAATCCAAGTACATTTAGGTCTAGCAAGCTATTAAACCCAACATTCTTGGGCTTAGCTATGCGTTGAGTCCAATACATGTTGGTCTAGCGAGATGCAATCCAACATCCTTGAGCATAACTACGCATTGAGCTTAGATACATATAAGTCTAACAAGCTTATCAGACCTATCAACATTGACTTTGAGATCATTCCAAGTATAAATGCATGTGGAACTGACAATCATTATAAGGCCTATGTTAAGCCATGAGGCCTCATATTAGGTCATGAGGCTTTAATTATTTATTTGTACTGACTTTTAACATAAAATGTAGTCAAGAATAATTATTTCCCCACATTTCTAGGAGCTTAAAAGTCTCTTAAAGGCCTATATATTTCCATCAACATTAATATTACGTAAGGGATAACTATCCCTCATTAATGTTATCAGGAGAAAATTATACTTTAACCCCTCCATTCAAGCAATATGACAAGGTTCATAGGTTATATATACCCTTTAAACCATCCAGGTAAAGAGTTCACTTTTTTCTATTCTCTAAGTATTCATACATAAATAAAAACAAACACTTTTGTTCTTAGAATTTAAAGCTCATTCTCTCATTTATTGTAATTCCTTATTAAAAGTTGTTGCTACCCAATTTTTGATAAATTTTTGAAAAATAGCAGCAAAAAAATAAAAAAATCAAAAACATATTTTTGATGTATTTGCATTGTTTGCGGCGTCTTTTCCAAAGAATTTAAAATAAAAAAGAAAAATAAAAAATGAATTTAATTTTTTAGTGATCTAATTGTAATTGTGGAAAAAAAAGGACCAATTTGAAAATTGAAAACCCTCTCACTAAGCAACCCATTTTTTTTAATCAAATGGTCTACAATCATTCTTTTAATCCAGGGGTCCATTTTTCTTTGTTTTGTCTCCAAGTTATCAAATGAATGGTTGAGATTTATTTTTGAAATCCAATAGTTGATCTTGGTTTTCTTCGCCTTCAAGCCAAAGAAAATTTTAACCTATAAATAGAATTAGTTACACACACACACACACACACAAAGGGACATAAATTTGGGGAGAAATTATAGGGGAGACCAAAACATAAAATAAAAAATATTCACACATTCCACTCTCTAAGCTCACACACTTAAAAAAAAAGACACAATACAAAAAAACTCTAGACCCAATTAACCTAGACCGGCCGCCGTCACCACTGGGAACCAACTACATTAGTCAACCAAACCCTCCATCATCTTCCCCAACTCGCAGCCACTAAAAAACCAAACCACTACCTCCTCCACCACACACCAGCTCACCACTCACCGCCCACAGTGTCCGTCGTCAACGCCTATCTCTTTCTCAAAACTAACAAACCTAGCAAATCACCACTAGAACTAACCTCTCCAACCTTTCTTGAAAACCACCACAACCATAGCTTCCCCCAGCAGAAATCTTTCCTTAGAAGTTGCAAGCATCACCAGCAGTAGCCCTAACATCAATTTCCCCTCTCAGTTACCACCAACCCAGCTTCAATAAGAGCAGCAGTAACAAACCCAACTATCATACCCGGCTATAGGCCTCGGCCACTCCTCTGGTTCCACCAAAATGACATCTATTTTCTTTCATCCTCTGCCCAAGATGTTTCCCTCTCTCTTCCTTTTCCAACTATCACCAAGAACCATACATGAGAACTCCTCCACATCTCAACTAATGCCTCAGCTCTTCTAGCTGCCCATAACTAAATAACAACAACAACACTAGATGATATAACAGTTATAGTTGATCATCAGGTTGTCCTCCTCCATCTACAATAGCAGCAGCAACGATAATATCTCCTCCTGCAACCCACAACACTAGACAACCTCCACAATAGACTCGTAATGGTATATAATAGCAAAGAATAGCAGATGAAAAAACTAGTAATGAAGGAGAAAGAAACAGATCTGAAAGAGAAAGAAAAGCCTAAAGAATTGAAACTTTGCTTATGGATTTTTTTGTGTTTGCAGGTGACGGTGAACTTCACATGTAGTTAGTAAGAAGGAGGAGGTAGCGTTGCTCCAGATCCACCAGGTTTCGGCCTTCCATGAGTGGAAATGCGTGAACCCATGTGCCGCCACTGTTTCTTCATTTCCAGTACCATGTAACAGCCTCTTCAAGCTACCCTCAGCTTTTGAAATGTTCATTTTGGAATTTAGATAATTTTTTTTATGTCTTTTTGTTATGATTTATGGTTAATTATAATGTTGTGTAAATATTTGTAATTTGTATGGTTGTGTATATTTGTATTTTCTTATATGTTTTGAATGTTTAAAACCAAAAAGAAAAAAGGAATTGAAAGTTTTAATTGCATACGGCTAAGTTTCTCAAAAATATAAAAAAAAACATATCGTTTAGTATTTCCATATGAAAAAATAAAAAACAAAACATATTTGCATGCATTTTTAGATTTAATAACCATTTTACTAAATCCAAAAGAATTTGACCAATATTTCAATAACCAAAATTTTAATTCATAAGAATTAATGGTTAATATTCTGGTATAGAATGTTGAACCTATAAGTGAGGTTGGTATTTGAATATCAAAAGTTGACCAGAAAATTCTCAGAGTTATTCTAAATATTCATCAATTTTAATTGGGAGTATTTTTCACTGTAATATACAAATTATGAAAAACTTTTTTTATAAGAATTTATTTGGGTACATGAGCCCATAATAAATTATTAACACTATATCTATTCACACAAATAAATCTCAATCCTAAGCCACAGATAGACCATTCATCAGAAAACCATCATAACCTCTAGTACCCATTTGTTTTTGCGTTTCAAAAGCGTTAAATTTTTTTTATTTTTTTCTTTGCTTAAAATTAATATTTTTTTATGTTTTCAGATCATTTGATGTGCTGATATTAAAAATAATTTTTTAAGAATAAAAAAAATATTATTTTGATGTATTTCCAAGCGAAAGCACTTTGAAAAGCAATTGTTACTACACTCACAAACACCCCTAAACCACATCAAACCATACAAAACAATTACCTCAAGTATAGTGTGCTAGGGGTGCTAGTATACCCGGATTTTCTAGCGACCCTGAACCAAACAACTAGATGACGACTCTCAACGATCACCTGACGCTGTACTCTCACGTGCGACAAAAGTCATTGACTTTATTATTAGAGGATCTCTAAATCTCACAAGAAATGACTTGTTTGCAAGTGTTAGGTCTTTTATCACCAACCATTATCTTCATGAATTCATAAAAAAAAAAAAATTAACATGAATGTATGATTAGTCTGTCTAATCAGTTAAAAAACTTCATTGATGAGCATATTAAATTTTGCAACATTACCAGCATGGAAGATGAACCGTGGATAGTAAATTATCACAAAAAACAACAATGTTATTAAAATAACATTAATTATAAGCAGGATTCATGTGGTTTGCAAATAACTAAGCAGTCTCTTTTAATACCACCCATTTTGTGATTAAAATATAACCAACTTGTCTTAATTCTTCTACCTTTTCATTTGTTTTTTCATTTTGTGATTAAAATTAACTAGTTCTTCTGAAACTGACAGTTTTAGCCGGAGGTTGTTCTCTTAATCACTTTGCAGGTCAAGATCATAGGAAGAGGGAAGAACAAGGGAGAATGACCGTTGCGGATCCAGGAGTTCCAGTATAGGCAATGGGAATAAATAAAGTTTTTGGTGAGCTTTTAGCTTATGAGATCCGGGGTTGGAGAATTCTCCGATCCAGTCATTTCTTAAGTACTGGAGTTTAGTTTCACAATCCAGATGCGAGGGAATCATTATTCAAGAAATCCTGCCTTTGATAGTTATACTAGTTCCATCCTTGTGCTGGGCGGAGGCAAGGCGGATAGAAAGAAAAGAAAGAGTCGGCCTTACCCTTTAGCTAGCCCCTAGGCGAAGGAAAGAACTAGTCTTGATGCCTCAAATCTGTGAGGGGCAGGAAGGATTCATAGTAGTAGAATCGGACAAGTAAGTGGGCCCCTTGGGGAGGGCTAGTTCATTGATAAGCAGGACCCCACACGAAATGCCGTGTGTTTACTTTGTCAAACTGTTAGAAAAACAAATCGGAATCTGAGATTCCTTGAACTTTCACAGAAATCTCCTCACTCATACTCTAACCCATGCACTCCTATATTAATAGAAAAAACTGCATCCCAGACTTCCATCTTCAAAGCAGCAATAGCATTAATTCACTCCCTCCTCTGCTTCTTCAAAACCATCACTTTTGGTGTCTCCTGAACTGTAAAGAGCTCCTCATTCCCTACATATCATCATCTTTCCAACAATCAAGACCATGAAGGTATGAATTTGTGATCAGAACACAAGAATATTTTTAGTTTGTTCGAAAAAATATAATGTAAATTACTTTCTTGTTATTGATTAATTATGCTAAATTATTGCAGCAAAAGATAGTGATCAAGGTGACGGTGAATGGACCGAAGTCCCGCTCCAAATCCTTGCAGATTGCAGTTGGGTTTTCAGGTAAACAAAACCTTCCATGCACACAAGTTTTAGAATTGCAATACCTAATAGAAACCATGCATTAGTGGGCAAATTCAGATGATCAATATGTTGACGGGCTTATGTTTTTCTGTGATTCTGTAGGTGTTGAATCTGCTGGTTTAGGAGGGCAAGATAAGAGCCAGATAGAGGTGGTAGGCGATGGAGTTGATGCAGTAGAACTTACAAATCGTCTGAGAAAGAAAGTAGGCTACGCAGAGATAGTAAGTGTAGCAGCTGTGGGAGAAAAGAAAGAAGAGAAGAAACCGGAGGCAGTAGTGCAGCCTGTTCTTTGGTCCATGTATGGTGGAGGCGTGCCTCAGACCTATATCCATCCGATTCACGCCCCCAACTATTATCAGGACCCTTCGTGCTCCATCATGTAATTAACAAACAGGTTAGCCAGATGCAGAGAGAGAGCTTGAAGCAGAGTCAGCTTATTTATTTTGTAGAACATGCTGGACCGCTGCTGTTCCATGTCTGAAAGGGGGGAGATAGTAAGAGAAATTGGGATTCCATATATACCAAGTAGCAATACAAGATCGGCTTCATGTCTTATACCATGTGTAAACAAAGCTTCTTTGGTTGTACCAACTTGTCATTTTACAAGAGTGATAGATTTTGATATTGGGTGAACAAAGAACATGGTGATTCAGTCGTTATTCAACAAAAGAATAATAATATAAAAAAACAAAATTGAGACACTATACTATGAAATTCAGTCACCATTAATTATCAACTTATGAATTTTAATCCAGCGCATCTTCTCCTTTTCTTTTTGTATCTAAGAAAGATAGTCAAAGAGCAATCACACCAGGCTATACACATCACAACGCATGTCACTGTGCCTTTCTAGCTGTCAACGCTCGAATTCTAATACTTTTATAACTTTTATAGTTGTAGTTTTATAAAAATTATTTTATAAAAGTATTTTTGATTGAGGTTAGTTTGATATTTATATATGTTTGGTTAAAATTATAGTTGAAATTGAGGTTGAATAAAAAATATTTTAATGTGTTTGGTTAAAAATACTTTTCAAATTGAGGTTATAAAATAATTTTAAAAAATATATATTAATATTGGTTAATTACTGCTATTACATCATGAAATAAATAATACTTTATATAAAATATTTTTTATTGTTTTATTAAACTATCTACAATTCCATCACGTATGAAATACATACGACAAATACTACAGTTTCCTTGGTTTCTTAAGCGCGCAACAACATCAGGTAAAATATAATCAGGAACAAAACTGAGATTGCGATGAAATTCTGCAAATGCTACGTCATCAAGCGATCTCCGTCTAATTTATGTAGTGATACTTTATAATGTTAAGTAGTAGTTTTTCGAATAAAACACAATTAAAAATATAAAATAAAATAATTTTTTTTTATTTTACTAAGTCGGACCCAGTTCAATACATTTAGCTCTGGACCGGACCCGACCCGGTCCGGCCGGAACAGTGGAGAGTGAATTACTCTCCACGGGAAGAAGAGGAAAGCAGCATTGAGCTGCTTTCAATGACCCTGCGTTTTAAACGCAATTAATGGTGGGGTCCATGAATAGTAAATAAAGTTTTACTCGTTACCAAATAATGATTTTCCGTGGTTTGCTTCTAAAGAGGCTCTACATCATGTTGTTTACTATTTAAGAAATTTTATAACACATTAGATATAAAAAATAAAGTGAAAACGATTCCAGATTAAAAATTACCTTCAGTATATCAGTAATGAATAGGCTTGAAGCAGAGTCAGCTTATTTATTTTGTAGAACATGTTGGACCGTTGTTGTTCCATGTCAGAAAGGGGGGAGATAGTATGGGAAATTAGGATTCCATATATACCTAGTAGCAACATAAGATCGGCTTCATGTCTTACTCCATAAAAAAATTATAAGTACGGTTATTGGACCTTACAAACTCTTTAATATTTTTTTAAGTATGAATATTGCACTTATACAAACTACTTAAAAGATTTCTTCTTAAATATTTTATTATGGGCATTAAACCCATATATTATACAAGTTTACAAAATATTTCTCAAAGTAAACAAGGAAATTAATGGCAACAATTTCATAAAATATTATAGAAAGATAAACCCCACATGAATGAGGTTGTTTACAAGGCTAAGGGGAGTTGGGGGCTAAAGCTTGGATATCTAGGCAAGGCTCCTCAGCAAGATATTCCTCATGTTGAGCAATTACGGCCATAGCAGGGAACACATCTGTAAAATCAAGCATACGAACATGATGGAGGACAACACTGAAGTCCACCTGCATTCCTTTTGACTGATTAAAGAAGTACATGTTGGACATGGCAATGAAGATCTTGTCCCTAACTATTTCAGTCAGGGTTGCATACCCTTCAAAAAAATCCTTGAACTCCTCAAAAGAGTTCCTTAGAGCCTTTAGTCGTGCATGAGAGTTTTGGGCTTTTACCTTGACAATAAAGAGCTCAACCCTCAAACTATCTTGGGTGGCCTTCTCCTTAAGGATCCCCTGTTTTAAGGCAGCCACTTTATTATAAGCCATCTGGAGCTCTTTTTCAGTTGAGCCCAGTTGAATGACAATACCTTGCATGTTATCCTTTAGTGATGTATAGGCCACCTTGAGGTCCCTTAACTCAGCCTCTACAACAACCTTCTCCTTCCTTGGTCATTAAAGGATAGTCTGGTCTGCATTGTGTTTGGCAATAGTCTTCCTTACCTAGCTTCTCTCAAAGACAAACAGTGGTTAGAAACAATAGTGATGAACTAAAGTAAATAATGAGATTAGATAAAAAAAAAAAAAAAGTTTCTTACATTAAAGGTCATTTATCTTGTCAAGGCTAGATAGTAGTTATAGCTCTCATCATACATCATCAAGATATTTGAAGGAATGATGATAACCCTCTCCAGGTGTTTCAATACCTCTAGGCCAGACCTCCCACCAATAACGGCCTTCATGGCTTACCTCTCCTCCCCAATCAAGAAAAGGTAAGTACAGGGGGCTCGAACAAGGACAAGGCTAGTAAAAGCATTCATAAACCTCTGTTCAACTTCCTCACGAGCACTTTGGATAAAGGTCCTAACAATTGAAGTCTCTATAACTGAGATCAGGGGTGGGGTAGTGGGATTGCCAAGATAAAAGAAGCATCTACAACCGAGGCTACATTGCAAGTCTCCATAAGGGTGGAGACCCTCTTTCTATTAAAATGTGCAGTGGCACCCATAATTACTTCAGGAGGGGTCAATTTTGCTTGACCCCTAGCTAGGAGAGAACAATTTCTCCCAACTTTCATTTCTACGGGAGTGATGACTTCCACCATTATTTCCTTAGGAACAATGTCCTTATAAATAATGAGCTCATTTATATTGATAGGGTTGTGCTTCATCTCTTCTCTAGTCTCGACTCCACTCAAGTCAAGAGATGAAAGCCCCTTTCTTGATATAGACAAGCTCTCCTCTATAAACCTTGTTGAAGTTTTTCTTTCTCCTTTAGTTGTTAATCCTGCATAAAAAAAAGTCAGAAATAAACTTGAATGCATAAAAAATAAAAGGATAAAAAGGCTATATACTTTGCAATATGGTTTGGTAATGCCTTTTAGCCATTTTATTAATGTAATACTCGGTTAAGGCTGTTGCTAATATAGCACATGTTTTCTTCTTATCCAAGCTTAGACAAGGCCTCTTATTCACCTTAGAGGAATGCACTCTCAAATAATAGGAACAACTTTATATTTGATGCATCCTATCTCTAAGTTAACTGGCTCATTATACTTAATTATTAGCAATCTCTCACTCCATTTCTTGACATATACAACTTTTCCTTGCAAAGTCCCCATCATGGTTTATATAGGTTTGTTAGTGAAGGTAAAGAACCAATGAATATCATTACCACTATTAATGTCAGCAACCATATGATAACAAGTCCTAAAAATATTGATAGTAGGCTCAATTCCAACGAGCCTAGGGAACTTATCAAAAGTGGCCAAGATTATTCATCCATTAGGATGCAGTTGGTTTGGACCCAACCTATAATATCTAAAAACTTCTCTCACAAACCTTTAAAGAGGGAAGGAATACTCCATTGATAAATACCATTTTTTTATGTTTAAAATGTTGGAGGCATCATCCTCGGGGGTTTGAGGTAGCTTTTCTCTCCCCCGAGGTTCCCTGGAAGTAGTAGTGAATGGACTTCTCTAATGATGAGAACTACCCCTTACTAGAGGTGGACACTGGAATTCCACCTCCTCTAGTTTTATTGGCCAGTCTAATAGGCCCATGTCCTCTACTGCTTCCTCTTAATCTGGTTGAAACCTGAACTCATCGTTGGAGGAAGCAATGTCCTACTTTTAAGATTAGATCTGACTTTTTTAAGGTCCATTTTTTCTGGTAAGGAAGAAGAAGAATGAAATTTATGGGTGAGAAATACCTAAGATGACAGTTTCTTTTAAAAAAATAGCATAACTTGCTCAAAACAATCTTCAACAAATTATTTTTACAGAGAAATTGCAAATTGTGAAAGTAAAAGAAAAAATGGAAGCAAAAGTAGCTAAAGTTATAAAGAAAATAACTTTTTACCCTTACCGTTAGATGAATATCCTTTCATGTCACCCCAGATCTCCAGAAATCTACTTGATTGCTATATTAAATGTATGCCGCCATTTTATTTCCCAAAGGAGACCTCTTTTAATGAAGATAAGCCACCTGACAATCTCTTTCAATAATGACAAGCCACTGGCCACAAGAATCCCAACAATTTACTTGACACACTCAAATCTCATGGAAAATGTAAAAAGTCTCTCATTAGAACCAGTTTGTTTTCACATTTTAAAAGCGCTTTTGAAAACAAAATTAAGGATTTTTTTTTATTTTTTTCTTTGTTTTAAATTATATTTTTTAGGCTATTCAGATCATTTTGATGTGTTGATGTCAAAAATGAATTTTAAAAAATGAAAAAATATTATTTCGATGTATTTCCATACAAAAAGTACTTTGAAAAGCAAGCACTACCACAATATCAAACGAGCTCTAAAGATGATAACCTTTCAAATATTTACATATTCAATACACAAAGACTTAAGGGGCTATTAATGGATCAACATATTTTATATATGTTATTTTTGCTTAAACCAATGTTTAAAAGGGCCAAAGACAGGGTAATAACCAAACATATTATGCCAAGCCAAAATGGCATGTGTATGGCTTTCTTCAAGACCCAATATCTTTAGGTTGAGCTACGTGTTGAGCCCATGGATCTGGCGAAATATCAGACCCAATATCATTGGGCTCTATTATGCGCTGATCCCAAATATATATATAGGTCTGGCAAGCTACCAGACCTAACATCTTTGGGCTCAGCTACGCGCTAAGCTTAAGTACATATGGGTCTGGCAAGCTGCCAGACCCAACATCTTTGGCCAAATCTAACATTATTGGGCTAAGCATGTACATGTGGATCTAAGAAGCTATCAGACCCATCACCTTTGAGCTCACCTATACACTAAGTCCAAGTACATGTGGGTCTAGTGAGCTGTCAGACCCAACATCGTTAGGCTCAGCTATACGCTGAGTCCAAATACATGTTGGTCTAGCAAGATGTTAAACCCAACATCCTTAAGCTTAGCTACGCGTTGAGTCCAGGTACATATGGGTCTAGCGAACTGCCAGACTTAACATCATTGGGCTCAGCTATGCACTGAGTCTAAATACATATTGGTCTAACAAGAAACCAAACTCAACATCCTTCGGCTTAGCTACGCGTTGAGCTTATGTATATATAGATCTCACAAACTGTTAGGCTTTACACCATTAGGTTTGGGATCATTCCAAGTCTAAATGCATGTGGAACTGACAATCATTATAAGTCCTATATCGAGTCATGAGGCTCCATGTTAGGTCTTGAGGCTTTGCTCATTTATTCGTACAACTCTTAGCATAAAATGTTAAAAGTTAAGAATAATCATCTCCCTATATTCTTAAGAGCTTTCTTAAGGACCTACTATATTTCTATCAACATTAATATTGTGTAGGGGATATATGTCACTCATTAATGTTGTGTAAGAGATATTTATTCTTTATTAATGCTATCAGGAAGAAATGACACTCCAGCCCCTCCATTTATGCAACATGATAAGGTTTGTAGGTTATATATACATCATAAACCACCCAGGTAAAGAGTTCACTTTTCTCTATTCTTTAATATTCATATTTTTATTCTCAGAGTATTTGTCATACACAAACAAGAATAAATATTCTTGTTCTTAGAATTTAAAGTTCATTCTCTCATTTATTGCAATTTCTTATTAAAAGTCATTGATTTTATCATCGAATGGTCTCTAAATCCCACTAAAAAAAACTATTTTGCAAGTGTTAAATCTTTTATAGCCAACTATCAACTTCATGAACTCATAAAAAAAAAATTATTGACATGAATGAATGATTACTTTTTGTCTAATCACTTAAAAAACTTTATTCATGAACATATTAAATTTTACAACATTACCAGCATGGAAGATGAACCGAGAATAGTAAATTATCACAAAAACCAATATATAATAAGGCATGATTTTGATGTTCAAACTGATTCGTTTCTTCCTCATCATTTATCAACTAAAGTAACATTAATTATAAGCAGGATTCACGTGGTTTGCAAATAAAAATAAAATAAAAACCCAAGAACAACCAACTTGTTCTTACTCTGTAATCGCAAGCACAAGCCCTGTATAAAGATTAGACTATGCAGTCTCTTCTAATATATCCCCCGAAAACATAACCAACTTGTCTTAATTCTTCTACGTTTTCATTTGTTTTTTCATTTTGTGATTAGAATTAATAGTTCTTCTGAACTGACAGTTTTAGAGGGCCCCATGGGGAAGGCTGGTTCATTGATGAACAGGACCCCACACGAAATGCCGTGTGTTGACTTCGTCAAACTGGAAGAAAAACAAATCGGAATCAGAGATTCCTTGAACTTTCACAGAAATCTCCTCACTCGTTCTCTAACCCATGCACTCCTATATTAATAGAAAAAACTGCATCCCAGACTTCCATCTTCAAAGCAGCAATAGCATTAATTCACCCCCTCCTCTGCTTCTTCAAAACCATCACTTTTGGTGTCTCCTGAACTGTAAAGAGCTCCTCATCCCCTACAATATATCATCATCTTTCCGACAATCAAGACCATGAAGGTATGAATTTGTGATCAGAACACAAGTATATTTTTAGCTTGTTCGAAAAAATATAATGTAAATTACTTTCTTGTTATTGATTAATTATGCTAAATTATTGCAGCAAAAGATAGTGATCAAGGTGACGGTGAATGGACCGAAGTCCCGCTCCAAATCCTTGCAGATTGCAGTTGGGTTTTCAGGTAAACAAAACCTTCCTTGCACACAAGTATTAGAATTGCAATACCTAATAGAAACCATGAATTTGTGGGCAAATTCAGATGATCAATATGTTGACGGGCTTGTGTTTTTCTGTGATTCTGTAGGTGTTGAATCTGCTGGTTTAGGAGGGCAAGATAAGAGCCAGATAGAGGTGGTAGGCCATGGAGTTGATGCAGTAGAACTTACAAATTGTCTGAGAAAGAAAGTAGGCTACGCAGAGATAGTAAGTGTAGCAGCTGTGGGAGAAAAGAAAGAAGAGAAGAAACCGGAGGCAGTAGTGCAGCCGGTTATTTGGTCCATGTATGGTGGAGGCGTGCCTCAGACCTATATCCATCCGATTCACACCCCCAACTATCATCAGGACCCTTCTTGCTCCATCATGTAATTAACAAACAGGATAGCCAGATGCAGAGAGAGAGAGCTTGAAGCAGAGTCAGTTTGTTTATTTGTAGAACATGCTGGACCGCTGTTGTTCCATGTCTGAAGGAAATTGGGATTCCATATATACCAAGTAGCAATACAAGATCGGCTTCGTGTCTTATTCCATGTGTATCAACTTCTCATTTTACAGGAGTGCTAAATTTTGATATTGGGTGAACAAAGAACATGGTGATTCAGTCGTTATTCAACAAAAGAATAATAATAAAATAAAAATAAAAATTGAGACACTATACTATGAAATTCAGTCACCATTAATTATCAACTTACGAATTTTAATCCAATTGTCGAACCATTTATTGCTTTCTGGACTCCATGGCGCATCTTCTCCTTCTCTATTTGTATCTATGAAAGATAGTCAAAGAGCAATCACATCAGGCTATACATATCACAACGCATGTCACTGTGCCTTTCTAGCCGTCAACGCTCGAACTCTAAGAGCAATCACATCAGGCTGTTTAGTATTTAATAAATTTTATTACACATTAGATATAAAGAATAAAGTGAAAACGATTGCAGATTAAAAATTACCTTCCGCATATCAGTAATGAATAGGTTTTTCAAGGAAAATAAAAAATATAATAAAATAAAAATTAACAGGTTACAATCAAGGTTTTAACTTGTTTTTGTCAGGTTAATCAGATTATCGGGTCATTCTAAATTTTAATTTTCTCTATTTTTATTAAAACCCGGCCCGGTTCTAGCCCTGAATTCTGGATCAACCCGCCGGGTCGGGTCGAATTTCAAAACTATAATAAACAAGCTTTTCCAGGAAAATAAGAAACACAATTAAAAAAAAACAAAAACTTGAATACCCTTTTATTCCATGTCAAATGTCAAGAGGTAAACTTGCATACTCTTTTAATCGTATTGTGAAAGATGAAGAGAATTCATGTAATGATTATTGTAAACAACTTGTAAGCTTTTAACCGTCTTCTTTTAACAACATGTATCCCTTCCGATTAGACACTATTGTCCATGCACATAGTTTAGTTTTGTAGTAGTTAATGTGTTAATTTCAAATATATAAAAAATACTAGTATTATCGATGTGTGTTTTTTTTATGTTTTCATACCCTAATTTTGTTCTCCAAAAGTTTCTCAAAACTTTTCAAAAAAATTTTATTTTAAAAAATCATAAATTAAGAATTTCAAAAATTATGTTTTGGGGCCACAAATAGGCGAGAACAATTTACAACTTGTTAGGATATCATGTGGACATGTAATTTAGGGGCATCGCTTAAGAAAATTAAGAAAAATGATTGGAATTGATCATAACTACACAATTAAAAGTTTGAGGACCAATATGAATAAGGTTGCAAAGTTTAGGAGTTTATTTTTCTCAATTAAGGGCCTAATTGGAGAGAAAATTAAAGATTTAGGGCAAAATTACAAAAAAAAAAATCCTAGGGCTTAATTGAAAGAAAAGAACTTGGAAAGGCTTAATTAGTGCAGTCAGGGGTCTTATTGAAAAAAAAAAGTTTGGGAGTTAATTTGATCAAAATTGGAAGAATTAATTGTCTAAGGATCAAAGTGTAAAAGACATTGAACATTGAGGGATGAAATTGACTTGATTAGAGGGAAAAATTGAAAGAAATTTGAATTTTAAGGGTCGATTAAAGGTTAAATTGAAGAAGCCTAAGATCAAGGACTATTTTGTGAAAGACGCTGAAATCCAAGAGTCAGGAAAGATATTGCAAAGATTCTCAAAATAGGGTCAATTTGGGGAATTAATTATGAAACCTCAAATAGCAAAGACTGTAATTGAAAAAGGACCAAAGGATTAAATTGAAAAACCTAGATGACATGTCATTTGATCCTAATTAGAAACCCTAATTGAAAACACATATGACATGTTATTCGATCCCAAATAAAAGGAATGGCTAGCATGGGCTGGATCTTTTCAGTGCCATATTTCCTCTTTACTTGAACCTTTATGAAGATTAAAAAAAAAAAAACATACACACACAAGCTGGTGCTCTGAGATTCTCTCTCCTATAACCAACAAAAATCCTACAAGGATCAGCACTAAGATTGTTGTCATATCATCCCAGTCTCCCTGCCCCGATCAGTCCCCTTTTTGTAAACTTGGCTAAGTACTATTTCAATGGTACTATTGTGGATGATAGAGATCAATTTAGGGATGTTAAAGGTCTGGGATTAGATTAAGAAGAAAAGGTCTCCAACCCCTTACCTTTCTATAAATAAGGCAGTAACAAAAAGAAAATAAGGGTGAAGCTTGGCGTAAAAGAAATAAAAAGACATGTAGAGATTAAGAGATAAGAGAAAAACTAGGAGAGTGAACAACAAGAGAAAACTAGAGAGCAAAAGGAAAAGAAAGAAAAAAACCTAGAGAAGAAAGTAATGAGGAATGTCACAGAGAAAAAATAAAGAAAGAGAAAACACCGAGAAGAGAAACAAAGTAGGAGAGAGAGTTTTTTTAAGGAAATGAAGGAAAGGGAATCATAGTTGTGCTGGGATAAAAATCCTCTAGCTGACTTCACAACTACCCACCAATAATAAGGTTTTAGCTCTTAAACTGTATAATGGTCCCACTCTCCCTCTTTATGATCTCTTCATGGTTAGACCTTGTAACCCTATCATTACGACCACGGGGTTTAGAATCAGAAGCCCCCTAGGGGTTACTTTACTTGTGAAACCCCTAGATCCACTCATTAGTCTAATAGTATTAATCATCCTCTAACACACCTAATAACTCGAGAAATAATAGGAAATGGCTAGCCTTTCCATGCATGCCTAATAATACCACCACTAAATGAACTTTAACTCATCCCTAAAAATGACTATAATTAGAATTTGATGAGCTTGGCCATGGTCCTGTATCATTGTACGATGCTATATATGTCGTAAAAATCTTACAAAATGAGATTTGATAATTTGTAAAGTGAAAAAGGAAAGGAAGTTTTAGGCCTTATATTGGTTTTTCCTCTAATAATGAGATGTGATATGCTTTTTGGTCAATAACTCGTGAATAGACACATTATATGTCTTTATCTGATGGTTTGAATTTCAAAAGGACCAACCTCTTATCTTTTAATCTTCACATATCTATGTGATACCTTTTCAAATCCCTACATGCCAAGTCATAATCTTGATGAAAGTAAAAGATCATGACCACAAGCCTAAACTTGAGTTTATAAGCCTAACTTTGGGCTAAAAAACTCTTCATGTCTTTATACACAAACTACAAGCCAAGGTTTTCCACTCAATAGGTCCGAGAAACATGTTTTGCCTAACCTCTTAGAAAAGTTAAACATGAAGCCATTTTCTAGGAAGTTCATTTGGCTTAATTAGTATCATCCCTATAACCTCCTAACCTAACTCTCCAAGAGTTGGGCCCAGGGATTTTATGGAGTCATAAACTATCTTGCCTAAAAATCCTAACCTAGTACATAATGGTCATCTGGAACTAGATGCTTATAGACCTTATTAAGAATGGCTTTTTTTACGATAAAAAAAAAAAGTTTTGCCAAGGCTCAGCTCCCTAGTCATTTTCTTTTAAATGTCATAAAGTAACCTACCAAGATTTAGGTAATCATCTTGTATAACTACCCTTAAAGTAGGTCAAAGATCTTATTTCTATTTTACCCTCCACCTCATGGAAGAAAAATGGAAGAAACTAGTATGTAAATATAACAATCATCATTATTACAAATTAGTAGTCTTTCCTATTTTCTATTAAGATACCTTCAACCTATCTATTTGAATTTTAAAGTGATAAATTTAGTCACATAAATGCATTACAAATATTTTTCCTCATTAGCGATTGTTAATTTAAGAATAGGAAGGTCTTTGCTCCAGTAAGGGACTTGTTTTATAGGTAACCAAGGAAAGATAAATCTTGCCAACAATCATCCTCATCTCATCCAATGCTCTTACTCGCATTAGTAAAGGACCTATATTCCTTAAATATTAGTTTATGTTTCATTAGATTAGCCCAAATATCTTGCCCTTTCAAGTCAAAACCTAACAACATACTAGTATGAAACCCAACAATCCTTTTTAAGCCGAAAAGGGCTTCACCATAAAAGATAGTCTTTTTATTTAATAAACATTGACATTATTCAGCTCTTATAAACTAAAAACTCTAAAATGATATACAGAGTCCCTAATATTTCCCTCACTTAGCTAGGATATGTTAATTTCAAGTTAATGTTAAGTTCATATTAGAAAAGCATTTGAAAGAGGAAATATAATAAAATTAGTTATTCGTACTTTGGACATGTGTGTTTTTTTGGTAAATTTGTCAATTATTTTAACGATGTATCATTTGTTATTTAATATCTTCTGATAATGTTTTAATTAATGAAATTTTCATAAAAGTATTGTCATTATAGCTTATAAAAAAGTAGATAAAGTTTTTATTTTTTTTTTGCACAAATATCATGGATGATAAATCTTAATGGAGCATGTGATTTGGTATCATGCATGCATATATGTTTTATTCTATATTTAATCAAATAAGAAGAATGAATTTCAAAACGGTAAGGGAAATTAAATGGTCATGAAACTCAATATGCAACAATTATAGGTGACAAACTAGTATATGGTGATGAGGTTTATGGATTATACATATAGATTGTTATGAAATAGCAAAGATGCCAAACTTGTCATCTTTAAAGTCTATTGTTAGTCAATGATTCGTTCAACATAAAAATATTAGGGTACATTTGAAGCTTATATAAAAAAGAATATCGATATCATTTTAATATTAGTGTCTCTAATTCTATCTAAGTGCAATTATCCTTACAAGTTATATGATGCAATTATAATTGATTCTTTTTACGCTTTGGAACACAAATTTCAAAGGTTGTTACTCGTTATAACTTATTTGGATTGGTAATCAATGATATTTCATGAATACTTAATGTTGATGTTTATGATAACAATGAATTTTTTTAACATGTCCATGGCATATCTTATTTAAAATCTTACAAAACATATTTATCTATGTACTAAAGATAATTTCAACTTGTAATTTGTTTCTAGATCTTTTTATAATACATCTAAAATTCAAGGAAGAAAATATAATTATGATGTGTATGTCTTTACACTGCAAATATATTAATTTGATTATATAAGATCCATCTAATAGGGTCAGGAAATGTTGTTTTTCTTTGTTTATGATTTTCAGAGCTTTATTCCATAAAAATATCATGAATAATGAAAACAAAAACTAGAAAGATATAATATCAAAACTCTCTGGATGACTTAAAACTTGAAATATAAAAATCATGTATTCTTCACCATCACCTTGAGACAGGAAATTTTAGTGAAAAGAGAAGATAAACCATGATGACTAGATTATTGGATGATTTTCTCATAGCCTTCATTACTCCAACAATCGCTATAAAATACTTTTGTTTTCTAGTAATTGGTACCATAATGTTTAATACCATATCCAACAATCAAAATAGCATGAATGCCTTATTCTTGTCTAATATATTCATTTTCTCTTTAAACATAACCAATTTATACAACCTTGTTTTAAGAGTTCTTTAAATTTTTAGCAACATCATATCATAGCTCTTAAATTTTGAATGTTAACTAGAAATCACAGAAAAAAAAAAGAGTAGAGAATGAAGTTGAAGTGAGGTGGTTTGGACGAGCAACTAATACATTAATGGCTTCCCCGTATTTTGTTAGGAAAATGTTATATATTAAGTAAGTATTTGAAAAGTTGTGTGTGTGTGTGTGTGTAATAACAATAATTGGAATAAAATCAATTAATTTTACTTCAAACAAGCAAAGTTTTTCCGTAAATTGTCAATTCTTTTTCAATTTATCACATGTTATTTATCATCTTTTACTATTTTCTAATTAATAATATTTTCATAGAAAAATTATCATTATAGCCTATTGACAAGGATCAAACCAAGTACAAGTAAAATAGAGAAGATAAAAGAAGAAAGAGAAAGAGAAAGAAGGAAAGCCTAACCAAGTCCAATAAGCTCAAATCAAATAGCTCTAGCATAGTCTATCCCAACTAAACAACTCCAATAAATTCCTACTTAATTGAACAACTCCAACACAACCTAATCAAACATCACAAACCTAACTAGAGAGTAGGGAGTCTAAGCAAAGAAAGGGGAACAATAAGGGAAAAGAAGAAGAAAAAAGGCCCAACCGATAAGGTGAAAAACAGACCCTACCCAAATAAAAAAAGGAAAAGGGCAACCAAACCAAGCCTAATAATGCCACAAATGCCATCGATGCTCTTAATTTTTCTCTTAAATGAAAAATCTTTTTTCTTCTTAACATACAATGATTGAATTAACATTGTCTTGCATTTTGTTCTTCTTCTTCCATACATTACATTTCTTTTCTATTTTACGAACTTAGATATAAAAGGGTTCACCAATCTTGTGTAGAGGACTTGTTTTGTAAAAAAGTGTGAATTAACAATCTAAGCTCAACTTAAAAAAAAAAAACTCTCATATTCATTAAAAAAATCACGGAAAAACCCAAATTCATTTAATAGTTTTTCCAATTGTTTCATGTATAAAATAGGATATGAAATGCACCTAGTCTCAGCCCCACACGCACCTAGCCTCAGCCCCACACACGCTTAGCACCTGGCCTGCTAAGCGTGTGAGTGTTAGGCGCTAAACATAGCTCTTTACTGGATTTTTTTTTTTTGCTTTTTTTTTAGTTTTTTTTTACAGTCTAAGAAAACTTACTAAATTCACTTACTTTTTAGTTTTGACATGTTTTTTAAATATTATTATAAATTTTTATTTGAATTTTGATAATTTTTTTTAATTATCATGTATTTGATCTGAAAATAATAATATAATAATAAATTATTTATGAAAACTCGATTGCAATCAATTGTTTATTATAAAAATATTTAAATAAATTTTAGAACATGATTGTATACCATTTATTATTTTTTAAGCTTTCAATCACACAAAATATAGACATACTATTTTGATATTTTTTTAAAACTTGTTTTAAGAATCATATTTAAAAGAAAATAGAAACAATTCTTCTAGTTAAATATTGTGTTGGCTAAGATAAATAAGAGATACGTTGATAGAAAAAATTATTTTTATTAAATTAAAAAATATATATACTCTTAGGGTAAATAATAATATCAAATAATTTCTAGAAACCTGAAATTTGTTTTATTATGTTTAAGAAATTTTAGGCTTCCACAGCTTAACAAAAACATTTAAACTAGTGAAAAACTAAACTAATAGTATATGAACATATTAATTCAAATCAGTATAATATATACAATTTAGAGTTTTAACTGCATCAAGAACCACTACCATCAACGAGCTTTCATCACTTTTATCACCAATATAACTACCAATAAGGTGTTATCATAACCTCTTTGCAATATTCACTTTATACCAATTCTAAGCGCATGCACAAACCACAAAAACAGGTACCTCCTAGGTCTCTTAAAGCTATCATCATAGACCCCATCAACCTAACACTCCAAATCTGAAACACCACTACTAATTAACCTTACCCATTAATCAACAACAACCACTCTAAGGCACCACCACTGTCTCAGTTCAAGGCCATCATCAATCTGTAAAAATAAAATAGACATTACCAAATAATGCCAACAATACCACTCGAGACCACTACCAAGGAACCTCCAATAACATTGGAGTTGGTGTTAAAAGAAAGAAAAAAAAAATTATATATGCATATATTATCTAAAAAAATAGGAGAGAAATGATTTATAGTGAAGTCACATGGAAACTCTTATCTAATGTTCTTTAAATATTTACTAATTTCAATCATAATTAAAGTTTCAATTGTTTATATCATAGTAGCAATTATGAGATGCAAACTTTCCTTTTAACTAACATCGATTATCTAAAATGGTCTCATTGTTCATGTTTGTTCAACTACTTTTCTTCTAGCATATATGTGATCTCCTTTTTTAAGTATAATTTTTTTTTAAGAATTGATACAAATCATGTTATGTCTGAATTTGACCTTAAAATATATGTTTACCAGTTTTGTGAGCTTAGAGGGAGATACTAGACACATGGAACTATATTGTGGTAAACTTTCAGGTCAAATGAAGTTCAGAAACATGTTATTTCAAAGGTTCGAAGTTACTTGATGAATCTTATCAAATTTATCAGACTAAACCTTCATGTATTGTTTAGGACATTTTTGAAGATACATATGGATGTTTGCTGCGATTCAAGTTAGGCTAGAAACTAGACATCTCGAGCTTACCAACCATATATGGTAGGCCCAATAATTCATCCAAACAAGAGAGAACAACATGTTTGAAGTCATGACTAAAATCTGCCAAAAATATGGGAAGATTGGAGATTCAAACTACTTGGAGAAATTTTAACATGAAAACTTTGTTTTTATTATCCTATTTTATTTATTTAATGTTGAATAATTATTTTTAATTTGGGTTTTTTCTGGTCAATTAGATATTGTTTAGGAGTTTATTTTATTATTGTACTTGTGTTAGTTGATTACTACTTTAGGCTCATTAGTTTACAAACCAAAAGAGTTCCATTACGGTTAGTTAGAGGAAACTATATTATATTTTTTTGAGCTACAATTTTAGGAGAAAATGGAAGAATAAACATGAGTTTTTCTTTTGTTTGATTATGGCAAAACAACCTTTCTTTACAGGGACAAATATCATACACCAATTTATCGAAGATTAACTGACTTTGTGACGTCATTTGCATATTTAGAGTTCTTAGATAAAATGTTATCTCTGGATCCATGTGTAACATCCCAAAATTTTCCACAATCACGCATGTGAAAATTCAGGTAAACATTTTTTTTTTAAAACGCAACATATGGAACTCATTCTTAATCCAAATAAATAAAATGACATGTTAGAAATTTAATGCTACCTCAAATAAAATATATGTAACTAAATTCAACATGTTAATAAATTCCTTCATTTACAAAAGTGACTAAGTATGCGTTTGGAAACGCGGGCCAACCCGCGTTTCCAAAAAATTCAAAAAAATATTTTTGCTAAAAATTAATTTTTTGTATGTTTTGGATCGTTTTGATACGCTGATATCAAAAATAATTTTTAAAAAATAAAAAATATCATTTTGATGCATTTCGGAATAAAAAGCATTCGCAACCACACTCCCAAACAGGCCCTAAATTAAATCCATCATAATATCTAAATTCCTTTATTTCATTACTTTAACCATTCAAATAAAATACCCTAAGGCATAACAAAAGAATGGAATAAAATTTATAATTATATTCCTTTCAAAAATTGCATGTTATTGTTATCATGATCGCATGTATTAATCTTATAAAAAAAAAATAAGGTCTCAAATATATTAAGTCTTGTCAGGTGGTGCTGATCTTGAAAATTAATTTAATATTAAGGTAAATTAATTGCGTGACAAATAAAGTGACAATACAACAAATACAAATCTAACATAACTACTATTCCTATTTGTAATTAAATAATCAAAAAACTTAATTCACTTTCTTCATAAACAAGGAAAATTCTTACGACTCAACCTCAATTAGCAACCCTCAATCCGGGTTCCAACACTCGCTATCCAGACCAGGGCACATTTCTAAAAACCAACGAATCTATCCATCCAACCATCCAAGAAAAAGGCACCAGTCCCATCATAGAGGGTAAATTGGCCATCTTAAACCGGTCTCATCACACAGCGTAAATTGTTCAACTTAGCCCAGAACAAGACACCTATCCCATCACATAGGAAAAATTGGTCATCTCGCACAAGTCTCATCACAAAGGGCAAACTAGTCAACGCATAGACATAATAACTAACCAACTGGACAGTAAGAGAAATTTATCTAATATGTATTTAAAAAATTCTAAATAGAATTTAAATAGAGAGGTGTCGAGCACCTACTTGAAATTTAGGCATAGTATGCAGGATCCTGTCTCGGTGCTCCCTTAACAGCCTCTCCTATATCAACAACCCAACATCAATTTCTCATACAATAACTTATCTTTAAATCACAATTTATTCCATTAAATTAACCACCTCAATTAATTTCCTTAATTTAAAGAAATTACATTTTTTTATTTTAGTTTACCATCTCATGGTCGCAGGTCAATATTCAATCTAGCATGATTTCTACCTACAACAATCCACAATTAAAATCCACCAAGCAAAATCAATAATTTTCACCTTATTTGTTCGAAACATCAAAAGCATAAGGGTGGGAATTTTCTTTGAAAATTCCTTCAACTAACATATATAACACCATTTAAACTTCTCAACAACAATACTGCATTGATAAATCAATATCAATTTTATCAACTAATTATTCCTCCAAAAATTCCCATTTTGGCCGAATAGATTAATATAGGTGGGGGTATATTTTCTTTCATTTTTTTTCACAATTAACCCATTACAAAATCATCAATTAGTTACACTAACACATTACAACCAAGATTTCACAACAACAATTTCTTCCTTTATTTTTATTTTTTCACATTCCCGAAATCCTAAAGAAAAATAAAGGATAAAATTTCCCTTTTTAATCTACTTAATTAACTTATTACTCAATCTATTCACATGACCTTAAACATCATTAAACTACCCAATTTCAAATTCAAGCTTTAATTCTTAAAAACCTTAACTTACCTCACACTAAATAAAATCTTAATATGGCATAAAAGAAATCCTCATATAATTCATTAAATTGAGACTTGATCCATTGTTTATTCATCTTTCATAACAACATTCAATCATAATTTCAACAATCTAAACACCCTATCAAGGAAAAAAAATAACAATTTCATCCTTATTAAAAATCTCAAAACATCACAATACATTCAAACACAATAAATTGAATGATTATCCACTACTTTTCCACACATTCAAACACTAAACCATCATCAATTCATCCATCAACACTTTCACCATGACTAACTCAACATTTACAACATGCTAACAATTTCAAAAATGCATAACAAGTAAAAATTGCACAATCAATGGTTATAGAGGGGCTTACCACCTTGTAACCCAAAGAAAAATGGTGGATTTGAATGTTGGAGTAACAATACACAACAATGAAGTTGAAATAGTAGCGTAAATAGCAACTAGATAAGTTGCAACATTACACATAAAACTGAACATCAAGTTTATATGACAATAACTCCCCATCAGATAATAATCAATCCAAACTCAACGGTGAAATAGTAGCCTAAATAGCAACTAGATAAGTTGCAACAGTACATATAAAACTGACACATTTAGATGACAATAACTCCCGATCAGATAATAATCAATCCAAACCCAACGGTGTAACCATATACTATAATGTTTTGCAGCACATCCAAACATCAGAAAAATTAGACGGTTAGATCTTCATAGATCGAGAATCAATCGAACTGACCTGAAATTGGCAGCATTTTGTTCACGATGCGTTATGTTTGTTTGTTACTATGTTAGAATTTATGAGTAGATTAAAGAGTCAAGTAAAAAATAAGAAAAAGAATGTCCAAAAGTCATTTTTATCGAATTTGCCACAATACATAAATAAGGGAGAATTTGGACCAAACTAAATCATAAAATTCTCAAATTTTATATGCTGGTTTTAATAGTATTATTCGCATCCCATATAAAATATAAGGTCATTTGGAGATCATTTTCTATAGTAACTGAGGTTGGGATTAAAACAAGGTTTTAAGGTTCTAATGGCATTCCATATAAAACTTGAGGTTATTTGGAGCTCTTGTGCTATAGGAACTAAATTAAAGATTGGGACTTGTCGTAACGGGTCTAATTCGCATCAGTAATTCAAACTTGTTTTACTTCTGTTATTTTTTAATTCTGATAGTATGATAACATCATAATCAATATATTTAGATGTAATTTTTATATATATAAACTTTGCATCTATTTTCTTTCACGTCTTCAAAAACGTTTGTTTTTTGTACAAATTTACTTGTTACTCATGAAATTATGATCGTAGTTTCGTCTTTGCTTACTTTCATATTTTTCTTCATTATTGAATCATAAACACATATTTGGATATTCTACTAAGGCTGCTATATTTGGAGTTGAAATCAGTTCCACAAAAGCCGAAAAAAGGTGAGACGAGAGGACAAAAGCATAACGAGCGTATTTGAGTGAAAAGCCTATCTTTGAATGAAACATAAGAGGAGTGTGAACACATGAGGGAGTGGGTGAGGAATATATATATTTCTTGTTAACTAACCAATCTTTAAATTTGAAGATGTCAGAGATAAGCAACAACATGACACAATATAAAGGAGACAATAAAATTGTAATCCAGTTACGCATTATGAATCAACGGATGGATCAGATGGCCAATGAATTTCGAGATAGGTTGGAGAGGTTGGAGAGGTAACGTGTTAATGATCATAGTGGGGTTCAAAATAAGCCTGAATGAAGAGAATTAATGTTAACAGAGTTGTTAGGTGAGTTAACATTGATGTTAATAAGTTTGTGGCTGATAATACGGACATGAGTGATGTTGATTTTGAAGATATATCTTTGGGACATTGGGAACACTTTGGATAGCATAGGAATCTTCGGTTTAGAGGGGAAAATATGGTGATAATTTTGGCTAGATGAGTAATTATAGGTATCAGAACTATAATGCTAAATTTGGTAGAGATTTTAATACAATTAACCTGAAAATACTAGCTTTTCAGGGGAAGAATGATCTAGAAGTTTATTTAGAATGAGAGAAGAAGGTGGAATAAATTTTTTAGTGTCATAATTATCTAAATCTCAAGAAAGTTAAGCTTACTATGATTGTTTTTACTGACTAGGTCATTGTGTGGTGGGATCAGTTAGTGACAAACCAAAAAAGAAATTATGAGAGGCAAGTTGATATTTGGGATGAGATAAAATCTCTTATGAGTAGGAGGTTTGTTCCTAGACATTATTATAGATAATTGTATCAAAGGTTGTAGAGTTTGAGTCAAGGTACAAATAGTGTTGATGAGTACCTTAAGGAGATGGAACTTATTGTGATTCGAGCTGATGTTAAGGAGGACATGGAGGATATTATGGCTAGATTCATGAATGGTCTTAATTGTGATATAGCTCATATTGTGGAGTTACATATTTATATGGAGTTGAAAGAGATAGTGCATATGGTCATGAAAGTGGAAAAATAGCTTAAACAAAATAGTACCATTTGGAAAAGCCAATTATCAGGCCCTTCGACACCTTGAAAACCTAATTAAAAGGTTAACACCGGGGTGGTTCATCACAACTGAATGAGGAGGGTAAGACCAAATGCCCTATAGAGAATAAAGACACCTCGACTGTTTTTAAAGGTAACAATGTTACCCCTACTTTTTGTAACCGTGACATTAAATGTCTTCATTGTTTAGGTTTTGATCATGTTGCTTCACAATGTCTAAACAAAAGAGACGTGGTTATGAAAGCTAATAATAAAGTTGAGACTGATGAGGAAGATGAAGAGGAGAATATGTCACCATTAGAGGATGTTGATGTTGTTTGTGTTGGGTATCCGGTTAAAGGAGAGACAGTTGCAGTGAGGAGAGCACTGAAAATGCATATCAAAGTGGATGATTCAGAAGGTCAGAGAAAGAACATATTCCACACAAGATGCCATGATCAGAATAAGGTATATAGCTTAATTATAGATGGTGGTAGTTATATTAATGTAGCTAATAGTGAATTGGTGGAAAAGTTGAACTTGTATACTACCAAACATCCCATACCTTATAAAGTACAGTGGTTGAATTATAGTGGTGAAGTGAAAGTGAATAAACAGGTTTTGATTATTTTCTATTGATAAATATTGTGATAAGGTGTTACATGATGTTGTGTCAATGCAAGTTAGTCATTTGTTGTTTGATAGACCATAGTAGTATAATAGGAAAGTTATACATAATAGAGTTACAAATAAGTATTCATTTTACATGAATGGAACACCTATAACTCTTGTATCTTTAACACCTAACCAAGTATATGAGGGGAAACTGAAATTGAAAAGGAATAAATGACTGAAAATGAGAGCTTGTATATCAGGGAACCCTTTTTGCTAACAAGGTTCTTCTTGGTTTTAATGATAATGCTATTCTTCGGTTTGATATTGATTTTTTGACCTTGTAAGATGCTTTCCATATACATATCTCAGGTTGAATTGTTTTAAAGAAAGGGAGGATGATACAAACCAAGTCAGGTTTGGCCTTAAAATGTATGCTTACTAGTTTTGTTAGATCAGACATATCTCTCAAACTGTACATTGTATCAAGTTGCGATTTTACAGGAAGATACTAGACACATGAAACTATATAATGGTACATTTTCAGGTCAAATGGATTTCGAAAACATGTTATTTTAATAACAATGCCAAATAGTTTCTTTTTTAATTGCATCTTTCTTTTTCTTTCAATTGAATCCTTCATGACTTTTTTTAATCAATTTCATCATTAAATATTTGTTGATTTTTAATTGATTTTTATAATTTATTTCAGTTTGTTTTCTATAAGGTTATTGTAGCTTAAACAAACAGCTCGATATTTCATTGGTGTTTAATTCTATGAGCATTTATTTTTGTTATTATATCATTAAAAAAATAGTTTAAAAAACCAAAGTTGTTAAATCCACTAGAGTCCATGATCCAGATCATGGGATTAGTAGGTTATGTCGCGAAGCCCGAGTCAATCTAATACATCACCGTCTTAAAATTTTTAAAAAAATGTCATCTTATAGTTTTTTTAAGTCAAATCATTCTTTTTACCGGTTATCATAGTTATCTTTAAACCTATCAAGTCAATTGAGTCATGTCAAGGTACCTCTCACAAGGTTAATTTTAAACTATGGATAGGTAAGAAATCAGGTTGGGAGAATTCAACTTGTATCAGGTTTAATAATAATATTAAATAGATTTAATATTATAATATTAAATAGTTTCTTGAAACTGAATATTTTTTAAAATTTTTCGTAATATAACCCATAGCATAATGCAAGAAATAAAACTGACAAAATTTGAACTTTTTTTTTGGATTTTAAATTATTATTTTTTATGATTTTAGATTGTTTTAATATACTGATGTTAAAAATTAATTTTAAAAATTAAAAAAATATATATTATTTAATGTATTTTCAAATAAAAAACATTTTAAAAAGCAATTGTCATAATATTATTAAACGGGTTTTAAGACAAAAATTTTAAGCTAGATCATGATTTTAAATAGTAACAACAAGAGCAATAATAACAATACTAACTTATTTTGTCGGGATTTGCTTTTATTTTTCAAGAGTTTTAAAAAAATTTAAAATTGAATTAAAGAATAATTTTTTTAAGCATAATTAAAAATTCTAGTTGAAAGAAAAATTTAAAAAACACTAAAGTTTCATTTCACATGCCAATTTATTCATATTGTTTTAGGATTTTATTTTTCAATCCCAAATTTTATTTTATTTTTATATTTTAGTCCTTTAAAGCTTAAAGAAAAGAGAGGAATTCAACGGGAGATAAAAAAAAAAAGAGACAAAAAAAAAAAAGACAAAAAGTTATTAGTAGCAGCTATCAATAATTTTGATTTTAATATATATAAATTTTTCTTTTAAAGAGAAACTCAATACAAATGGTTTATATCTTTAATGATGTCAAAATAAATAAATCAAGCTTGAAGATTTTTTTTATTTGATTTGACTTTGTATTTTTAGATCGATAATAATATCGTTTAAGATTATATATGGGGTTTTAGATATTTGTAATTTTTTTCTCTTTTTTTTTTTGGAGTCAAAATCATTGTAGCCACCTTAAGAGACCATAAGCTAAGCTTTAAATAAATTTGGGACCCTAGGTGCTGGTTTGGATATAAAAGGCAAGACAAGTTTGGGTCATCTTCCCATCAAAGTTTTGGAGTGACTCGAATATTTTTTTATATTTAGATATTTTTAAATAATATTTAATTTATAATAATAATTATTTTTTAAAATATTTTTTATATAAAAATACATTAAAATAATATTATTTTTATTTAAACAAAAATTATTTTTAATATCAAAATATTAAAAAAAAAAATTTGATAAAAACACTACCTAGCTGCATTGCCAAACACACTTTTAGATCATCCTTTAATATCCAAGCATTCATGGGCTAGCATGGGCTATATTCTTTATGCTGCCTCTTTTTTTTTTTAATTTTTTTAAACTTTTAAAATACAATAGTAAAATGTTATTTAAAATCTATTATATTATGCGATTATTTTTTAATAATATCTAAGCTTTTTATAGTTGTATTTTATTGTTTATTATTATACATTAAAATAATATATATATATATATATATATATATATATATATATATATATATATATATAAAATTTAAAAATCCGTGGGCTAATTTTTGAAGGGCAAAACGGCAAAAGTTTCCAGCAATTATTCTAGAAATTCTTTGTATTTTAATTCTAGCTCACACTATATCAAGTTTAGCTATATTTATTTATTTTCTTTAGGAACAATCTTGTTTATTAGCCACATTTCAGACGGTAGAAATAACAACCAGGATTATCACTACCATTTTTCTTGAGTTACGTCTTGAAATAATAACTTGAGGCAAGCTAGTTCATGATTTTAGACAGCGACAGCAACAGCAAAAACCCATTTAACAAGCTTACCTGATATGTCTATATATTCGATAGTTGGACCTGCATGACTCCTCTGATGCCAACTATGAAGAGTCAAGACCACTCGACAAATTTCTTAGTTGGCATCCAGGGAGCCAGGCAGATTGATCCCTGAATATTGCTCTTGGGAGTTTTTCTCTCTAGATTTTCCTGCTTTCTGCAGCCTACAAAATGCCCAGTACTTACAAAATTCATACATGAAAGCTGCGAAGAGCTTACTACCCTTCATGAGATTAGAAAAACACATTTCTTGACCACATTTAGACAAGATGATCAAGTTCTTATTTTTCAAGTCTAGTGGATTGCATTTGTTTGCAAAAACCTTGTTAATAATTGCTAACAACACAATAAAATTACGAAGAACAACCATCCTTCGAAAACCCTATCCAGCTTACAATTAAACAACTTGTTAGGTCATTAACATGTTAAAGGCACAAGTTTCTGGTTAAGAAAGGAGGGAAAAGAGAGAATGGAGCTCAAAGTTGTTCTAAGCAAATGTAAATTATAAACCACTTTAACCTCAATAGACACATCGATGATCGAGCTGAGCTCCTTTTTATGAGCAAGATTTCAAGCAAATAATTAAATCAATAATAATCTCTAAACGTGATTAGCTAGATTGAGGACTTACCCTTCAATTACATGCTGAAAATATCGAAAACTGGACAGTACGTGGAGTAGTTGCAACAAAGATGAGAATCCATCTCCCTCTCTCCCTCTGGTGTCTTAGTGCTTTCTCTATCAAGCCAGCGAATGAGAGAAGTGCGTTTCTCTGAGGTTTGAGGAAAAGGATTTTTATAAAAAGGGAAAGCTAAGGCGAAGACAATAAAAAGTACAAGAGAAAGGCATGAGACTTTGAACAGACGGCAGAGAATAGTCCAACTACTTTCCCAATAGTAATCTGGATTCCATTATTAGCTCGTACAAAGCCAAAATCTGCCCTAAGTTCTTGCAGGTTTACAACTTACAAGTTGTCTTTTTTCTCCTAGATAATAGAGACCCTGACCCCCACCTCCAAGCTCTAATTACCACGATATGTGCAATTACATATATTATTACACGTTAATTAATTAATTAGGAGGTTGCTACCCTTACCTAATTTCTTTTCGTATAACTCTATTTTGTAAACATTTTGTTTTTTTTTAACTCGATTAAATTTTCAAGTTTTTATATTCATGTCCACATAAATTTTCCACGCAAAAACATGATAAGTCATTGATTTTTTAGTAAGATTCGAACCTGAATCTAAAATGAAGCGTACCTCTTAAGCCCAAAATCTTTACTAGTTCTAGATTATCCCTGTAAGGTTCTACATTATATCATATTGCCCGTTAAATTTTAAAAATTTTATTTTTTTTGTGAATCTTCATCAAGTTTTTCTTAATCTATGCCATTGATGCATAATTAGTAATTTTATATCAATTAATCTACATAAATAAACATCATTGCTAACATATTAGACATATTATTTCATTAATATATATTTAAAGATATAAAATATTAAAACATTTTGCATGTGAGATACAATTATGATGGTTACATAACTCTTTTAATGACCCATTTCGCGGCAATCACAATCAAGTAAAAAACAACGACTGAAATCATAATTTAAACCGTAGAGAGAAGTTTGAATTGAGAAGATCCCTTTTTTTTTTAATATTTTAGCCGAACCCAGTTGTCCAAATAGCCATAGGAGGTGTTCTCGTCGATGCCGTAAACATCTGCACTCTAAATCATGCGTACACATAATAACGGATTTGGACAGGAATGATCACTTAGCAGACAGCGCCAGAGCCAGTGCATGAGACAAAGGCACAGCCTATCCGAGGATGGTTTAACGGATTTTCTTACGGCCGGTTGCAGACTCGTGAAATAAGATATGTCCACTCACTGCTGCACCACGCAAGGTTTTGCGTAGGCAGGTTGTTTTCTATGTTTTCAAGAGATCGACTGGTTTGAGTTGAGGGCCCGTTTACAAATTCATCTGTAATATTCATGCCCTGGGCAAAGTCAGTTTAAAAATGTGTAGAAGTTTTCTTTTAAAATGTTTTTTATTTGAAAAAACATTAAAATAATATTTTTTATTTTTTAAAATTTATTTTTAACATCAGCACATCAAAACAATCTAAAAATATTAAAAATAATAATTTAAAGAGGAAAAAAATCAAATTTTAACAAAAAAACAGATTGCGGCTCACTCTCAAAACTGATTTGCCACATAATGAAGTAGCTTTGAAGTTTAAATGTGTCATTTTCTATATGTTTCCTATAATAATATTTATTTATTTATTTATACTGTTAATACAGGGCAGGTTAAGTGGCAAATCAGCTCGCCAAAGTGTTGATTGACTGTATCATAAATTTATAAACCCTATAGATAGATTTGGGTTGATTTTGGGATTACTTTTTAGATTAATTGGTTTTGCTTGCGTTGTTGGCAAACTTTGATTTATGCTTGCTTGGATCCATTAGTGTTCGTGCAGTGGCTTTGGGAATGAATCAGGGAACTTGGGTGGGTGCCTTTCTCTACAATTTTGCTGTTTTTTGGTTGAATTTCTTATAATATTCTCTTAGAATAATGTAAAATCAGAGAATTCTTGATTAGCAATTATTTTACCTTATTTTAAAGCCCTAGGGACCCCATTACATTTTCTTGAAATCACTAGGTATGAGTGTGATTGCGGTTGTTTTTCAAAGTGTTTTTCATTCAAAAATATATTAATATAATATTTTTTACTTTTTAAAAATTATTTTTTATATCAGCGCATCAAAATGATCTAAAAATACTAAAAAAATATTAATTTTAAGTAAAATAAAAAATAAAAAAATAAATGCAGCATCGCATTGCACAATCTGTCACGCATATAGTTTGGATCGGAACTTCCACCAGTTTCTTAGCCCTGTCAGTGCCAGCCCAAAATCTCATGCCATAGCTTCATGGGCCAGGCAAGGTCAATTTCTTTTGAATTATTAATTTAGAAAAACTAGACGGTCTAGGCAATAAACTGTTGCATTTTGTAGCAACTCATTTATTGGCATTATGGATTCGCACGTGCCTCTCTTTTTTCCCTTAATTTTTTTTAACCTCATCCTTTCTCATTTATGCCATATGTATTTGCCTTAATATTAAAACAAAAAAAAATATAATCCTATTTCTTAAAAAAAATAAAACAAATCAACATATATAAAAAATTAGTCCAATCTATATAAATTGACTCGTTAGAACAGTTTTAATGACACTCGTAAAGAGTTCTTAATGACCTGTATTTTTTTATTTTTTTAATCCAAGAGAATAATTGTAATTATAAGTTTTTTTATCAAAAAAATGACCAATATTGCCTTTTATATTTTTGTTGATTTATATCCAAAAAAATGAACATTTTTTTTAATCCAAAATTATGGAAATTAGAATGCATGAACATTTGTTTATCTCCTACATCAAGCCTTCGAGTCTGTGAAACCTTCATAATCTTATGATATTTCTAGTTTAAGGATAGCTAGTTCAAGGACTTGCTCGTTGTCGTGGGCCACAAAAAGTGATTTTTAAAAATATAAATATTATTAAAATTAAAATAAATCAAAACTAATTTGGTCAAATATTGTGTGTAAATAAAGTAAATGAATTCCATATTGAAAATACTTTTTTTCCGAATAAGAACAAAATGAGTTTCAAACATACATATTGAATTGACAAATAATTAAAAATTATTATTATAACAATTATTCTAGTACATAGTTAAATTTCAATGCTCTGTTATATAAATATTTTTAAAACCATGCGTGATTGATAAGTTTTAACAATAAAAAAATTATTATCATCTTGATATCTCAATTAATCAATAATTTTATTATATTTTATTAAAAAAATAAAAATCATTATATGTATATTTAATAAAAATATTTATGAGTTTTTTATCAGAGAATCATCTCATCCTAATAACTTAAACTGTTAGGTAAAGTTTCAAGATATGATTTATATTATTCTCTAACACATTTTCTTAAGTGAAAGCCTTTTGAACACTCTTTCATAAAAAAAAATAAAAATCATTATATATATATATATTTAATAATATATTTTGAACTATGTAAAAAACATTACAATGAATTTTATAATTCAAATTTCAAAAGCCTCAAAATAGTCATGTCAAATGACTTTGATAGATATAGAACTAAAAAAAAAAAAGGCCACCAAATGAATAACATTTTGAGTCTATATCTATCATATAAAACAATAAAAATACTATTACTTTTCTATTTAAATCGTATAAGAGTTATGGATGAAGGTATGAGAAATTTTATAATCATCAGGATTTAATTACTTCTTAGATTCATTTTTTTAAAAAAAAAATAAATACAATTAGAAGAGAAAAATCTCATATGAAAATATATTTTATTATTTTTGATGGATCATAAGTTTCATCATTTTTTTTCCGTATGTTTATCTCTTTTATCAAGATAGATTCACAGAGTAACTAATAAGATGCAACTAGTTATTCTTTAAACACTATAAAATTTCTCTAAAAAAAAAGCAAGCCTCTTAAAAAAAAAAAAATTAGGGTTGTATATATATTTTATATGTATACAAAAAACAAAAAAAAAAAAGTTTTGCCCCCTCTGAAAACCTATCTTTATTTTAACCGCTCTAGAAAATTATTAATAGCTCCGCCGCTGTAAGAATGGGTGAAGAGAAATTCACATAAAGATATTTAGAGACTTGCTTCTTTATTAGTTTTTCTTTTAAAAAACTATCGACTTCAATCAGTCATGTCGCATTCGCTCGTTAAGCTGAGGGGCTGGGTTACGGATAACGATTCGCATTCTCCGAGGAAGTGAATTCTGGCCAAGCCGATTTTGAGTTCCTTTAGGTTATAGGGCTGAGTTGAGGCGCCGCGAAGGTAGTTTGATTACTGAGATCTCGTATTTAGGTTCAAAATCGTTGGTCCCTGTTGCTCGGCAAGTTGTACAATTGTCGAGAATTAATATATATATTTATTTATTAATTAATTATGGACAATCCACTTCTGCATATATTTTACCTTTTTCAGAAGGTTTATTGAATTAACTCACTGTTCTAAAAAACACGTGATGCAAACACCTCATCACCTCTTTCATTTTTGTTATTGATATAAATAGTAAAAAAGATTACCTCTTTTTTTTTGCATTTTTCTTTTTTTATTTCTTTTATTTTCACTATTCTTTTTTTAATTGCATCCTTTAATATTACTTAATTTTGAATTTGTTTTCATAAATTGTTTTGATTTGTTTTCTATAAAATTATTGTTGTTTCAAACTAACCTCTTGACATTTGGTTTGTACTTGGTTTATACCCAATTTTTTAAACATCTATTTTTGTTGTTGTATGATTACGTAAAAAGTTGTTTTTTTAAAAAAAAAATTTCTTAAATCCAATAAAGCCCATCACCTGAATCATGGATTTTATGGGTTAAGCTGCGAAGCCTGAGTTAATCCAATACATCACAATCTCAATATTAAAAAAAATAATATTGAATTTTTTTTAGTTTGAACTGTGGCGTAGCACAACCCCCGTGAACTAGTCATAAACCATATAATGAAAGTTCTTTCTCTTATTCCACAATAACCAAATAAATTAAAGTTGATGAAACTCAAATCTATTTCATTAAAAAAAGTTACCGAATACACAATTATTACACTATATCAACTACTTATTCCTATCCTATTCTAAATCCAACAATTGTCAACATTTTTCTATTCACATGAACTTAATCTAGTGGGATGTCTCTGATGATGTCCTAAAATATCCAAGTGGCATGGGGCAAGGTTTATATCTTGAATAATCCGTTAATCTTTTGGTTTTATCAACCTGATCCATTCTTCCTAACCAATATGGCTAATAATTGGTGTCTGAAACCTATAAAAGGTCCTTTTTGGTGAATTTAAGGACTCTTCGATACTTAAGTAAGTATACTTTTAAGATAAAATACAATGATATTTTAGAAATAGACTTTGCAAATAAATATACAGTAGAGAATAGATATTGAGAACTTGGAGTTAAAGAATTCATGGTGGATTTATAGCTCATGAGTCTTGTCTCTTATAAAGAGGAGGAGCTAAAGTATATTTTTGCTATGATAGTTTGAAGGATTCAAATGACATTTACCAACCACTAACCTCTCCACCAATAGAACAACGACTAATAACTTATTTTTCTTCACTTACCATGAGGTAGTTTTCCATCATTATACCACTCTATATAAGATAAGCTGATATGATCAAAGTCTATAAATATCTTATTCACTAGGTAAAAAATTCAGATTAAAAACTTAAGAACAATCACAAGTTCGTTCACCATTCATGTTCATCACTCCACTACTCTTTACACTCCTCTGCTCTTTAGTCTCTTAATGAACATCTTCTAGTCACTACTACTTCATGATCCCTACCACCTCATATCACTACCACTTTATGGTTAACACCTCCTGGTCATTACCACCTTTTTGTCAGCACTTTCTAGTCACTACCACTTTGTGAGCGCTACTACCTCATATTACTACCACTTTATGATTAACACCTTCTAGTCATTACCACATTTTGGTTAACGTTTTTTTGGTCATTACCACTTCGTGATCACTACCACTTCTTGGTTAATATACCTCCTAGTCATTACCACCTTCCTATCACATTGTGATCACCTAAACAAATCATTCTTCTCTGTTAAGTAGTAATATTCTATGATCTAAGAGGAACAAGTAAACTAAACAAACTCTCATCTCTTTTACAAACACTTTAAAAAAATCCACGTGAAGGTAACATGACATGTATATCTTTTTCTCCCTCTACTTCCACTAGTTAAGTCATTCATACATGAATGTTTAAAAAACCAGGGGGAAATGATAGTGCATTAAAAAATAAAAATAAAATCAAGACCATTATAGCCAAGCCTAAACAACCTTACATTCAAGTCGTTTGGACAAACCCTAACTAATCGACAAGCCTCACCAGACAGTTTGATCTATGACCTAGCCTAAATAAGTTATCCACCATACATTTTGGCCTGGACCCTGATGCAATCCAAGTGATACCAAAAGATCTGTTAGAGGTTCTAGTTGGTCTAGTGATAAAATTTAGAGTTAAGAGGTTCAAAGAAGCTTTTAATAGACTTCTTCAAGACACGTATGCTAAGGTGGATTTCAAGAAGATATTAAATAATGAAGTACAAGCCTAAATTAATTTAATTCATGTTTAAGAGATGCTTGTAGATGGAAATTCAGGTATTATAGAAAGATTAGAATAAAAAGACTTAAATATGCTAGTTTTGGTCTTTAACTACTTTTGAGTCATAATTGGAGCTATAGAAGTAATTTTAATGCAATCCCAGTTGCATTGGAAATTCGACATCCATATCTTTCTAGTGATATATGGCACGCCTCATAATTCATTAAGACGAGAGAGCATCATGCTTTTAATGTTGGGCTTTGATTCTGCTAACAAATTATGAAAACGACTTTAGTTTTATTTAAATTAGTTGAGCTATTGTTTTATTTATCTTTTAGTTATTATTATGGCTTTTAGAGATATTAAGGCCTTTATTTAAATTTGGGTTCATTAGATTATTATTATTTATTAGGTTTATCTATATTTAGTAGGGATATCCTTTTAGACTTAGAATTCTTTTTAGTATAAATATTTTTATCTGTAGAGATTTTTTTATGGAAGACTAACTCTAATAAAGAAATTGGCATCCTTGATATCTCTTGCGTGGTTGAGTGACTCTCCTACTAAGTTCGCGATTGAACTTACAAACTCTTTGAAATATTGATCAATTTTGTTGTAATTTTATACTACTCGTTCACGTCTCTGTATAGACATAAAGTGATAGTGATCATTACGTATAACTTTGGTTCTACAATGCAGATTCTTATTGGGTCAAGTTGCAAACCATTCCAATATGATTTTAGCTTATCTTGGGAGGTGTTCGCATCAAACCCAATACCACCTAAATTCACAACTAGTGGCATGTAACACAATGCAAAATGACAAGCTCCAAGAAAGTTAATACAATGCCTCACTCTCCTTGACTTGCTCATAAATTGTTAGCACAACACTCATCCTTTCTCACCAATAGCAATCTCCTGCCCACATGTCACCTCAAATGACATTTACCAACCACAAACCTCTCCACCAATAGAATAACGACCAACAACTCATTTTTCTTCATTTACCATGTGGTAGTTTTCCATCATTATACCATTCTATATGAGGTAAGCTGATGTGACCAAGGTCTATAAATACCTTGGCCACCAGGTAAAAATTTCAGATTAAAAACTTAAGAACAATCACAAGTTCATTCACCACTCATGTTCCTCACTCCACTGCTATTTACACTCCTCTGCTTTTTAGTCTCTTGGTGAACACCTTCTAGTCACTACCACTTCGTAATCCCTACCACCTCATATCACTACCACTTTATGGTTAACACCTCCTGACCATTACCACCTTTTGATTAACTCTTTCTGGTTACTACCACATCGTGAACACTATCACCTCATATCACTACCACTTTATGGATAACATCTCCTAGTCATTACCACCTTTTTGTCAACTTGTTCTGGTCACTACCATTTCGTGATTACTACCACTTCTTGATTAACACCTCCCGATCATCACCACCCCTCCTCACATCGTGACCAGCTGACCACCTCCTTACAATCATGATCACCTCCTTATACCCCTTGCTCTCTTTCACATCTTTTGCTCCAACACAATATTCTCCTTTTATATTTATTAGCATAAACATTAAAGTTCTTTATATTCTAATAATTAACTTGTTTTTTTAGGAAAGCTCGTGGAAGTTACCATGTCATCTCACCAACTAATAATCAAATACAGTAAGTTTATAAACCCAAGTATAGCCACACAAAGCCCGACCCATCCGAAGTTCACAGCTTCAAAAGAGAATAGTTATTGATTGATTGATCTAAATGAAAAATAATACACTAAGAATATCTCTTAATTGTTTTTTATTAATTCCATAAAACAAATTTGTGTGTGTGGATGAGCAATTGGCGGAAAATATCGAATCTAGGCTATAAGATAGCAGCTTCTGTAGCATTCCCACCGGGCATTAAATGGACCCAGGTCATGATTGGCCAATTATTTTATCCTTTAAAAAAGTCAACGCTTTTAGATTCCCCATTCTCTCTTGCCTTTCTTTGAGTTTTACTTTCTTGTAATAACGAGTGTACAACACTGCTATAAAATTGTACATTCTTTTATGTTAATATGAGAAAATAAGTATTGGGTTGTATATATAAAATATAAATTATATATTTAATTTTTTTTATAAAATAAAATAAAAAACTATCTTAGAAAACACATTGCTCTCAGAAATTTTATTCTCTTTTACAATATTTTATTAAAATTTAATTTTGGTGCTTTATTTCTTGTAACTTCTTTTTAATAAACAATATTTTAAAAAAACACAAACGACTTGAAAGTTTTTTTATTATTATAATGAATGTTTTTTAAATTAATTTTTACTTAGAAATATATTAAAATAATATTTTTTATATCAATAAAGTAAAACAATAAAAAAATACTAAAAAAAATAATTTAAAATAACAAAAATTTAAAAAATAAGGTTGGACCACAAAAATAAACAAAAACTAAAAATGATAAAGAGATATAGCCGTCCTTCCATTAAAAAAACAGGGTCGGATTCACCAACCAATGAATTTAAAATTCGAGGCGTAGAGAGCTACGTCTAGGCTCCAGGTTTCCAATGGAGTTAAGAGTCTAACTAGTGTTTTTTATTTGGAAAATTATTAAAAAATTATTTTTTAATATTAATATATCAAAATTATTAAAAAATATAAAAAAATTAAAAAAACCTTAAAAAATTTTAGAAGTGCAGTTTAGCCGCACTCCCTTGAATGAATTTTTTATTTTTATTTCTTTGTGATAGTCCATTAGTTTTTTGGGTATAAATGGGAAGGCCTCTTCATAAACAGGGGAATAGCAGAGCGAGTAAGTTGCCATTGCTATTATTTACTAATAGAGGCAGCAAGCAATGAGACTTCCAAGCCCTACGCTTTGCCTCCTACCATTTCTTTTTCTGACTCTAGTGCAGAGACCCACCTTTGCCTCCATAAAGGTGAGCATTCGATCTCTGTAGAAATTAACTATACATTAAACCACACACCCACTGTCTCTTTCTTTTCCCTCCTTTTGTTTTTGGTTGTTGTTGTAATGGTGGCAGCTTGATATTGAATCTTCGTTTTCTGTGTATATAATGGTGCTGTAGCCATATGTGGTGTACTTTGGAGGCCATTCTCATGGCCCGAAACCCTCGTCTCTCGATGCAAATCTAGCAAAGGACTCTCATTATGAATTCCTTGGATCCTTCTTGGGAAGGTAATGGATGTTCAAGCATAGCTACAGAAGAAATGACTGTTTTTCCATAGCAAGATATCTAATTTTGTTTCTGATTTTTCATGGAACAGCCGTGAATTCGCTGAAGATGCTATATTTTACTCGTACACGAGGCACATCAATGGATTTGCTGCCACTTTAGAAGACGAAGTAGCAGCTGAGATAGCTAGTGAGAAACCACTGTTCCTGCTGCTCTGTTTGTGCCCCTGTTTTGTTTCGTTTGTGATTATTGAGCTGTCTTCCTTATCCAATGCAGAGCATCCAAGAGTAGTGTCGGTCTTCTTGAACCAGGGAAGAAAACAACACACAACTCATTCATGGAGCTTTCTGGGACTCGAGAAAGATGGAGTCGTTCCTTCTAGCTCGATTTGGAAGAAGGCAAGATTTGGTGAAGATGCAATTATTGGAAACTTAGACACTGGTAACCCATTTTTTCTAAAGTTGTTCACGAGGGTTTTTTATTTATTTTTTTTTTTTTTTTAATCCTTCCCGAGATTTTGAGAGAGAGAAGATAGAAATGCGAGCTCAGGTAGTCTACGAAATCTTAAACTATATAAAAATAATGACATTTTTATTGCAATGAAAACTAAGTGATATTCTCTTTTTCCATTGGAGTTAGAACCTTTGAAGTGATAACGTTGAGGTGTCCTTTTCTTCTACTCTAGAAGTCACTATTATGTCTTCATTTGAATTTTCCAATTTGAATTTGGACGTGCATCGTTGGCTTAGACATTGCATTTGGAATATGGAAAATCACTCCCATGTTTATCATTATAGATTTCATTTGGAATCACGGCGCAAATTGTGTTTCATAAAAATTTAATTTTTTTTATGTTTTAAATTGTTTTAATACGCTGATCTCAAAAATAATTTTTTAAAAATAAAAAAAATATCATTTTGATACATTTCAGCATAAAAAGTATTTTGAAAAATAATCATAATTACACTCCCAAACAAGCTTATATGATAACAAGATGAAAGTATTGTGTGGAATATAATTGAAATCGTATTTTTAAAAAATTTAAATTTTTTTATAATAATTTTTATTATTATTATTTTAAAATATTAATGTTAAAAATAATATTATTTTAATATATTTCTAAATAAAAAATACTTACAAAAATATTATTACACTTTTAAACACCCAAAATATAATAAAAGGTTTATAGGATAGCGTTTAAAGACTCCACCAATCACGTTCGATTTCTAAATCTATCCTTGGTGTTTTTGTTGACCAGCCGACCTCCAGATATGACCAAGAAGAAAAATAATGATAAAAAATATTAAAAAAAAAAAAAACTGATTAGATTGAGGGCCTCTAGATTTGCAATATTAAACTATAGGGCATCGCTAAATCCTCATAATTATTGTTTAGCCCCCAAGTCTGGATAAGCGTGCCCGAGAGATCCAAAAGCTTTGTCCCCACTTTTTTTTTTTTTTTTTTCTAACTAGTTATATTAACATGAATACCATGAAAACAAAATAATAGATACATAATTATTAATAGAATAATAATAATTATTATGATCCAAAATGAAGCAGAATGATGCAGCAAGCTTCATTTTCTTGGAAAAGAGAGAAGGAATAATGTAGTTGAGCTGCAATTAATTAGCTTTTAATTTGCTTGAATGGAATGTGCTAGGAGTGTGGCCCGAGTCTGAAAGCTTTAGTGATGAAGGGTTGGGACCGGTTCCATCAAAGTGGAAAGGAATATGTCAAAATGGCTATGATCCTGGCTTCCACTGCAACAGGTCTGCTTTGTTAACTATTTTTTTTTTTTTACTGTTTCTACGAGATGCAATCAAAATCTTGCTATGTTGGCTGAGTGGCGATGCGTTCAGTGTCATAATATTTCTGCCATTAGTGATCTTACTATGCTTTCGGCCGCCATTGGCGTGCATTTATGAAAAAGAAGTGCTCGGTAAACTCTTAGGAAAAAGCTACAACGTCCAGAAACGGCCCATCACAGTCAGAGAATTGGTGGGATATTCAGAAAAAGCCGATGGACTTTGTGGAATCTATAAATGCTGCATGCTGCCATTGATTTCGAAAAAGTCCAAATATTCCTTCCTCATTATGGTGGGGATTGCTGGTATCCCATTAAGCCCATCCATTTGGAATTTTCTTGATTTCAAAAAAAGCTAGCTAGCTGTGTTATCATTTCTTTCAGAAATATTTGCATTTTCCCTATACATACATACATACATACATACATATATACATATACATATATGTATATGTATATGTATATGAATAAAGTAAAGTTTGCTTAGCTCCCTCTTCTCCAGCATTTTCTTGTACCTCTCAGGCATGCAAGAGTCGGCGAGCAAAGTTCAACTAGGGGATACCTTTTTATTTGCCAGCTCCCTGCATTAACAGAGTGCATATTGCTAATATAATCCCATGTGCATTATAGGCAACTCTT
>Ga0307513_10000903_pt1 | contig 42887 bp, 52 predicted proteins | sample 15_EM_MG_FD_202174 | JGI IMG/M metagenome (GOLD analysis project Ga0307513, IMG submission 202174) | Populus trichocarpa ectomycorrhiza microbial communities from riparian zone in the Pacific Northwest, United States - 15_EM | ecosystem: Host-associated > Plants > Roots > Unclassified | place...
GAAGTCTACACATCTGCAAAACTTTAGTCATTAACAAAAAGTTGCTTATTAACCGCTGTCTCAGAGACTGGCAGGGGTGGCACGAAATTTTCAATGTTTTGCCAGCCCAGGAGATAACCCTTACCTATAACGTCTGACCAGCATATCGTACAGTAACTTATCAATCAATCTCACCCAACCAACAACGTAACCCTCATCCATATCCATCTGTCGAAACATAACCTCTCGTTTAAGTTGTCTTGACAAACTTATATAATATTTGTGGGGGTGGGGGGTGAAACGAGACAGCAAGCCTTCCAAAAAAGTCGTGTGGGTGAATGATAAAACTGCCGTCCAATGAAAACTGCCCATATCACTTTCCACAACACCGGTAGTTTGTATTTTATTTTTTTAGTCTCTTTGGGAAGGGGGGAGAGGGAAACCCAATCCAACGGACCCGAAACAGCGGTCAGTTGGTACCAGACCTCGGGTAGTGTGTTTTGAAGGAAACGGAAAGACACACAGTTTCTCCACTCAGTCTTTTCATTCTCTCCTTTCTTCCTTTCTTGCCCTGCACGTGCAGTCACACAGCTGCGTGGGGGGTATGGGCGTGGGTGCACAGTATGTAATGTGATGTCTGATAACTCGCCAACAACACAGAGTAGGTAAGTAGGCAACCAAAAAAAAAAAGACTTATTGCGGGGTCACTGCACTAATTGTTAATTTACCAAGCTCACCCCTGGGGCGGGCCCTTATTGGTACATGGCATACCCGTAGCGGGAGCAGACTCGAGGAGAGGAGAAAGACAAAAAAAGTGTCTGATAGAAAGGCAGCAGGTAAAATAAAATAAATAAAAAGGAAATATAGTTGCTATCCGTGCAGCGACTCGCTGCAAACCGAAGCTGTTCCTGAATCTTGGTCACGGTAGCAACGTTTGGGACTGAGCGTTTCGTTCCCTTACGTACGGTGCTTAGGGTTTTACATGGTTGTGTGTCCCGTGGCACACAGTCCGAGCCAGCGAACCTGCCAACCGGCAACTAGAGCGGCCAAGATACCCAACAGTGGAGATTCCGGAAGCCTGATCATCTGGATATGGGGTTCCCGATCTTAGTGCTTTGTTGCTTGGGCCTTGACCGCTAAATCCGCCACAAATTCTAGCTCAATCCAAACATACGGCCGAAAAGAGGAGAACCCGGGGTTGGGTTGTGGCTTGGGGGTGAAAGTTTCTTCCTCCAGGATTATAAAACATTTCCATGTTTCTGGCGGCTTATCGCACAAGAGTTACAAGGACGATGCTTGTCATGCTAAACTATCGTCGGTTTAGCTTCTTGCAGAAAGGATCTTATGCTTTCCCGGGAAGATGCCTTAGCCGATAATCCATCATCTCCTTCACCACCTTTTATTTGCTCTCCTAGGAAAGAGGAAGAGAAAAAAAAAGATTCCCTTTACCATGGCTTGTTTAGCGTCAACGCTTTGGTCCCTGGTTCCTTTGGGCGGGTACGCTAATGGATTCCCCCGTTCCAAATCTACCGAACTATTCTCTGGGTTTTTGCTCTCGTTCTCGTTCTCGTTCTCCGAGACGACACGAAACAAAATTCGGGGCTTCATCTCCCAACTCCCAGCTCTATGGCTCTGGTAAGGCGTTCTAATCCCTTGGGAGGACTGGCCCCCCCCTCCCCGATTCTTTATTCTTCTACTCGGACTCGGTACCGCGATCTTTGGGTAACTTTCTCATATCATATTGCGCTGTCATCAAAAGAAAAAGAAAAGAAAAAAAGCCAACAGAACCAACAGAAACCAAACCAAACCGCCAGGACAAGAGGAATAAAAAACTAAAAGACAGCTTCATGTTTTACTGTACTTGTCCTTTACCTTACACCCCCACTCCCCCCATACGATCTGGTATCATGTGTTGAAAGACAAACAAACCCCACGCTCATCTGGTTCTCGGCCTTCCCTTTCCCCCAATATTCATCACAAAGTTACGGACCGAGCGGCCAGATGGGTTTGCAGTAAAACGTGCGGATTAGACCGAAGAGCTAGAGAGCGAGCCCGATTATCGGGTTGCGGTACGGGTACGGGATGAGCTGGGTTGGGCTGGGCTGGGTGGGGCTAGGGGTGGTTTCAATACCGATAATAAAACTCCCTTTGGGAATTCCGGGGTATTGTTACAAATAGCGTGGGTGAATAAACCCCCATTCGGTATTGAGTTCCCATGGGGGTTTTATTGCAATCACGGCAGTCGAATATTCACCGACAAAACTGTGACATTGCGTCCCGCTACCGTACCGGTATTGTGGGAATAGTAAGAACAAGAAGGGAAAAGAAAAAAAAGCAAAGCCACGGGGGGGGCGTTCACGTTAAGTCTCTCATGCCGCATTTCGCCTTTTACTAATTGTGGCGTGGGGGGTTTATGAACCATGGGTACAGCACGAGTACGAACGAGAAAGGAATTGGAGAGGAAAAAAACTAGATTGTTTCTTTTTTTTCTTCCACTTTTCTACGCACTCATACCTAGATGTTTCTGTTTAGCTCATGGTGGCGGTGTTCCATACCGTCAGCTTTCCTTCCTTCCCAAATCCACGGCCAGGAACACCCTTCCCATTTGCCGTAGGCTGGGAGTGCCATGATTACCGCACGGCAAGTCCCCGAGCTCGGCCATCGGACTCATACCCATGTACCTACCATAAATGTCCGGATGTATCGCCCTCAGCTCACCAAGCCAAATACGAAGTTTTCATTCGCCATGACCGGGCTTTTCCTGATTGTGACCTGTGGGCCTATCGCCTGCACTCTCCCCCTGTTCATTGGAAATCCGGGGTTTGGGCGGGGGGAGCAGTGGCGGCGCTGGGTTTTTGACAGCCTGTCGCCCGGTTCGAAATCCGTACGGTATCGGTACCGGTGCCTGGGGAGGAAGGGGGGGGGTTTGAGTGCGGGGTGTTGGTTGGATCTGTTGGAATTGAGAGAACAATTTCAGGGGCATACCGTAGCGCAGCGAGGTACGATACGACTCTCGATTGCACCGGCACACCATCCTCGACTCCGCGGAGGAGAAAGGGATGGGGGGGGGTAATGCTCGGTTTACACTGGTTATCACTCGACCTCATTACATTAAATACATATGAGACAGCTTGCCTGGTATCCACTCATCGCGGAGAAGAGCGAAGGGATGGATGAGGCGAGATACGATACGATGTTGCCACAATTACAATACCATTTTCCTAGGGTGGATCGATTATAATAGCTATCATAACGGCTACAATGGCTATTATAATAATAATGAGCGATAAAAGAAAGCCGTTTACGATACTCACGTTCGATTCTGTTGAGTCCTATTCGATTTGTTGAAGGGAGAAAGAAGTGTCAGGTGAGAGGGGGTTGTTGTTTTATATTTCCTTTTACTTACTCTTATTTATGATAACTACGAATTCTCACCTCTTGCTTTTTCTTTCCTTCTTTTCCTTCTTTTCTTTTCAATTGCGGTTCCTATTCACGTCGCATCGCATCGCATCGCATCACATCAATTGCTCATACTCCACTACAGGATTCAAGTGCTCGCACTCACTCTTGCAGCACGCGCTCCACTCGCAAGGGGCGGGGTGCTTATCAAAACGAAAACAGGACAAGGCATGATGGAGTAGGGCTAAGCAAAAGAAAAGAAAAGGAGAAGAGAGGAGGGGGAAAAAGGAATCAAAACTCCTCATCTCGAAAGCGCATCATAAATAATCCTTCGCGAGACGAGTGGCGGGGAGAAGGTGTGAGGGGTGAGTGAATAACCCATAGGTATGATATGATTCAACAAACAAGATCAGAAAAATAAACAAATAGGCAGGCGGCCAAAATGAATGCCCTTCATCTCCGTCTCCACCTTCATCTCCATCTTCAACATGGCTAGGCGCTCCTAACATGACTTATCGATGAGCTCCCACGTTTCCAGTGAGCTTTACGCCGGTACTCCCCCCATCCTTCACAGGCAGACGGACATATAATCGGTCACCGCCGAGATACGCCGCGCTTGTGCGGGCACAAAACCTAACAAACTTACCATAGTGTCATACAATACCGGTGGAAGATTGAAGATTTCACTCGCTAATTAATCTTGGAGCGGAGATGTTTCGAATTTGTCCGCCGTTCGCCCGACTTGGAGAAACAGGAGCGTAATACGGTACCCGAGTACAGGCATCACACTCTCCCTAGCTACCTACTATACCGGTACCTACCAGCGTTCTGCGCGGGGAATTCTTCCATCCACGCTCTCGGTGAAAGGTGAAAGGTGAAAATGAAAATGCGAGAGGAAAAGATGAAGAGAAAAAAGAAAAGAAAAGAAAAGGAAGATTGTTAAACGCGGGATGTCCGCTAACCAGCCCAGTCCAGTCCGGTCTAGTCTGGCCAAGTCAAGTCACGTCAAGCTCAGTTCTGCAGTGGGGATATGAGTGTGGGGGGGAGTTTTATGTCATAATTGTAATCGTGGGAACGAAAGGTAGAAAAAAGAAAAGAAAAGGCGTGGGGTTTACAAGTGCATTGTAGGTTTCAAAAAAGTGATAAACAAACGATTGTGTGTCTCGTGTGTTGTGAATTGTACTCGTACAGCATGCTGCCAATTGATGATTGACAGACAAGCCACACACACACCCCATCTATCCATCCATTCTATCGATGACAGGAACAAGCGTAGGTGTCAATCGGTCTCAGTCGCCTGTCAACAAATGAGCACACAAAAATGATTCAAGACATTGAAAATTTTGGTTGTCCCCGTGATGGGAAGGCGGGGGTACAGCGCAGTACAGTACAGCTCTGCATGGTACCATACCGGTAGGACGAGATGAAGGATATAGTAATTATCCTCGATTCCCGCGATCGCGACAGGGGCTTTTTTCTTCTTCCTTTTTGCCTCCCTCCTTCCCATTCTTTGGTTCCTCCACCTCGTATCATACGTCCTCGATTTGTGCTGTACTCGAGTACGGTACGTTTACTGTGATTGAACGGTTTGTACCGCAAGCTTACAGGATGTCTGGGCGGGCGGGAGGGAGGGAGGGAGGGAAGAGAGAGAGGGAGAGAGAGAAAACTTTTGATATTATTACGATTGGGGGGGAATGTGGGGTAAAAAAGTAAGCAGAGATCCAGTTAGATTTGGTGTTTACGAGTTGGGTAATTGGATCTGTGATTTGATCGGTGATGGGATGGGAGGCACTGTTGGGTCTAGTTTTTCTCAACTGTTCCTGGGAGTAGCATGCATTAAGAGGAAATTTTTGGGGGAACATGGGTGTTTAGGTAATTATTTAGCAAAGAAAAGGAGGATGGTAATGGGGATAGGTAAAATTTGCTGTCTTTTTGATTATGGTAATGTTTCGTCGGGAGTAGGGATTCCGTGAGAGAGAAAACCCCCCATTGTAGCAGAATATATAAAAAAAACATGCTCAATTATTTCATGTCTGATATGGTAATACTTGGATCAACACTCGGTCTTGTGGATATAATTCTACCGGGCTAGAGCTGCTTTGGTAGGGAAAAGCTTAGGTTTGGCTTAATTTTCTCTATATATCATATTTCAAGTACGAGATATTCCTCAGGCATCCAGACTCAGGTGAATACCTATAGGTTTTGGCCAGGGAATTTTGACCCAGAGATACTAAAGCTAACAATATATTGTTGACCATAAATTAGTTATGCATCTTTCTATAATTCAACACTTTCATTCAAATTAATCAATCCATCCATTACGGTATTCTACTATCTTGAATCCTCCCGCATCCTCTTTACTTATGGGAAATAGGTTGGATTAGGTTTCTACCCATAATTATTATTTACATATCTCTTGGTATCAAGACAAGAATTTAATATCGAAGTGGAGCTATGTTTTCTCCTTGCCACTCTTGCCGGGGATCGTATGGAAGCCTATTAGACATGACTGTGCAAGAGTGGGTCTTCTTTTCTTTTTCTCTCAGCTCCATGTATGGCGTTTCTGGCGGGTTGAACGTTATGTACGTCCCGCATAAATGATTGATATCTGCACCATTCTACACGATGGAAGAACCAGCGAGGCGTTTTCTTTCTTTCTTTCTTTCTCTCCCTTTGCCTTCTTCCTTCCTAATAGACAGTTGGGTGAGATTTCAGTGTGATACGGTATGACCCTCCTGGCCAGTAGTCTTGAGGGGGAAAGAGAGAGAAGGGAGGGAAAAAAACAATCACAGAGCAAATAATAATTGAGAGACCGTATTGCGCTAGTACTGTACTACGGTACATTGTATGATACGGTGCCGCCAGAACACAGAATTCGTGCAGCGCAATGGCATTGTAACCTACCGGTAATCAACAGTACCCGACTGGTACACCAATTTTAACACCACAATGAATGATATTCATCGTGCCAACTCGCACACACCCGCACCATACCAGCCTAACCAGCAACGGGCATTGAAAAAAAGGTCCAGTCCGTCCAGCCTAGACGACGACATATCGTCAAATGGCCTCACTCCCCTTTCACAATCCTTATGGGCACAAACGGCAACTCGGACCCGGACCAGAAAGAGAAAAAAGGGCCAACCCCTGCCCTGTTCCTCCCTACCCGCCCCATCAAAATTTATAATAGCAAACAAGCATCAAGTTTAATGAAGGGGAAAAATAAAAATAAAATGGGATAGATGAAAACTCTGCTCGTGGGGGAGGCAGAGGGGGAAGGCGTGTGCTTGCCTTGCCTTGCCTTTACCCCGCGGCGGAAGGGAAGGGAAGGATGAGGATTCAATGGACGTTTCTGGAAGTTTGTCGCCGTGATACCGATCAAAGCCTGCCGTTAGTACTCGAATATTGTGCTGTACCGTGCCGTACCCGTCCAAGGCATTGAACTGTGGGCATGATATTCTACATACTGCCGTCACCTCATCTAGTGAGTACTCGCTTGGAGCGGGCCGAGTTATTGCTTGCAGAAGGAAGCAGGAAGCAGGAAGCAGGAGGGGCAGATGGCTGATTAGGGTTACCGTGCTGAACTGTATGAGTACCGGTACGCTCCTCTAGAGTACAATACCGGTATCAATACTGCAGAAAGAGACCTGTACGATCATCACGTGCTTCGGAGCAGGGGTGGCAATCACAAGGAGAGCCCTCACCAAAAAACATCCTGACCAAAAGAGCTGATTTCTGCAGGCCGCTTTTTGCTCAACTTATGATATTCATTTCGATTCACGTGGAAGTTATATCCGTAGGCTGCGCTTTGTACAGGTGCGTATGGAATCTATCCTGTCCCACTTTGCCTCTGGCGAGCTAGTTGTTTTTACTTTTTTTTTTTTTTTTTTTTGATATTATTACTTTTTGTCAAGTTTTCGATTGGTGGGAGTGGGATTTCTGTTTCCTTTTTGATTATTTTAATTTCTCTCCTGTTTGCTTACGTGCTTTTGTGATGCTGGGTTGTGGTCACGGGGGGGATGGTGGTCAAGTGATTGATCAAGTTTTGGTAGGCAACCGTACCGTACTCGGGGACGTGGGGAGGAGATGAGTTGTCGGGTATGCCTTTGTACTCATATGCACGGTACGTGCTGCACAGTACTTTGGAGTACAGAACAGGGGTTTCCGGCAAAGGGTGGGGGAAGGAGGGAGGAGGAATGACGGGCTGCGCTTGAGTCACGGAGTGTCACGCTGGTTACTGGTGTTTCTCGACATGTTTCTTTCGTTTTGGTTTGTTGTTGGTTCATTGGGTGTTTGTTTGTGCCTGCCCATCACGACATTTTCACTGGGCTCGAGTAACCACAGTGGGGCATCATATGTCTGTCCCTAACTATGGATACATGATATATCAAGCCTCAATCCCCTTGTCTGCCCACCTGTCTCTCATATTGTATGCTCAACAAACAAACGAACACCCACGGATATCGGGGAAATTGAAAACGCATCATCCCCACCCTACCGGAGATTGAATGAAGACACTTGTTGGAATGTCTTGGCCGGGCTTGAGATATCACCCTGGTACCGCGCTTGTAGTCTACGAACACCATACAGCTTTCTCCTCCTCCTCCTCCTCCTCCTCCTCAATGATGGGTATGGCTAGAGAAATTGGCGGGGGCGTGGGCGTGGACGTGGGCGTGGACGTTGATTGATGACAGAGCCGTCGACGATATAAATAATTCCCGCGTGTATTTCCGTACTACCGTCAAGGCTACTCTATCTCCGTTAGCGCCTCCAATCTCCGCAGTCAGAGACAAGGCGTCTCGAGAAGGAATAGTATTAACCCGACGCGGTATGGCTTGAGCGGAGTGGGCTTTCTCGATCTCATTAACCGGTATTCGTAATTTCATTAACCTTCTCGGCTATTTCTGTTGCAGTTTAGCTCTATTGCTTATCTGATAGTGGGTGGTCCGAGCAGCTGCTGTATCGTAGGTATGATAGTTAACATAATTTTCTCGACTCGCCTCGGTACTTCTAGGTTTGCCTCCGGATAAACCTCCAGCGCGCATACCAAATCGCTACTAGCACTCAGCTTCTGTCGGCGAAATCGTATTAATACTAATAATGGTTGTGAAACCAGACCCTTCTGCCCCTCCCTCCCCCCATCTTTGCAAAATCGATAAAAAGTAAGTCTATTTTCGAGTGATATACCATGTCTTAATCGGGCATTTCATCTCTTCCCTCTTCCTCCCATCCACCTGTTCACTTCCTCACTCGCCCCCTTCCCCCGCTCCGGACATCCGGAAAAACCTCCGACAGGGCAGGGCGTGGATTTCATCAGCGCACTTACTCATCCCGGTGTATACGGTGCTGGCACGAGAGGAAGAAAGAAAAAAACCTCTCGCGACCCGAGCTTGACCACTCGTGCACGGTGCAGGTGACACAGTGGAAGGAGGGAAGGAAGGAAGGAAGGAAGGAAGGAAGGAAGGAACAAAGAAAGAAAAGCTCGTACCTTCCATGCATCCGGAGAAATAAAGCGGAGACAGGGAAGGAGAAATAAAAGGGAGAATGGATAAAAATAATCCTCACTTGATCCAGCACAGTACCTTATTGCCGGCATGAAAGGCAAGTGTAAGCCTAATAAATCGCCGTGCTGGGGTCAGCGCAGTGAGCGACTGGATGACCTAGGGTGTTATACAAATACCATAGAATACTCTGTTGCCTTCTCTATGTGTGTGTGTGGTGTGTGCGGCCTACTGACCGAACTGACTACCGATGGTACGATAATGGAGATTGCTTGTATTGCTTCTGCGATACGGGGCTGGAGTCTACTCCTCTTTGCGCAGCCTAGATAGGGTATGGTGCCGTGCTGAAGCGGGGATGGGCACGGTAATTCTAGCGCTGGGAAGCACGGCCGATCAGGGTCCAGATCTTTGGACCCGGGGTGGAAATTTGCTAGTAAAGAGGTTGCTCTACTTTGTTTGGTTTGTCTTTTGCTTTGCTTTGTTTTATTTTATTTATTCTATTTTTTATTTTCTCATGGGGTGCGTGAATCTATCTATGTACTCGAGTATATAGGCATGTATATACATATGTGTGTGTGTAAAAAAACAAAACGAAAAAACAGGTTTCAACTAAACTACGGCAGACCAGGATGGGGGGAAGAAAGAAAGAAAACGGGTCAGGTGGGTGGTAGGTTGTTCAAGGCAGCACAGCCCAGGGTAGATCAAGGTAAGGCAGGGCGGGGTCGAATTTTTCTTCTTGTTCATTTTTTTCGTCCTCTTTGTGCTGTTGAGTGCGGCCATGTGATGGCGATCATTGTCGTGAAACATATGGTGTCACTCGTGGTAGGGCAGAAAGCGGTGGCATTGCCGATGTGTAACTTGTCAGAGACTTTCGCGGGCTTGCATTGGGATGGGTTTGGGGCTTGGGGTGAGGCAGCGGGAGATTATCTTGGAGTTTTTATCGGGGGATTACGGTGCGGTACGGTACGGGATGTGGAATGTTTGTGCGTTTCTGTCTCCTTTGACGCCTCGGCGGTTATCGGATGGTTACAATTACTTGTTGGGGATATTATTATTATTATTGTACGAGTAATGCCTTGTGGGGAGGGGGAGGGGGAAGTCAGCGGGAGAGGGAGTTGCTGGTTTTGGGTGTCCAGGTGCGGCTATGGTGAATGACCGAATTGGAAATTAGGGCTTGAGACAATTACATTCCGCTGCATCTGGAGAGGTTGATCTGATCTACCGAATGAAGTAGATGCACATGGTGCTGGGATCTGCTGTGGTTGAATTGAGGAGCTCTCTCACGACTGCTGGTACCGAATTTTTTACTATTCTACCCACTCCCCAAGTTACATACTTATCATACCTGCAGTGTTGGTTGTCGTAGCGGTAGGGCATGGTATGTGGCAGAGCTTCTGAATGCAATCCTTTATAACCTACGGCAATTGGGATGTAGGGCCACTACGGGGGATTGACTCGAAGGTAAAGGTACTGCACCAATACCCGGATTGGGTTCGTAAATGGTTTGTCTATCCCAGTTTCGAGGGGGAGTACGGTAGGTGGGGAGGGAATGGCATGTGTGGAGAACCCGGTGGGTAAGTTCTCAGTAGCCGAAATCACCTGGACAGACACTAGGGTATCCCGGGGCCCACTAATAGCTCATGCGCCCTATGATCCCAGCTCGGCTCGAGTGTGTGTATAGTTATTGAAACCTGCCGACCGTCCGTGGACCCTGGAATGGAGAAATTGCGAAAGGCGGGTAGTTATCAAGCATCCATTTACTGCCAATTCGGCAGTTCTAGTCTATCATATATTTCAACACTGGGAACCACAAACGAACGATCCACAGGGCTGTGTGTGAGAGGGGGGGGGGGGGATAATTACTTCGTGCCGTACGCTAATTACCCACTGATGAAGCTGTGGATCATTACCACCGCCTTTCTATTCCGTGTTGCTGGGAACTACTAGTTGTGTCCATAGATATGCCAAATGTCAGTAATTTTTCGTCCCCTCCAAGCCCTAGGAAGGCTTGATTTGCATCTTGTCTGATTTTTCATCATTGTTCAATTGCATTGGATACCTGTACCAGTAGTGAATAATGCTAGCACTAGCTGATTCTGCTGCCGCCTCGCTCCAAATGCGGACCGGTGTGGGCTATCTAGGGGTAGGGGAATGGAGCTGCTGTCGAAGGGTTTAGCTTGAGTTAATCTTGCTGGGGATAGGTCTGGTCATATAATGTCACTCGTAGATGGGTTCATCCTCTCAGCTAAGTACAGTGTAGTGAGAGTTGATAGCTTTCCTCCCTGAAGATGGCGGTCGAGTTGACTGCTATGTCTCTCCTGATGCTATCCTGGAGTTTGGGAGCCTGGGGGAGATGGGAGAAGGGGGCTGGACTGGGTTTTGGGGAATTCCTGATCAGAGTGGGATTGTATATAACATACGGGACGCCGTCTGGGAGGCATTGCTGCTGTATTTTTACTTTTTTACTTTTACTTTTTTTGCCATTCTCCTGGCCTGGAATTTGTAGGGAGTTCTTGCGGAGAGGGGAGGGAGGGAGGGGAAATTTTTCAATGTTCCTAGCTAACTTGACCAATATACGCTGACTGGTAACCTTCCCTTTCACCTCGTTAGTAAGATCGGAGGAGAGAGGTGGGGAAAAATAGGGGGAGGGGCGTGGGGCTGCAGAGGAAAGACAGACCAGCTGGCTCAAAGGAATGACCTCGTATAACCTATCAAAAGCACACACCCAGGTTCTAAGAATGCATGTTTGGTTACCTGTGTTCTTATCAACATTCCTCAAACACAGCGGGGTCCATATTCAGTTGCATGACAAGTTTGGCTCAACCCGGTGACTCTTTGGATCGTGACACGGATAGCGGAACATATCCGGGCCCTATTTGCGGAATCCTTCCGATGATGGGCTGGGGTATTGAGAGTATTGGGTGTCAAGGGTGTCTTCGGGAAGGAGGGGGGGACAAGAATGGATGGAGGTTTGTGGGCGAATGTTTAATGCCAGGGATTGCTTTAGGGTCCAGCAATATCGGTAGAGGTATGATATTTGATATTATACCTAGTGATGGTATAAGGGTTTATTGGTGGGTAGGACATAGGACGTGCTAGGGGGGTTATGACAAGCATGATAATTAAAAGCTGAGGGGCGTTGGCAGCTGAGCATCCGGGGTCCCTGGACATACCGCAATTTCTCTGGTGGGAGATGGCGCTCCTGGGACTCCGTGTGATCTCAAAGGGGTTGGGAAAGATTTGCTCCATTTGGAGCTGGTCTTGCGATTTCAGTCTGATATCATATCTGCCTCTGGGTAGTGTGAAACTAGTAGGAAGCTTTCTTTCGTATTCTTCACCGGATCAGAAATAATATTTGTTGACTCTGTTTTTTGCCCGTTTTGTTTTTTTTGCCCTTTTCACGCCTCCTTTATTTGCTCCTCCTATTCCTCCCCTCCCCTGCTTTCCAGGTGTGCTTCGCTATTGGTAGATGGGGGGGTGGTAGGGCAGAATAGAGCAAGGAGTGTGACAGATCTGGTTAGATCTTCTCTAGCAGGCTGCATTTGTCTTTCTCGTTGTACATTTAAGGTGATGTACCAGTCTCGGGATTGGGGCATCTGGCAGAGGGGAATTGGGGGGGCTGGTGGTAGATGAGCCACTTGATTGCTTATAATTCACACCGATAGTCTCTGCGGTTATAATCTGCTTCAAAACGAAGCTAGAAGTCTTTCTGAATGGAGGGAGTTTAACTTGTCTTCTCCTGTTGGGGTTACTGGTTCTATAGTGCGGGAGCTTAAAATCGTCGTGTGTAATCCGCCTCACTTACGTAGTGCCCATAAAATAGTGGGGTTTGGCTATGATAGCCTCTGAAGAGGACCTGCACTGATAACTCGAAGCTTTACTATACCACGAATGTTGCTACTATTGAAGGTCAGAAAATAGGGAATTAGAGAAGAATGTCCCCTGAGCATTTCCATCAGCTCATATCCTTTTAAAGATGTGGCAGTGGTTGAGGGTTTTCGGAAATTATTATGGTGTTGGTTTTTGGTTGATTTCAAGAGCCTGGTGCCATGCTCCCAAGATATCATAGCTAGTTATACCTAATTACCGTCACGACTGGTCACTCGATATGCCATATCCTATTCTGGTAGGGGGAAATTGAAGAGCAGACCGTGATAACAGGAGCGATATGCTAAATCTCGCCCCGCCCCCCATGAAGTACCGTAGAGCAACGAATTCCCCAAGATTAGTTTTTGATGGTCACCACATGGTGTGTGCGCTGTGCGTCTGGAGTACGGAACCTGATCTTCCATAATTTTTTAAGCTATATGAATTCGTGCCTGTTCGGACTTGAAGTAGATAGGGTTGATTGTAATGTATCGTATCTCTCTTGTGAAAACCGCTGTTCTCTGTCTTTGGAGGAAACTTGTGGTGCCTAGAACGTTCGGATCTTGTTCCCTATCCATCCCCGGACTTGAAGCTTGAGGAACCTTCTACTTTTTCTCTCCCGGATCCCTACGCATTCCTAGACCTTTGAATCGTTTTCCCTCAAAATTTGGCTTGGGATGGCTAAGATTTTGTAACTCAAAACTCTCTAGATTTAGTGCTTTTTCCCGTTCTCCCCTCTTCAACATTTGCCTGCTCCTCTCGGTGGCTAAAGTGTGGTGATAGGGGATGACACTCTCCCCCACCGCACCTCGGAGCTTGTGGTTAGGTTGTTGGCTATAGAGCTCCTGACGTTACGCATAAATGTGGGAGTTTAGGAAGGGAGAGGAAGGGTTGAATCTGGATTTTGGGAGTCCTCGTTGGAACTGCATATCTACGGGGTGGAGCAAAAGTCGGGGGGGGAGAGGGGGACTTGCTGCTGTATTTATTTTGTTCCTCGATTTTTTGTTCTGTGAGTGTATGGGCTTATCATCGGCCATCTTTCAATTTGCACTAGTTAAGGATTCTTGCACCGAGGAAGCAAAGTTGAATAATATTATGATACTTTTTTTTTTTGAATATCCTAAGCTGAACTAAGAGCTAAGGACATAAACAGGAATCAAGAAATTTCCCCTTTCACTCCGTTGATGCCGTAGCAGAAAGAGAAAAAAGTGCTAAAGGAAAATACAAGGCGATCGAAGATTAATAGATTAACTTAAAGGAATAATCACAGTTAAGCTATTAAAGAGGCCCTCAAATCCCAGGGGTGTATGTCGAATCACCTATATTCTCCCCATCAACAGGTTTCCCCGCCCCGGGCACCTTCAGGGGTTGCATGATAAGTCTGGTTCAACCTAGTGACTCTTTCGATCATTGTGTTTGAGCCGGAGAAACGGATAGGGGAGCATCTCCGGGTCCTCCAATTTGCAGCACCTCTCCGATGATGGGCTGGCGTGTTGGGGATTATCGGGTGGCCCGGGTGGCTCGAGGAAGGAAAGAAGAGGAGGGGAAGGGGTGGGTATTTATAGGAAGATATTTCGGTTCTAAGAGCTGTGATAGGGTTGAGCGATATTGGTAAATTGGGGTTTATGGTTGGGCGAGTTCGATGTCCGAGTGATAGCAATGTGGGTGGGGCATAGGACATGAGTGGGGAGCCACGACCGCCCATAGGGGCCAAAACCGCGAATGCGTACTTGTATCATTATGTGTTATATTCTAATGAGCACTCTTGATTGAATCCACCTATGCGTGATTGTGGCATTACCAATAGTTGGAATAGATTGTCTAAAAATCCATCCGTCTTGCATGTGGAGCTAGATATCCTGGAACTCTGGATGCTATCCGAGAGAAATGGCTTCCGTTACATAAATATAAAGTTACAGTCATCTTTCGATATATCAATAAGGGTCCTACCTATACTCGAGTAGCTGTAGGGGGTAAGCTTCGAGATTTTATTCTGTACTATAGGCGCTAGACTATGAAGAGTCTGATGATGGGGCTGTTCCTTTAGATTTATCACGACTTATGGAAATCCTCCTACTCACCTCATCTTCCCTCATCCACGCTACTTCCTACTACCAGCGCCAGCATTGCTGAATGGTTGGAGTGGGATTTTGTTCAGCCTGTACTGGTTTGTTTCAATAATGGTATAGGGAGCATTGAGAATTTGGGGAAAAGAATCAACAGCTCCCTAATTTCAAGTTCGGACTCCCAGCTTCTTTTCGTTTAGAAACTTATTACAACAACACTAGGGGAAGTTAGAACATTCCACCTCTTCTCTCTTGACACTTTCAGATTCTCCTTACTAACACCATCTACCGCTGGTCTCGGGTATCTCAACTAAACTACCAGAAGCATATTCACTCTACATCTATGGCAGTATAAGTATTTCTTGTTGCAGATATTAGCACTAGTATTACTTATTGCTTGATTTGGTTTAGGTTTCTAGATCTTCTCTGCTAGCTTTGTCGTTAGGAAGTGTTATATTTGGGTGATGTAAGATCTACCGATGTAATAATTCACACCGCGATCGCCTCAGTGCGTGTGTGGGGGTACGTGAATGGTGGCCAGTAGATGTTATACTCACTTGAGTATATCAGAAAACCAGGTAGACCTCCACAAAAGAAAAAGCGGAAAAAAGGAGACCAGATTTCCAGTTTTGAGCTTTGGGTATCTTGGTTCATTATGCTTGGTTGAATGCGCTGTGTGGTCTGGTGGTTTGGCTATCGTTGATGCACGATCTGGACTTGTTGCTTGATAAGCATCTCGCGGAGAATTTTTTGGCACTAAGATACGGTATTGTATACCACTCCTTACCTCTGCTCAAATGCTCGGTGTTAGATATCATGGGTTGTTCGCCGAAGCTTCGTCATAAGGTTGTCTTGGCTGTCATTGGCTGCCGGGCTCGCTTGTCTTCTTTGCTCTCTTCTTTTTCCTTTCTTTTCACTTCTCTTTTCTCAACAAGTTCTCTCCCTCAATGATAAACGAATGCAATGAAACTGGTCTTAACACAACTCCTGTTTGGCCTTTAAGCTTTCTCTCGCTCCTGCCTTTGGTAAAGCTCTTTCCATACTTTCTGTGCACCGCAGTGCAACTGGGCTCGAACCGGGTCCCCACAACAGGCAGAACTAGTTGACAACAAGGAATTTTAAAGGAAAAAAAAAGCACAGAGATAAAGCTACTTCTTTTTAATTAAGTACCTTAGGCAAGAGGAGTTAAACGACAAAAAGTGGAATTTTTGGTGAGATTGGTGAGAGTGAAACTAGTGCCAGAATATACTTGTACCAAGTGCCACGCTGAGGGATACTGTAAAGTGTAGATGACTAAGACAAGGTGATAACAGACAAAACAAAGCGATGAGCACAGACTTTGTTTTTTTGCTTGAAGACAATTTTGCAGTACATAAAGTAGACAGTTTAAATAAATGATTTCTACCTCAATCACTATACTACTGGCTGCCTGGAGGCGTGTCATTTCACTTGTAATAATATAATATTAATATCTTGGCAAATATTGGCTCGACACCGATCGGTTGCCACGAAATTCCCGTTCCACAGATGACCCACCTTTAGGCACCTTGCACCGTATCATACCAAGTAGGCGGCCGTGCAAACTCTTCATTCGGCCCACCTCATAGGTTTCGCCTCGCCGGGGATCATTTCTAATACTCGGTAATCGGATAGAATGATATCTGATTAGATTTGAGGATGGTGAATATAGTGGTCTGCTAACACTCTCATCACGAGTCCTCACTCGTGGGCGAGTTTCTGAGAGAGCATATAGGAGGTAGCGGCAAATCATGTTTGCGCATATATAAAATGACGAAGGGAATTAATACGCCATCCTGGCCGGAGAACCCGGTCGTTGGCGTACCGGCGCCCTTACAGGATCAAAATCTTTGTCATGAACTGATGGTTGGGCACGTGTCAACATCAATCGTGCAGTGCATTGTTCTCGGGGTCTTCATATTAACGGAATAATAGACCCCCAATTACAGCCAAGGGCCTCACCAAACCCACCACTACCACGCCCGTCACCCCAGGCATCACGGACGAAGTCCAAACCGTGCCTAAAATTACTTGCCGGTATCGCGGCCTTCACCCTAAGCATGGAGCTAAGTTGTTTCTTTGTTGCGAACACGTAGTAACAGCCCCACGGTCCTGCCCCGTCAGATTCAGCAAGTAACTCTCCGATTTGCGATTTGCGAAACCAAGAGCCTACGGTTTCTTCACACCTCTCGTGGACGCATATACCGTATGATACTATATACATAAGACTGTGCTTGGAACCCCGAATCCCGGAAGGGGAAAGGGGGGTTGACAAAGCGTATGGTGATGCTGAAAAGGAATGGAAAAAAACACCGGACAGGGGACATATAATAATGATAGCTCCTTAAGGTTGAGAAGAGGAAAAAGTGAGAGAAATCCATGTAACTGACCCTGCAAGAGAAAAAATATGGGAAAAAAATGCCAGAGTAAAGAGGCAGAACTCCACAGACGCCGTAAAGAGCAAAGCATGTAGGTTTCTTTATTGCATCTGGACATGATGCCATCACATTACATTTCCACGAACCCAAAACAGGACATATGCGTTTCGGGACTGGTCAAAGTTAATAATAATTTTATAAACTAGGAATCATGGGTTAGGCTTACCACTACCCTTTCCTCTTCTACCAAGGTTGCCTTGCTGTCGTCGAACGAATTCCAACCGGTCTTGTACGAGTTTCGAACCACAGCGGTATAGTGCCCCCCATTTATCGTACCGTAGTGATTACAAACAGCGTATAGATCATAGAGGAAAGGTGGAGTCGTCTCAGCTGTTGGCGGGGGGAGCGTCCGTGGCATCTCGTCGCTAGCTAATGGTGGAGGCATATATCTTGTCAGGTCCAAGTGGCGGAGAGGAATATCAACAAAAGTGTTGAGTTTGTCTCTCCAGGGACCTCTGTTCGTGAAACGCTTGAGGTGGATGATTAGGATGTATGGGAGTCGAGTAATGGTCAGCTTCTTTGTCGCTTTCCGAGCCTTTTTGCACTGTGGACAGTGCCAAGCGTCGTCACCTTCAAGCGTTTCTTCTCTGACAAACTCTTCTAAGCAGTCGCGGAGAGCGAAGTTATTGCTCTTCATAGCAGGTATCGGCAGAGAAAGATACATAAAAGGAGAATAGGTAGTCGATGTTCTCCCGCACGTCAGACATGAAAGCTTACTGCTCAATTGCCCCTGAAACCAATTCACAACAACCGAATAGTTGTGATGGGTATATCGTTGCCATTCTATAGTAGATGCTAGTTGGACTGGTAGCTTCTCCCGACGACGCTCCTCGTCGTCTTTGAGGGGTCTAAATTTCCCGCGATTTGCGTGGGGATTGAGATCCTCGTGCAGCCCGTCCAAAAGAAATTCAAGAAACTCCTGGGCATCCTGCTGGTCATTGTTGCGAAACATCTCGTTCAAGCGGCCGGCCACATCCTGTGAAACAATAAGTTAAGCCTTAATCCCTCGTCAATACCGGAGCTCAAACATACCTTTATGGTAACGGGCGAAATGAAGCTGTAATCACCGCTCCATAGATGCCTGACGATCGCTGCAAATGCCTCGGCCAAAACCCCACGAGACCCTAAGGGATTGTCTTTACTAACATGGCTCTTATAGCTACCGTCTAAGAAGTACCTCGACAGAGGAATGGTCCCGCTCATGCATTGCAAAACAGCATTCATGTAACATGTATTTCCTAAATTCTTAAGCCCGGTGGTCCCAATATTCACTGTGCCCATACCTGTGAATGGAGGGAGTGGTGACTTGCTCGTCACTGCCGGAATTTTAGGGGGTCTCTCAGGAGCCGGGAGTGGAGGTGGAGGTAGGGCTGGGGCTGGGCGTTCGGACACGCCACTATAGCTTTTCCGAGGGACGGCAGGTGGGGGACGGACTGGGGAAGGTGGGGGATTGAACTCAGGATTACGAACGTCAGTAAAACCATGAAAGGGGTGATCGATGATGGTTGGCCTCCTGGTGAAGGATGTCGGGAAGCGATCCTGCTGAGGAGTGGACAAAGATGGGGAAATCATAGATTGCTGTGTATGGGGGGTCGCAGGATAACGTTGGAACTGATCTAATTTAGCAAAGCGTAGTGGCATAGCAGGTATAAGGTCAGAGCTTACGAATTCTTCCACTGTTCGTACGGGTAGTATATCGCTAGACGTTACGATGGATGTACCCCTTCTCCGCTTCTTCACATCTATTTTATCGGCAGATGAAATAACACTCATCGTTACGGGCTCCCACTCCTTCTGTAATCTTTCCATCCACCGCTGCTCCTCTTCGATATCTATTGCGTCGAGTCGTGTAGGCTCCTCGTTCTTCTTATAGCTTTGCCTATTTAGGGGAGGCAGTAGCGATCCTCTTTGCGAATCACGATCCTGTCGTCTCTGAGCTAGAGACTGGACTGAGCTTTTGTCAGGTGGGTTTTCCCCATAGGTGTTTAGCTGGCTGCTTGATCGCTCTATGGATCCGGATCCTCTACCGGGAGGGGCTGAGTGTCTTGCATCTGAACGAGTTATCGTGGGTGCTTCAGGATCAACCACCTTCAATGCTTGCTTTCCAATTAAATTTACCCATGCGTCGAGCCCCCCGATCAGCAAGAGCGGTGGATTTTTGAGTCGTTTTCCAAAAGCATAGTCATCCATTGCGAGGTGTAGGCTCCGTAATGTGATAAGATGTTGATCATTTGTTGATCCACTAAGGAAGCTACTGCTTGAGGTGGACTGGTCATAGTAAACTACAAAATCATAATCATGCCTTCTACTGAACAAGTCCTGTTCCTTGGCGGGCTCAAGGACGAACGTAGCGTCTAGATCATCCCCCGACATGCTATCATCGAATTATGTTAGTAAATCTGCAAATGTGAATGAATGAATGAATGAATGAATGGAAGACCCTACCCCTCACGTAATATAATAGGCTCAACGCAAACTATAGACCGCGTGAATATGTGCCCCTCCATAAACTCATTTCGGGGGCGGACGTCGAGCAGTAGTACAGATACTTTTGATCCCTCGAGATAACTGCAAAGTGTATTGACTGAGATCGTGGTTTCCTTGGGCGCCGCAGGCCGTGGATCAGCGCTCCCCGACCCAACTGGAGCCTGGGCGGGCAAGAGGGGACGAGCAGAGCTTCGATGCGGTGGTATCCCGGTGGGAGATGTGAAACTGGTTGCCGGCGAATATGTTGGAGCTGGAAGCTTGGGCATAGCGTTGACATCCAGTGGTGGCAATTTCGTAGGCATTTCCCTTGGACCGTGGAGGTTTGCAGATGGCGACTGTCTATTACGCTGAGAACTTGAAAGCGTAGTTGGTCGGCCAGATGGCATGGAAAGCTTCTCAAACCGAGCCTCTAAATCCAAGTCATCCGAAGCAGCTTTCGCTGTTTTTGAGCTAGGACCTCCCGTCCCATTGCTATTGCTCGAAGCCGTAGCTTGCAAATCTACAATACCATCAGCAAGCTAAAAAATACCTGTTTAGTAGAAGCTTCGCTCATTACCTAGGAGGGGCCTAGAGGACAGAATGGCAGGCTTGGCCTTGACTACGGGCTTCTTCGATACGGCAGTCACATTTCCGTTATTGCCGGACGAAGGCTTCGCTGCACGCAACTGCGCTTCTGCTTCCAGTTGAGCTTGGGCACTGACAACTCCGGAGATTTTGTTATTTTTCTTGATTTCCTCTTTGACTTTGTCAAACTCGGGCATTTTCTGCACCAACTCCTAGGTAGTGACAAATAATTTAGCCTTGTCGGAAGGGGGACGCCCACTTGGAATTAAATCACCTTTTTCAATGTTTCAAAGTCCTGGTAAAGGCGACCGGCCGCGATTTTGAAAGTAGGAAAATCCTGGCATCTCGGAATAATGTCGGCCACAATTTCGAATGCAAGAAGATAGTCAACGTATGCCGAATCTTGACGTTTAAAACCTAGATGAGCCCTGGCATACTGCCAAGATTGAAAGGCAAGCTCGAGCCATGCTTTAATCTACAGTCCCATTAGTCAAATTTGAGCAAGACAAAATTTCCGTAAGGGTAGAATAATACGTACCGAGCGGTCGCCTGGCCGAAGACCAGCAGTGCGAGCCACAAGGTCATGAACATGGGGATAAACACGCATTGTAGGAGGATCGGGGGCCGGGCGAGAAGGCGGGGAGATGTGGGAGCTCATGACAACGCGGTTGGTGAAGGGGTCTATCTCATCGCCGGCTATGTGAGAGGTGGAAGGGGTGAGGCGAATAGAAGGTTCGGTAAAGCCGGGCAGAAATAGAGCTGCAGATGTGTGGAGGGATGTGGACGGAGGTGGAGTGTGAGTCCGGAGGAGATTAGGTATTCCTGTGATAGCGTCTATCTCCGGTAAAACATGAAAAAAAGAGCCTATCTGTTATTGCATTGGCTGTGAGTGGTGAGGGTGTCGATATGATAGGATACTGTGGGGCGTATCGAAGTTACAAGGAACCTGGCGGGTGCAAAATCAAGGGTTCCTGTTTTCACACCAAAATTCCAGACGGCGATCTGTAATGTCTTGGCGGGGCGCTCTCGGGCGTTGTCACTCGTAAGCACTCGAGATTGAGTTCAAGAGATGCAATGGGACAACAGAAGGGATGTTCTGAGAGGTGAGGAGGAGGGTGAGGAGGAAGCTCCGTTCCAGCACCGCACTACACAGTACAAGAACCGTATGGGTACTGCGCAGTAGGGTACGATAGGGTGCGCATAAACTTATTGGGTAGAATAGAGAATGCGGTGACTTCCTAGCTTCTCACAGCTTGCGCTACGTCGTGACGGCAAATACGCAATCCTTCGCGGTAAAACTTCTTGCCTCGCGCTTCACGCCTGGTGGCTCGGTCGCGGGTGCTTACATAACGGCGGGGTGAGAGGCGTCACCCATACAATGATCTGCGTCAGCTTCCCTCCATCCCAATTTCCATCCCGTTCCATCTGCTGCAGCTGTCAATCCTCCTCGTCTGTCCCCCCCCCCCCGCACCACCATAAGCCACCATTCCCTAATTTACGTACTATAGCTGTTATTGTTTGTGGTAGACCAACTTCTTGAACCAAATCCTTCCCTCAGGACTTTTTATCACCTTTGTTTGGCACTCTTTGTGCTCAGCCTTTTTTCAACGGCAGCCATCGCTTCTATCTTTTCATCGCCCCGTAAAGATACGGTGCCTATGGCGTGGTTTACAGCATCGAACTCGTCTCTTGACGACCAAGTTGAGAAAGCTACTTCTTCGAGTTTGTCCGTATTCTGTTTTTATAAAGCCCTACTTTCTCTTGAGTTCTTCCACCCGCTTACCATTTCGTAGAGAGGATATGGCGCTCAACTTGGAAATCTCCGACGTCATTCGGAGCAAGACGGTTCAGCCAAAAGAAGCTATGCGCTCCTTGCGGAAGCGAATAGGACATCGCAATCCTAATGTTCAGTTAGCAGCTCTGAGTGTGAGATCAAGTTTCCAGTTGGGATCGAGAGGAAGATGGCTCTAATTTAAGAGTCTTACTGACGTATGTCATCATAAAGCTCACAGATACATGCGTCAAAAATGGGGGGTCCCATTTTTTAGCTGAAATTGCCTCACGGGAATTTGTGGACAATCTGGTTTCTCTACTGAAAGCTCCTTACTCACTGGACCCCAAGGTTGAGAGCAAAATACTAGAGCTCATACAAACTTGGGCATCTGCATTCGAAGGGAAGAGCCATCTTTCATATGTCGGGGAGATATATCGGATGCTCAAAAATGAGGGTTTCAACTTCCCACCACCAACCAAGGTTTCTTCATCGTTTGTTGACTCGTCGGCGGTAAGTGGAATCGGGTCCCGATGGTTACCTGAGGCGCCAACTAACGTAAAGGAAAGCCTCCTGACTGGACTGATTCAGATGTCTGTATGCGATGTCGAACCCCTTTCACTTTCACCAACAGGAAGCATCATTGTCGCAATTGCGGAAACGTTTTCTGCGGCGCTTGCTCCTCAAAGTCTATACCTCTCCCTCACATAGGAATAATACAAGCCGTTCGTGTGTGCGATGGATGCCACACTAAATTGACAGAGAAGCGGGTCTTGGGCCCTTCAACGAAACCGCAGTCTCGACCACCTCAAGTGCAGAAGCAAAAACCAAACAACCTTATGCAGCCGAGAAATGCTAGGGTTGAGGATGACGATGATGAAGACCTCAAAATGGCGTTGAAAATGTCATTAGAAGAAGTTAAGGGAAAGGGAAGTGCGGGTTATGTTTCTCAGCAGCAGCTACAAGCTCAGAAGCAAGTTGCCCCACCTCATGTCCCGACATCCACTGTTCAACCTCCTGCTTCAAAGCCATCGGGGGGAAAGACTGGGCCTGACGAGGATGAGGACGAGGAGCTGAAGGCAGCAATCGCTGCGAGTTTGAAGGATATGGAGGAGCAAAAAGCAAAGTCTGCGTGGTCGAACCCGAATGCTGCAGCTAAGTACACTACTTCGGCTTCACAAGCAAACGTTACCCACAGGCCGGATCACGAACTGAGCCCCGCTGAGGCTGAAAATATCAATCTTTTTGCCACCCTTGTTGATCGATTACAATCCCAACCAACCGGGACAATCCTGAGAGAGCCCCAGATCCAGGAGCTCTATGACAGCATTGGGGCTTTAAGGCCAAAATTGGCTCGAACCTTTGGTGAGACCATGAGCAAATATGGTATGGCTTATCAATCCTCACCACACTATGCTGAAACTAATGATTTTTTATTCCAGAGGCTCTATGTGATCTACACGCGAAACTTGGTACAGTTGTACGCTACTATGACCGGATGCTGGAGGAGAGGCTGAGCTACACCTATGGTCGCCATGGGATCGGAGGAGTTTCTTCCCCTGCTCCTTACCAACAACCCCCCTCTTCCAATAGTGCATATCCTGCTCTGCCTTCCGCTGAGGGCTATTACGGAGCTAGCGGGGGTAACACACCAGGAGCTCCACAAAATCCCTATCCCGGCCAGCAGGCAAATTATCAGAATTACTACACGCAGCCTCATGCTTTTGATAAGCAGGGGTCTTCTCTTCACGCTCAGTCACCTGAACCTCATAAGGCTCCTCCGCAAACAGCTTATCAGCAGTATAATGGATACAATGCCCCACCACCATCAGAACCTAGCGCCCCTAGCTCTTCGTTGCATGGCTCCGAACCTCCGGTAAATGCTCCACCCCCACAACAGCAGCAGCAACAGCAGCCACCACAGCAGCCACCGCCGCAGCAGCCACAACAGCACCAGCAACAACAGCCACAATCGCAACTGCAGCCCCAGCAACCTCTGACAGGACCATCCGCTCAGCCTCAAAAAGCCCCTTCACAACAGCATTATCCTCCTCCCCAAAGCCCGGATGCGTCGTACTGGCAGTATCCGAAGAATGGGCAACAGCCTGAATATAATTATTCCTATCCACCTCCTTCACAGCCCCCACAATGGCAGCACGGGCCTAGTACAGGCCCCGGAGGGACTCCATACGGGCACCCTGGTTACGGATACTCGAATACCAGTGAAGCTTCGACCCCAGCGCCTGTGCACAGTCAACCGCAACAACAGCCCAAAGTAGAGGAGCAAAGCTTGATCGATTTGTAGGATACTTGGAGCCGTTCGCATTTTTTTTATAGTGATCCCTTTTGTTTCTTTATTCTCTTACTTTGGGTATTTTGAAGAGGGGTGGGTGGGAGTTCCGTACTGACAATTTGGGTTCTTTGTAATTTACGGAAATGTTATAACTTGAAAAATAATTGATCCGATAATTAGTTTCCCAGTTTTGTAACTATGTGGAGGTTTTCTAACAATTACTTAGCAATCACTTCAGTAAAAGGCCTGAATCACTTTGACCATCTTCTGTTGATACCGTGGAAATCCGAGATTTGTACTCGGAGGAATGTTGAGGAGCCTTCTCGATATACAGATTGCTAGATGCGGGTGAGAGGTAGTGAGGATGATATATAAGCCGGGTAACTACCGAGTTTCCCCCAGAAGCCAGCGGCTCACCCACCACCGTTCCGCCACGGACATCCGCAGGCGCAACACGAAAACACCATCGAAAGTTTAGGATTCCCAATTGGCAACCACCACAACCATGGCAGCTGGTAACTAGTTCCCCTTCCTTGCTTGCTTTCATGTCCAATATCTAACCCGACCCTCAACCAAATCAGAACAAAGGAGGCTGCTCGAGCAGGTTAGTTTTTTAAGCTCTCCCTATCCATCATCCATCTATCCATCGCAGCAGCCTAGCTGACTAACAAACGCTAGCTAATGGGCACACCCAACCAAACCAACTCCTCCGTCCCATTCACCGACCCCTCCGTCTGCCGCAGCTTCTTGGTGGGCACCTGCCCACACGACCTCTTCACGAACACGAAGCAAGACCTAGGCCCGTGCAAGAAGACGCACCTAGAATCCCACAAGGCAGACTACGAGCGCGAACGCGCTAACAAGGCTTCTAAGGATCTCGGCTACGAATATGACTACCAGCGTGACCTGCAGCGCTATATCGACGAATGCAATCGTCGGATCGACGCCGCACAGCGGCGACTGGATAAGACACCAGATGAGATTACGAAGACGAATTCACTGCTGAAAGGAATTGCGGACTTGGATGGGAGCATAAGCTCCGGATTGCAGGAGGTGGAGGTACTTGGTGAGACGGGCGCTATTGGTCGCGCACTGGACGAGTGGCATAAGGTTAAGGTTGCCAAGATGGAGAAAGAGGGGAAGGAGAAGGAGTTGAAATTGCTCAGTGATAGTGCTGGGCCCTCTGGCCATCAGAAGTTGCAGGTTTGTGATGTGTGTGGGGCCTACTTGTCCAGGCTGGATAACGACAGGAGGTTGGCCGATCATTTTTATGGCAAGGTAGGGGAGGTTTCTCTCTTTTGAGTTCTTTTCTCGCTGTTTCTGTTTCTGTCTGTTTTTTTTTATACTAGCTGATCCGCGGTGCGTACGTGATAATAGATGCACCTTGGATACGCGCAGATGAGGGCTACGTTGAAGAGGTTGCAGGAAGAATTGGCAGGAAGGGGACCTCCACAGGGACAACACGGCAGGGACTTCCGCGATAACGATAGGGGCTTTCACGACAGCGGTTACTCGCGAGAACAATCTGGTGGTGGTGGTTACCGTGGTGGCTTTAGGGGTGGTCGTGGGGGTGGCTATCGTGGTGGTAGAAGCGGCGACGGTGGAGGGGGATGGGGTGGTCGTGGGGGAGGAGGCGGTGGGGGTGGATATGGTGGCAGAGGTGGCGGTGGGGGTGGAGGTCATAGGTGGTAAGGTGGATGCACGCACCTTGTTCGTTGAACGTGTTTTTTTCCCCTTAGAATTGTAATACCTGAATTTCCTTTCCTCGCTCTCTACGATGTGGCGCATTAAGGGTGGGTATCTATCTGTTTTACACTTTCTATTTGATCTGTATTTCTTTTTCCTTTTTCCTTTTTTCCTTTTTTCTTCGTATTGTCTTGTTATAATTAAAAGGCGGCGAATCCTTTTAGCAATACAGTCTTTAGGCAGAGGAAGTCTTTGATGTTAACGCAACCAAGTGAACATCCAGAAGATAATGGACGGGTGAGGTAGGAAGGCGAGGGGGGAGCGGGAGGGAGGAACTAAGTGGTAGTAGCTGCGGCGGTGGTGACGACTGGCGATCCGGCTTCTACCTGTTCTGCCCAGGAGGAACCACCGATGGCGGGAGATAGAAGTGCAGGCTTGCCCTTTGCTGCAGTGGTATCAATGGTATCAATGGTGGGGTTTTTTTTCTGGATCTCATTTGCCTCGCGCTTGACCTCCTGCTCAACTTCCCCCTCCTTCTTGGGCTCGTCCTTGTTTACTTCACCTTTCGACCCTTCGGCTCCACCCTTCAGCTCCCCCCCAGGTAATTCCGGCCACTCCTGCGTGGGTGCCACTGCAGCCGTAGCCTTCGCCGGAGAACCTACACCAGCGCGGGGACCCGACGGCGCGCCTCTGGGCGGAGTAGCCGCCGCAACCCCACCATGCGCACCACGCCTAAATCCCGAGGACCGGCTCCTAGGATTATAGTCCTCTTCCGTCTTTGTGGAATCCCACTCCCTGGTCTGCACAGCCTTCAACTTTCTCTGGCGATTCTTCTCCCTCTCGTCACTGCGCAACGTTAGCTCTCCATCCATCATTGGGGAACAGAATTATTAGTAGTAGCGGGGGTAGTGGTGGTGGGGACGCACTCCAATTCTCTGCGATTCCTATCCGCCTCCGCACGTTTCTTACGGTCCGCAAGGCGCTTATGCACGTCTGCCTGTTTGCGGGCTTCCTCGGCAACTTGGAAGGAGCTCTCATCTTCTTCGGCTTTTCGGCGACGCTCGATGAGGCGTTGGTTGTTAAGTTTCACGCGCTCTAGACGGGCGGCGAGTTCGTCTTCGGTGAGTTTTGGCTGGAAGATGGAGGGGCAAGTGTGTTATTTAATGGGTTCTCTTTGGGGAAGGGGGGAGCAGAAGCAGGATTGGGTGTCGTTGGGTAATAAATGCCTTCTTGATACCGCCCGAGAGTGTTCTGTCTACGTTCTTTTTGTTTTCATTTTTCCCGGGATTAGTAACCGTGATGGGCTAGAGGAATGTGAGTGGGTTAAGGTGAGGGGTATATACCTTCTGCGTAGCTTCAGTCCCAGCAGCAGCAGCAGCACCTTCCGCTAGCGCGCCCTTTTCGCGGTCGCGAGTTTGGTACTAATAAATGGAGCAAACAAGCATTAGTAGCTGATTATAGAATTTCTGTTCATTAACAGTGCATACATATCCCCTTCCACGGCCTCCCCTTCCGCTACGATTCGAGAAAGCTCTAGGCTCAGTTGGCGCAGTTGGAGGGGGTAGAACTGGCGCCGAGATCTCACTCTCGAAGAGATCATCGTCTTCTCGTGTTTGGGCGAAGTCGTCCATATATTTAGTTGCGGGTTGTTTTCTTGTTCGTATGATACCAGGGAGAAGGGGTCGCAGGTTGCGTTGTAGGTTACCGGTGTTCAGTGGTTAATAGGTATGATAATGTTTCAGGAATGGTAGTGGAGGTCACAGAGGAGCAAGGGCGTGGGATTCCGGGGGCAGGATCGTCCTCATTCAAACTTTGGAGGGAGTTGCCCCGCCTTCCCCCCGCCGTCTATGATAGGTGCTTGACCTATCCGTTACCCTACGATGCCAAGATCCGCACCTAACTTTCATGGACGCTGGTGGTACGACATGCTCAAGTATACCGTATCTGACCTGCTTTGATATACCGGTATTATTTAAGAGGCTTGTGATCTTTGTACCCATTTCCTGGTATGATACTGGAGTGATAATATAACAGTGCAGAGTTTATATGAGCTGCATGGCGAGGCATAAACCAAGAAAGTGATTAAATAAACAGTAGAAAAAGAGAAAAAGGAGAAGGAAAAAAAAACAGAACGCCTTCCTCTCCCTCCGCCCAGAGAAATTGGGTTACTCATGGGTTGCCATTTGCACATCATTAAATAGGCTCTACTCGAGTAGAAGTCTTGATGGAGTGAGAGGGAAATAGGTAAAGCGGAACTCGCTATCAATAACTCCTTCTGTTCCGACTCCTGGCAAGACCCAGTCCCAACGGTTTTTATTAAACTTATTCCCAGTCCTCCTCCTCACTGCTTCCATCGTCTCCCTCTACATCCTCGCTGTCTTCCTCTTCCTCTTCCTCTTCCTCGTCCCCGTCCTCGTCCCCATCCTCATCCTCTCTATCATCGTCCTCGGTAGCCTGAGTGGCCCCACTGGCTTTTAGAGCCTTTTGCAGAAAATGAAGTCAGTGTGTGCCTGCGAATGATATTGGAAAAATGGCTTGCTACCTTTGTTGCTGGAGGACTGCTAGCAGCTTGACTTGGGGTCTTAGAAGCGGCTCCGGAGACAACATCGTAACTTGATTCGCTGTCAGGTTGAGAGGTGCGGTCGATTGAACTCTTGGGCTTGAGATGCTCCTCCTTAGGAATTAGTGTTTCTGTCGACGCCGCGGTTGCAGCCACTGCTGCAGCAGATTTAGGATTATTTGTGGGGGGCTTTTCCGCATCAGAGTCGTCATCTTCATCCCAGCCGACTTCCTCTTCGTCAAGCGTGGCTCCTAAAGTTGTTAGCAATAATACATCGATCTCGAGCAACGCCTCAGAATACCCTTCAAAAGCTCCTTTCGCTTCTGTTCTTCCATATCTAGTTCATTTCTTAAAAAGTAATACCTGGCCCAAAAATCTGAATACTGGACTGCATCGGGGACGAGCTTCTCCATAGTATTTCGAAGTTCTGGGTACCTTTCCAGATCCGCCACAATCTGGTTGGTCTTTTTCTCCGCACTGAAATCTTTAACCCAAACTTTAAAACTGTCAGTGTCTGACCCTGTCTTAAAGAGCTCATGATTGCTGTGCAGCAGATGAAGTTGAGCGTCAAGTCTCGTAGTGCTAAATTTCCTCCATCAGCCGGGTATCTCATGATGGCCCTAGGAGGCATACTAGATTTGCCTCTTCCCTTCATCCATCCCTTTAGCTTCAAATACCACTTCACGAGATCCATCCGCCCCGACCTTCTCCTCAGGAGGGGCGATCGTAACTGCATCACGCAAAAAACTTCCAATATTTGACCCGAACTTGAGCAAATATTCATCAGCTCTCGCCTCCGCAGCTTCGAGTTCTGAAATCCTTTGAACAGCACCCTTTTTCAATTTAGAGAGTAACCCTTCTCCCTGAGGTTTACCATTCTCCTTTTCTTTATCCCCCTCAGCAGCTTCGGCCCCTGCTTTGGAAGTCTCCCCTTCCTGCTTTTGCGCATCCTCGGGTAGCGGATCGAGCGTGAATTGAGGCAGCGCCTGGGTAATTGAGAGTGAACGGGTACGACTCGCGATATTGGTCCGTAAATCGCTGAATCCTTTCGTGGCTTGCCCCGAAACTGTAGCATATTCCTTCTTTGAGGATTCGTAGTATGACTCACCCTGTCCCCCACACAATCCTTAGTTAGCTTCTCGGTGCCTATCTACACCATGAAATTGTCATCGAGCAAAACCCGCACCTGCTTCCGCACAGTCCCCAAGAAAGAACCCAACCTCGACCCCCAAGGAGACCCAGAAACAACTTTGTATGCCTCTCGGAATTCGTCATTGAGCGTCTCACTCGGCTTCTCTGCATCCTTGCCCTTGCTATGCTCCTCTGGTGCGAGGATTTCCTCCTGGATATGGTCGTATGCTATTTCCATGATGTATTAAGGTTCCCGCGGGGTCTGCCGTTATTTGATGTTTCTTTGGGGAATATTTGGTTTCGATGGCTGGTGTGTGGGAGGCTTTGTTGCTGCGAAGGACGGATCAGGAACGCCCTCTAGGAAGACACGGGTACCGGTACCCTGACATATGAGGGGGTTATGCACCGTGCCGTGCACCACCGGTATCATAATATTATGGCATGATAAGTGCCTGATGCAGCATGTCTTGGCAGCATTTCTATTCCCCGCGGTTCACGGACTTCATTTCACCACCAAGCCAAGGGTTTGTCAAGGTGGAAGACACCCAGGCCATTCGCCGCTATTGTAGTGCGACGAGATCACGAATTGGCCACCATACGGCACGGGTCCCTTATGTTCGTTTTCATCCCTTGTCACTCTAACACTGAGCTAATACCAAGATGTGTACAAAATTACAATTAACAACAAACTGTTATCCCGGCAAATTCTTATGTTTCATAAATAAACATAAACCGTTTGCTTTTCTCTAAGAAGAGCCTCCATTCGGGCTGATTTTCCCTACATCTATCCTTCGCAAAAAACGAACATCATGAAAGAAATTACATGCGATTTTATAACAAGCGTTCAGGCACGATATACTATTTCCACACGTTTGCGAAAACGTCATCATCTCCTCCGAAACCTCCTTGCTTTCCAGAGGTATTAGCACCTGCGCCAGTGCCAGTATTAGCCCCAGCTCCATTTGCACTAGAACTAAACGCGCCCCACTCGTCTTCCTCATTCCTGACAGTCCCAAAATCACTAGCTCCAGTGGTTGAGGCAAGAGTGCCTAACATGGCCGGAGTTGATGTTGTAGGCGAGCTCCATATGTTATTCGATGGAGTTGCAGTTGGGGTAGATGTACCCCAAGCAGGCTCGTTGGTGGTAACAGTTGAGGTGGCCGGAGCTGGTGTCGCCCAAGCATTGCTACCAAATGAGAAGGCGGAAACGGCCGGCTTGGTGGCGGCAGGAGAAAATGAACTGGTCGCCCTCACCGGGGATTGGGTTACGGGAGCGGAAGGAGTAGACGAAAAATCAAAAAGATCCTCAAGGCCGGAACGAGCAGAGACGGTAGGCGTAGGTTTTTTACCAGCGGCCGTGCTGGAACTGGGGGATCCGAAAAAGCCTCCAGTTGATGTCGGCGATATCTGGGAGCCCGCTGAAGATTTCATCATTCCAGCTGTGAGGTTAGCGAACGGGGATAGCTTTGGTGGTGGTGGAGCGGTTGGTTGGGTTGATATGGAGGTTGTAGTGGGCTGCGACCCAAACCCAAACCCACCAAAAGCGTCGCTTAGCTCCCCCAGACCGGAGGAAGAGGTCTGCAACTGCTGAGATGAAGCTATTGGGGGGTTGCCAAAGTGTTGAGGGCGGGGTTGGGGCTTGGAAGCATAAAGGGACAGAATTGATCTATTGAGATCAGGGCGCGAGGATGAGGTATTAGAGACCGGATTAGAGTTTACTGAAGCAGGCCGTGGCGCTGGGGTAGGAGCGGCCGCCAAGAAGTCCAGACCAAGGAGTGAATCAGCGGGCTTGGTCGATTTCGGTGGTGCGGGGGAGGCTTTTGGGGGCAGCTGGCCCCTAGACGCCGGCGGTACCGAATTGGACCGGGAGGGTTCTTGGGGCGAAGCACTATCATCGTCGAAGAGATTGACATTTTGTCGTCTTGCCGGTTGTTGAGGCGAGGCAGGTGTTTGCCGATTCTCGAGCTTTTGCTGAACTACCTTCAGGGGCTGAGAAGTTAGTATGTTTAGGTGGTCAGGGGGTGAGGTTTCCTACTAAGCTGTCCTCTTCTCCAGAATCTTCGAGTGTTGCCGGGTCGGGAATCCCCCCTTCCATAACCCATCGCTTGGACTCGTACTTTGTGCGAACAAAATTCTCAATTTTCCTAGAGAAATTAGTTGGACGATCTCGGGGGAAAAAGCGGTGCGAGCATACGTTTCCGAAGGGACATGCCCCGGCGCAAGATTGGCTTCCCAGTACCTACTGCATGTGTGAGCAGGATCGATCAATTGTACTATAAAGGAGAGAGGCTGACTTATTGGCTCTTGAATTCCCCCACTTCAACATACTTTGGAGTTGCTCATCTGTCCAACTATCAAGATCTACGGACTTGACTGGAAGAGCGGTAAGATGAGCAAACGATCGCCGGTGATCATGCGGAAGGGCTGCACCTACCTCGACTAATATGTGTTCCCATTCCACGATGGATACCGGAACACCTGAAGCAGTTAACACCTGCACCGTTTTGGGGAGCTCCTCATCACGTACCTGATGCAGATAAAAACACCCAGGTTCCAGCTTGCCCATCTTGGGAGCTTGTTTCTCTTGCAATCAGCACAAACCTTGTTCCCAGGAAGCTTCAGAAGCGACTTGATCACTTGCTGGTTTTGCGCTGCCTTGTCGGCAGCAGGGTTAGGACGGCGGGACATGAGGATCGGCGAATGCTGCTGCGGGAGGATTAATAAGGGGCCAGTGAGAGGGGTCGTCAGTTGGTGGTTTTAGATGGGTTGTTGCGCTGCGAGAAAAGAGAAAACGTTCTCAGATGTGGGGGGGGGTCGGGGAGAGTGCCCTCGTTCCTTGTGCTCGGTAGGAAATGAGTGTGGGTGATTCCGTTAGGCTGAGTTAGTCAGCGAATCCAAGGGTTGGCCCGAATGGCTGATGCTAGCGCTGCAAAGATCCATGTTTAGGAGAATCGTAGTTGAGTAATGCTTTACTAAGCCCTCTCTTGTGAGAGAAAAATAGTATGATACGGCCCAGGGCACAGCTATCCGGATCACGATTATCCGGATAGCTCGCTGTCCCGTATGAGCTTCTATCATGTCGAAGCATGTCCTGTTGCTACGGATCACCTGCCGCACTCGAGTAGGGGACAGCTTCTTCGGATTCTGGCCATCCCGGAAAGCGGGGCGCGAGTGAGCGAGTACCGTACAAGTGGGCTGCTGGTATTGGATAAGCGTTTGTCCTGTGCGTCAATTATTGTATGAGTGAGACGGTCATATAAGTGCTTATTCCTAGCTACTGCACACTGCTCGAGGGGTTATCGACTCGAGGGGTGCCTATCGTGTTGCCTGGTATAATGCGAGGCTATGAAAGTGAACTTCATGCTCTACCCAGATCGGTTTTGACCTTTACTTAGTATAAATATAAGGAATTAATACCCACTGAGAAGATTGTTACCGGCAGCACCGCATTCGGGTAATCTACCGCAGCCCACCGGTACTGGACGAGTACTCCCACAGCTCTCGGATAGGATAATTGGGAATTGTGACGTGGGTGCTTTCATGGGAAAAATAACGCCAGGTTGTGGAAATGACTTTGTTACTCGTCCTCCAATGCTCGTATATGCTCCGGTACGACGCTGAGACAGAAGAGAACCAGGCAAAAATATTTCCAAAAGGCCGAAAGGATCAAAACGAGCCAGATCTGATTTCAGCAGGCCATACCGGTACCATCCAGAATGATTATCCGGGGTTCGGCGCTCTGGAATTCGAGAAGGTTGTTTATCAATGGAATTTGATTGGTTACCTGGAACGCCCTAAACCACTTTGAGATAGTATGTGACCACACTACCGCAGTCAGCTACCGGTATGCCTTAAGGTCCTTTATTTTATTTTATTCGCGTTTTCTCCTATATACCCGTAGGGTCTCTCTTGTCACTAGGCCCACTCCTTCCTCTCCTCTCACCCTCCATCGACCGTTAACCCAGCACTTCTCTCTTCGCTACTCCTTCTAACATCTTCTCGCCCTAAGGTATGCTTTTTTAAGTGCCCTTGCCCTCCCATCATCTAGAGGACTCAAAGGGGGAATTGTTGAATTGGTTTCCTTTTTATACTTTCAACCTCTCTGTTGCTTTGGGGATAGCATCTAACCTTGCATAATTATTCTCGATAGATTCTCTTCAAATCCTCCACGATGTCTGCTGAACACGAATACACCTTTGCCGATGTTAAGGAACATCAATCGAAGAAGGTTCCTTGATTTTCTTGCCTTGTCATCTGCCTGCTCCTGTCCCCCCGGAGGACCCTCAATTGAACGTAGCTCGCATGGCCTTACTGACTCCTTTCTTCAACAGGATCTCTGGCTCGTTGTCCATGATAAAGTCTACTCTTGTGGGGAGTTTATTGACGAGCACCCGTATGTGCCTTAGCTATCCGCCTCCCCTGACATTCTGGCTCACCACTAATCTACCAACGCAGGGGTGGGGAAGAAGTCCTGATGGATGTGGCCGGACAGGATGCTACCCTAGCCTTCGAGGTACCTCCCTTTGATTATCCTTCATATGTCTACAGCATAGTTACCCGAGGCTTGTGAATGTAGGATGTCGGACATTCGGACGAGGCTCGCGAAATTCTCAATGGATTGTTGGTTGGCACACTCAAGAGAACCGTATGCTTACCAAGCCTTTTGTTATGCGCCGGCAATTGCGAGAGTCCTTGGTTTTTAGCTGACTTTAACCCCTTATAGGCATCCGACCCGAAGCCTCCTGTTGCCTCTCCAGGTCCCACCTCTCAGACCCAGGGCAACGATGCCGGAACGTGAGTTATTCCAGACTGTTTTTTTCCTTTTTCTTTTTTTTTTTTTTTTGAAATACCCGGAGTTTCCATTATAAGAGTATTCTATAAATATGTCTTCTCGAGTGTTTGCTAACAGAAGTCGTGGATAGTACGCTCTATGCTTTCTTCTTTGTAGCTGCTCTTGTTGCGTTTGGGGCATATAAGATGTACGCTTAAGTAGTCTATCGTAGCTAGAATGGTACGGGAACGGTAAACAAAATTTGGGGGTTATAATATGGTCTCTTTTTCTTTTGATTTGTGAATGGTGTTCTCTGGGTCAATGATAGTGGGGGGTGGGGGAGATGTGCCTAAAGCTTCGGAAGCAATCGTGGCAATAGATATAAAATTTTTCACACGATGGGGTCCACGCTGTGTTCCCATTTGGAGTGCCGTTAGTCTTATTGATGGGTGAAGTGCAATTTTGATGCTCGTCCAGTATCTACTCGTCAAGAGGGAATATTGCCTTCGAGACAAGTACGGGGCAGGTAGGTTGGATGCTATGGTAAGTTGGCTTTGGTGGTTCGATGAGATCCATGTTATAATAAGTGGCAAGCTCATCACAGAACTTAGCAAGCAAAAAGCCCGGTACGGGATGACTGGCTGGCGGTCGCTGTTCATGATAATGTAAAACTGAAGGCGGGGACTAGATGACTGTAGGAGCGCAGAGGCTGGCATACGGCGGGATTGAAAACTACGAAAGTTGGTGATACAGGAACGAACGAAGAGGACATGCTGAAATCCGTAGTGTGGGTAGAATGAGGTTTGGTAGGATGATTCTCGTCGGGTGAATATTGGGCATTGGTCGGGTGGTTGCGGCTATAGTCCATCCGCCCGTCCATCTAGAATCCTGAATTGCGAAAATGTAGGTAGGTGTTACCAGCCTCCAGCACAACGTCGCGGCACAAACTAGAAGCAGGGGCGTCGAAGGGAGGGAGAATTGAAAGGTGTCTGGGAAGGGATTGGAAGGAGCGGTAGACAAGGGGAAGGGGGGGAGGGGGTACTTGTAGTCCAGCAAGGTCGAGGTGAAGATATCTCTATTGGAGGTAGATGCGGTTCTGAGCCAACCGGATTACTGGGATTTGACTCTGGGTGCAAAATTGCAAAGTCCCTACTATGGGAGAGGGAGTCGAGGGAGTTTATTACTGTCGCGGGGGAAGGGTACGGTGTCGGGATTGGTGTCATCAGTCGCTGTCGCCATCCTATCTGGTCGCGCAAGAGGCGAACCGGGAACGATGGGGCGATAGACTTAGGACTTTGGGGGAGGTGGGGGGGCAGAGCCGGCCATATACTACCCTAGCAGCCATCGGGTGGTGAAAGTGACTAGAGTGAGAAAAAAGTTGTAAATAATAATAATACATACATGATTGAAGATAGAGGGCAGTGCAGGAAGTTAGTTGGCTAGCTAGCTATAATGAATAGACGGAGTGACATTCAGAGGGACGGACGGGTGAGCAGACTGACAGATGGTGAGCTAGTGGCAGGTGGCTGGGTACTCGAGTAAAGGTGAAGTAGCACGAAGTCCACACAAGTGGCTAGAACCGGGGAATTGGAAGGAGAGGGAGAAAAGTAGGAGGTAAGCTAGCAAGGAGCTAATTTGGTAAAGGACGTTTAAGACTATGGTTATAATGGAGAGATAGAGCGAAACCAAGACAAAGAGGCTAAAACACCCAAAGACAAGAGGACAGGAGGGCAGAGAGGATGTTAAAGAGAAAGAGAGGGAAAAAAATCAAAAACGCCGTCCTTTCATTCAATCCGATTGCGAACCATGAGCACTTTGATATTTCTTGATTATTGCCTGCCAGAGGGTGGAGGGCTTTTGGTCTTGCTTTTTTGCTTTTCTCTTCCTCCCTTGTTTCCAACGTGCCTAGGGCAAGGATGAACTTGAGGGGCAGGGGAAAGAGATAGAGGCTAAAACTGAAACCGAAGGAAGGGAGAAATGTGAACAGAAAGCAAGAATGGAAAGTAGAGATGGGTTGCCATTGTTCCCCCCCCCCCTCCGAGCCTGCTACTAAAGATAGGTATAGAAGTAGAATGATGGAAACGGAAAGATCCAGTGGGGACAAGGAGAGAAAAAAATAGGCAAGAAAGTTATGATATCAGAAGCGGATGAACAACATGGGAGACAAAGGGAAGCTAGAAAGTAACAAAGAAAGCATAGGATCAAAGAAAAAGAACAATGCAGTGGAGCAAGCAATGGTTTCCCAGAGTATGGGAAGTATTAACAACTCTAGCGAGGCCGATTTAGAATAAGTAGCGGGCTAGGGTCATGTCAAAAAGCTTGCTGTAATGTAATTTCTCCCGATGGGTTTCAAGCTTTCTTTGTGGCGATTTTCGCTTTTTTCGTTTCCAGCAAGGTATGGGTTAGGTTTAGAGGGATCCACTCTCCTTGAACACGAGATGCTGTTCGTAAAATTGGAGCATCTGGGAAAGAGTATAAGTAGGAGGTCCCATGGAGCTGTTTGTAGGGATTGGGAACTTACAATCTGCGGGCATTTTCTATAAACTGTTCCGATCTCGTGTTGGGACTTCCTGCCGTTCTTCCTGCGGGATTGATTAGGGCAAGCTTTGAGTTATGGTTCTTACAGAGAAAATTACCATTGCACATAGCACACAAGACCCTTTTCAGTCTTTTCAATTGTGTCAATGCAAGTAATCTCCAGCTCCCAGCTTCCCTTTGGAGGGTTCCAAGCATCGCCATCGACGGGGGAGGAATCGTTGCCATTTTTGTTGGTAGCGGCGGGAGTGGAGGTTTTGGCTCTCTTTACGGATTTGGAGGCTGCGGGGGTCGAACCGAGCGAAGTTCTGCTTCTCTTACCTTTAAGAGCAGGGGAAGATTCGAAAGTTGGACGTCCACCGATCGATGTGTAATACTGTTGCAGAATCTCTTTCGCGCCTCTACTCGGGGGCAGGAAATATTAGAGGAGAGAAGAACGAAGAGAAAGGAAAAGCGACAGAGGATAAGCATACTCGCAGTTTTCTTCGGGCTCCCAAGTCATATCAGACTTGCGCTCGTAGCCCTTCCACTTGACAAGTAGGAACAATTGCTGCATTTGAGTTAGAAAAATATCATACCATGAATTTGCTAACAAAGAAAATACTTGGCCCTCATAGCGGTGACTCTTGATCCCCTCGACAATGTATTCCTCTTCGTCTTCGGCAGCTTCAGCAGCTTCAGCAGCAACCTCTGCATCATCACTTGCGACACTAGCGACATCAACGTCATTGGTAGTAGCTTTGGCAGCGATGATATCACCATCGCTGTCTGAATCAGAGGTAACAATTTGGGGAGGCATGATAGGTAAAGAAAGAAATCGGTCAACAATCAATCGCAAAATGGTTGCGGTTGTGTGGTTGTTGTTGCGAGGTCGTGGTGTTTGTCGCGAGAGGTGAAGGAGGAGAAACCGGAGGAAGAAATAGTTTGGTAGTAGGAGAAAAGAAAATGTGTGGTGGGAGGGAGTGTGGGCGTGGACGTGACGAGAGTCAGACGGTGGTGGTGGTGGTGGTTGGAGTAGGGTAGGGAAACAACGCGAGGAGACGTGACGCGGTTCAAATTTACCGTTAGGGAGCGGGTAAAAGGGTAGGCCTTCAGCCACATTACCATTGCGGCGGAGTGGAACCGAGCACGGCTGGTGAGGTGAAAGAAAGAGGGAGAAGAACCTGTGCAAGTTGCAACAGGGATCATATGGTACATGAACTGCAGTGCTAAAGCCGGGTAACGTGAAAATAAAAGGGGAATATGTTTTCATAATAATTGTGATAAAAGTAAAAATGAAAATAAAAATGAAAATAGAGTTGGAAATAAAAAGAGAAAAGGAAAAGGGAATAAAAAAGAAAAAAAGGAAGAAAAAAAAGAGGAACAAGATTGAAATGAGGAAATTGGAATTGAACATATTAAGGAATTAAATAAGTTAAAGAATTAAAAAGTTGTCAAAGTTAAAAATTAAAAAAAGGGTTAGGTTTTATAAGAAGCTAGGGTTAAACTTTTTTTGATTGTCAAGTAGGAATAGGATAAAAGTAAAGCAATAGGAAAAATAGTTAGACAATAGCAAATCTCTGAGAAGGGCGATGGCTAGAGTTGTAGGTTTTGATTATAGAAGAAAATGTGGTACAAAATTTGGAAGAACAATTAAGATGGGTAGTGCCAGGGGGCTTACATCAGCAAAAAAAGGGTTTGCTCCGGACGGATAGGCATTGCGTCCGGACGCAGGAAATCCGTCTGGAGCATCCAGTGCGCCCAGCCCGCCCTCAGATGGCCCCAGCACAGTGGTTGCATCCTAGTCCGTTGGGTGCAATACAACCCGCATCCTGTCCGCCCAGTGCACCTGGATGGTCCATTTCACACCCTAATCTCGTGAAGAACACCAAGGTAAGTGACCAATAGGGGTCCGCAGTGGGGAACTCTTCTGGCCCCTGATGGCCTTTACTTACAACAGACTACTTTATCACCAGGTAAAGGCTGTTCAGACGAAAAAGGATCCAAACATAGGATGACTAACCATCTATTGTCCCGGTAACGAACCAAAATATACCCCTTATTTGATCTCTGCTAACAACTCTCGCAAAAGGTTTCTAAGTTCTTCCCACCTCCTATCAGGCTTCATGATGGAATTAGTGGAACTATTGAATATTATCAACCTTCGGAGAGGGCCATGCTCTTCCATCCAGGTTGACACTATTCATTACCCCTATGCGAGCGGGTTCCAATGAGGCACTTCCTGACTCTAGCGGATGGTAATGAGGCCCAGCCTGACTCTAGCGGACATCGGCCAGAACCCTGTGAGGTATCTGCCTTTTTCTTCCTGCTGACCTCTTTAGCCATGCGGACGCTTCGAGGCCTATACTATTCGATTACCCGCGACCGGCGGACTCCAATGAGACTCTTCCCGACTCTGGAGGACATCTGCCCGCTGAGGTATCTGCCTTTTTCACCCTGCTGACCTCTATAGCTATGTGGACGCTTCAAGACCTATACCATTGGATTCCCCTCACCGAGGGGAATCCAACGCACTCTGTCCGGACACTGTCCGACTGCTAGTTTAAGGGTTATCCATACTTTTGTACTTTAGTTCTCCGGGCATGTACTTTCAAATTGTTAGCTATAGAGTCCTTCTGTTTTCTAGACTAGTTTTAATAAATATAGACCTATTTTACTATCTAAATGACTCAAATAAGTAAATATGAGTAATACGGGATGGATCTTTCCAGACAATTTGGATATTCTCCACAGTTTTCACTAACTCATTCAAGGTCCTTGCAGGTAGAGTTGTTGACTTAGGAGGTATCTGATGATAGCTAGTTACACCTGAGTACTTCCACTCGTCTACTATCCTATCGGGTTGCGTCTGGAGAACATTTCTGCATCCGGTACCTTCTGAGTCCTTGGTTACGTCTGGTGCGTCTGGGCGGCATGGACCCTTGTCCACAAGCACCCTCCAAAACAGCGCACACCCAGGACGCGAGTTCACGTTCTATGCGCCTGGACCGCCGGACGCTGTTAGGCCCACGGACTCCCCGTAAGGATTTACAGGGCAAAGTTACCCTACCTTGGCGCATATGAACTTCGAAGGAAAAAGATAACACCCCCCTCCAGCCCCAGCGTTGGGACCGCGCGTCATCACTGGCCGCCTGGGTAGTTGCGTCCCAACACCAAAGACCACTATCAAGGGAACACATCTTATAACACCGTATACGTCGCGGCCGTCCGTCCGACCGGAACCTGTTCGCAGGGTATATGAGGGGAGACCTTCGGACACCTTATGCAAGTGGAAGCAGGTGAATCGGACGACGGCGCATAAAGTTACAGTCACTTGAAGACAGGTAGTCGGAAGAGAGGGTCGAAGGTAACAGGACGTTTGGCACGAAGGTTAGTCCCCTCGTACCTACAAAGTCGTGTAGAGTAGGAAGGCGGTAACTATGCCCAGTAAGTGGATCGGGTGAATTCACAGAGGACAAGTTGGTAAAAGATGGAGTCCGAGGGAAAATGCCTATAGGTACGATCCCGAGGACAAGTCGTGTAATGCCGGAAGACAAGAATACGAGATGCAGTTGCATACCGAATTCGCGACGGAACCAACCAAAGAAGAATGGCCATCTTCTGTCCAGCGAATTAGACTACCTTCGACGAGCACGAGGGCAAGATAATTCGTAACCATTGTTGTCAACGGATAAACGGATAAGCTGACACCTGACGTGGTCTCCACACCATCAGGAATAATGGAAGGCAGACCGATAAGTTGGCTATGGGAGCAAGAGGTGTGGGAGAGACTTTTCAGGGTCTACGAGTGTTCGCACTCAGGTGCTGTTTGAAGAATTGCCGGCAAGGTACTTAGTTAGTATAGAGTTAGCATGTATACCGCGATTGCTCAGACGCGGAATATAAATATCGAAGCATCTTCGCGGCTATTAGACACAACAAGCACGGAGAAGAGATCTTATTAATATAATAAGTTATTCTACACTTTTATATCGTTAGCAATACTTCGACGATCTATATCGAAGCAAACCATTATATCTAGCCTACATTACTCGTGTCAACTTAACGAGTTCTCCGATATAATCACGATTAAGGTCCTAGCTGTCGGAATACCTCACGCCGAAGCTACCACCTAACAGTTGTGTCTAATAGCAACGAAGATGCTTCGTGTTAGGTGGTAGCTTCGGCGTGAGGTATTCCGACAGCTAGGACCTTGATCGTAATTATATCGGAGAACTCGTTAAGAAGACACGAGTAATGTAGGCTAGATATAATGGAACGCTTCGGTATAGATCGTCGGTAAAAGTTTGCGAATCCAATGAAAATTTGTACTTCCTTAACCGATCTCGGGTGTGCCCTGTTTTGAACGCTTTTTACTTTTCTATCGCTCATGGTGACTCCGCTTGTTTTGACAATATATCCAAGGAATTCGACTTCTACTTGGTGGAACACCGACTTCTTCAACGAGACTGCTAAGTCATGTTGTTCGAGCCGGTCAAGGACTTTTTGGACTAGTCTGATATGAGCGTCCATATTTTCGGAGTATATTAGGATGTCGTCTAAATAAACGACTACTCCGTAGTCCAAGAATTCCCTCAGGATTTTGTTCATCATTGTCTGAAAGGTTGCGGGAGCGTTAACGAGTCCAAAAGGCATGACCTTGTATTCGTACTGTCCGTATCGTGTACGAAAAGCCGTCTTGTGTTCATCGCCTTTCCTCATTCGAATAAGATGATATCCATCTTTTAGATCGAGTTTCGTGAACACTTTTGCTCTGGCAACGCGGTCTCGTAACTCATCCATGAGCGGTAAGGGGTATTTATTCAGGATCGTCAATTTGTTGAGGTTCCTATAGTCTACGCACAGCCGTAGACTTCCATCAGGTTTTGGAACGAAGAGGATTGGAGCGCCGTAAGGGGATTCGCTGTCAGTTATTTTTCCCTCAGCCATCATTTTCTTGAGGTACTTGTCCAGTTCATTCAACTGGTGTGCTGACATTGGATAAATGGGACCCCATGGGGGCTCGGCCCCTTCCTTAAGGTTGATGGCGTGATCGAAAGTTCTTCGAGGCGCCAACATTTTAGCTTTTTTCTCTTCAAAAAGCTCCTTATACTGCCAATAGGGTTTTGGCAGCGTTTCCAACTGCACTCCTCCTTCCTCTTCTCGTTCAATCCGTCCCACATACTGTGCTTCCTCATCGTAAGCCACAGTCTCGTCCCATTCAAACATATCTGCCACCGCCTCATCTTCTATATGAGTGTGGCATTTTGATTCTTCAAAGGCCCATTTACGTGGGTCCGCGATATTTTTAAGGGGGTGCTCATCATGCCACCACCCAAAGGGTATGATTAAATCATATCTTTCTGCATTCGCAATTTCGCAGGATATCATACTTCGGTGACCATTGGCACCGATTTCCAATAGGATAGGATGTGTATAAAATATTCCTCCGGTTGGCGCGGTTTCGCCATCGAAGGTTGTGATTTTTAACGGTGAATCCCTAGCTTTAGTCGGGATTTCGAGCCGTCGTGCGGTGTCGTGGTTCATGAGAAAGATATTTGAACCAGAATCTAGGAGGACTTTTATCACGTGTTTTCGTCCCTTAATATCGATAAATGCTTTTCCTTCAGGGCAGGCATAATGTTTAGGTTTTTTAATGGGTCTAGAGCTTTCGCCCGTTTCTTGATGAAATCGTTTCATCGTCGCGGTTACAAGTAGTGTGGGGGTTTGTTACCGCGCCTGCGCAGTTTCGGCTCTTAAAGCCTCCTCAGACAAACTTTTACAACAAGCGTCTAATATTTGGATATCGGGCAGCCCACTACTAGCGGTCTTTACCTCCTGC
>Ga0307513_10000904_pt1 | contig 42877 bp, 40 predicted proteins | sample 15_EM_MG_FD_202174 | JGI IMG/M metagenome (GOLD analysis project Ga0307513, IMG submission 202174) | Populus trichocarpa ectomycorrhiza microbial communities from riparian zone in the Pacific Northwest, United States - 15_EM | ecosystem: Host-associated > Plants > Roots > Unclassified | place...
ATCTTCCTATTCCTTTTTTGCTCAAAACTAGGCTTTATTAAGGGTATGTCGCCTTGACGTGGAGATTAGAACCCTGTACGGAGATAGCCAATTTGGCGAGAAGATGCGGTACCTTAAAGGCAACCCCACATAGCCCATCGCGGGTGTCTCGTCTGCAAACTGTCGAATACCGGCGAGATAAAGGTGATCTAGAAGCTGGTCTGTTTGCCAAGGTAGGGCGGAGCGTGGGTATTTGAGACATGGATAGATGCATAAACACACCAGAGGTGGGGGATTACGACGCCAAGGTTATTCAGAAAGGACTAGCCAACTAGAGATCTCGTGTGGGTTCAAGTAGAAACTTTATAGACCGATGAATTGGGCCTGAAGAGTGCATTGCTCGAGACGGTTGACCGTTACTGAAGCTTGTATTGTTGTGTGTAGAGTAGTACAGTAACTGTTGGTTGCTGTCTACTGTAGCAGTACGAGTACATGCATTCCAAACCCAATCCCGAACAACCAATGGCCGGCCCGAACCCAACATAGGCCAATCCCCAGTTTAACCCAAAGACATGACCTAAGTGGGTAGCCGTACCTCCACACATATCCAACACGTATTTAGAGAGCCCTCCCTGGGCTGAGCTCGCAAGTGATGGATCTGGTTACTGGGAATATGTCCCCTCGCCTAGGTGAGTGCGGTTTCAATCACCAGTCACTCTGGCTGCGTTCAGGCCAGCGATGTTTGCAAGGCTTCGTTATTCCTTCAATTCGGCTCCCGTATCTAGTATCTCTTTAGTAGCCGAGCTACTTCATTATCCTCCCTTCCACCTCGCCGCTATACAGAAAAGACTAAGAAATGGAAGCGAGTTGTACTGTACCCTTTACATAAATTGGGATGTCCCCCTAATGCCTGTGAAGCCAACCCCATAAGGCCCATCCCAACTAGCTATCAAGGGTAATCGCTGCAGTGGCTGTATCAAAGAAAACACCCGTAATGCCATCATTAGCTCTGGGCGTGTAGGTGCTAATTGTAACCAACAAAGATTAGGTTTAAAGGGGCAACTTGTTTCAACATCCGTGTAGCTCGAGCCCCTGCTGTGCTCCCATCCGCATAGATTTCGTTTCACGGCAGGAGCTCGCGGAACGGAACTGCCTTTAATGCTTTGCTGGCCCTGCGGGAACCCGTGTTTGAGCGATTTTCTTCTATTGGTGGGGGCCCTACCAAACGAAAATCTTCTCACTATGGAGGTGTAACCTTCAATGATGTTCGATGATCCCCGAGTAAGGTAGCAGAGAGGGCAACAGATAGGAGAGACAAAGAACATCCTAAGAAGTTTGATATTTGACACCAGGTTGGCCTTGCGCCTCTGTTAGTTGTCCCCCTTATACAACATGTTATCACACAACTCTTCTAAGCACGCCCATCGGCGACCAGCCGCCCGGGAGGCCAACGGGTGGCCGAGGGCTTCTACGGTAGGCTTGGAAACTATGACGGCGTAGGGCCCTCAGCTGTTCCTCCTATCTCTGTCCTCTGGAAGTGCATACAGAGGCTCCCTATTGAACCCTCCCCCCGGTTTCAATGAGCTCTTTTTGCCTGCAGTTCGCACTGCACTCTGTTCTCAAGATTGCTCTGACATACACACACAAATGCTTAATACAGGGCCAGAGGCGGGAGCCTGGCAGCATCACAGGAAATTCTAGCCCAACCCCTGGCAGTGTGCATGTTCTTATCATTTCAACTCTTCGATTACTCCTTTTATCACTTTAGTTGTCTTTCTAAACGTCATAGGACTTAACCTATTTGCCTAGGCATCTGGCTCCCCCAGAATTTACTAGAAAACTTCCCTCAACTGGACATGTGATGTCACTCGACCTCTTCAAGCCCAATGTGAAACTATGCAAGTTATTCATATAATTGTTACTTACCGGAATGTAATTGACTCGGCGCCTCTTTTTTTTTTCAGAATAGAAAGCTGGGTGACCCCTTTATATTTATCTACTACTAGGTATTTGGAGGTGAGAATAGTGCACACTGTTGTTCTCTCGGATAGGCGGCGAGTTAACCCCCTTAGATAGCATTTGAAGGGGCCCATTCCGATAACTACTGCCCTATCAATCAATGGCCTGTCAAACGGGGAACAAGAAAAATAGGCAACAATTTTGCAACCTGGGAACATATTTTCGTGCTCTCGGGTAGATGAAACCTGGTTTCTGCAGGGGAGTAGAGTTACAATATAGAACAGCCAGTGATTCGATTTATCGCTCCCTCCTGGCCTTTCCGTTCCCGCTGCTTCCTTTTTATCAATACCAAGCCTAGATCGGGTGGCCTGTGAGATGGGTGCTGCTCCATCCCGGGCAAAGGGGTAATCCACTTGGCTACCTACTGGTATTAGAGACGAAAGTTCATTGAGAATGCCCACGAACCAGCCCTGGTGCTCGAGCACTGTCATATCTGTTCTGCACACTAGAGATGTCCGTACGTAGTAGCTTGATCCTAGTGTATGGATTTATCTAGGTATATACCCAGACCTTCAAACCAGACGCCAACTTCCACGTCATAACCCCAATCAACTCTCCCATACAAGCAGATGAGGAGCTCCCTTGCCAACTCGCATAAATATCACAGGAGAGACCAATACTCAGTTGCGATTAGGGGGATCACAGGCTATGAGAATCATATTTCAGAGGCCATGCCAAAGAGCATGCTGCGGAGCTTAAGCCAAGGGCTGTCCAGCCTTCCGCTATCCTTAGGGGACCCCGTATCCATTGGCAGCCCTGTTCATTCCCGCTTTCTGCCCTGTTTCCTACGCTCAAGCTCCCCGAGCGTTCTTCTGCTGCCCAATAGGCCATCTGAGTTATTATCTCGCTGCGCGTCTTTTAGAAGTGGCAACTTACTTTGTCCGCTTCTTTTGGTCCTGCTTCCAGAACAGTGTGCTCGGGGTTTATGCTAGATCGAAGGCAAACTGCTGTGACTTCCTATTGACTTAGACTGATTGACATCCTCCTCTCAGATACTGTCTACCTTATCACTAGCCCGCTCATCTTGTGAACTATGGACCAAATCCAAGATAGTGACAGCAGGAGCATTGTGGCCAGCCCGGTACTAGCTTCAAGGCGAATTTGGTGAGCAACCTCAGGGCATAATAAGTGGGGTCTGCAGTATTAGAGCGCATCCCCGGCGGGCGTGCTTATGCGTGTGCCTGTATTATAGATTTTGTCGAGCGATCTATAGCCAGCGAACACTAGAGCACTCACCAGCTGGCAGAGCTTCCATAGGTATCTCTATCCGCACTACCGTAAAAACTCGAACAACCTGACGGTGTGCTATGTAGCCTGGAATTCCCTTCTCTGGAAAGGGAGCAAAAAAGCACAGCAAAAACGCAGCTCCTTTCCCCCTCCAAGACTAGAAAAAAAGAAAAAATCCTTGCCTTACTGAGAGGGGAAAGTCCAACTACATGGCACACCGTCCAATTATTCAAGTTTCTACGCTACCACATCCTGGGCCCGCTCCTAGTCCGCCGGGCACCCGAGTGTGGCAAAATCTAGTGTAAAGGGACAATCCTTTACCGGTGTGGGGGTATCTCAAAGCCTTCCCTTATTTGGATGGTGTGTTGCGCATGCCGTATTCCCCTCCTGTCGCCTGTGGCGTAACCTCTCAGTAAATCAGTCAATGAACCTGTGCAAAGTAACTCTGAAGATAAACTGCCTGAAGGCTTTCACAAGGGTAAAGACAAAGACTGAAGCACTTGAACCAATTGAGAAGGAAAGGAAACGTTGTGAATTGACTGGTTGATCCCCATGTGGTTGTTGGTTGTTAGACTAGAATACAGATTTATATGCAAAGCGTCTCCATGCCAAGGCCCACTATTACATGAATTTGGCCGAGTACAGACTTTTAGTAGAGAAGAAAAGCCAGTCAAATCCTCGCGGAGCGGGTTAAGGGTAAGTGAGGCGAACCGGTTCTCATTGGCTCCTAAGCCACTTAGCCAATGAGAGAGCAGAGGTCTGAATATTTTTTGGGTTAGCCTGGCTTCTTTGGACCCCCAAAAAAACGCCAAGATTTGCGGTTTCTATGGTTACACTCACCAAATTTCACCAAATTCTGACCAATCAAACCCCGCCCCCTCACTCATCCCCCCCCTCAATAGTATTGGCTGCTGTGGGGGGGCGGACGAGGATGGGTGGCAAGTGCTTCTTAAGCCGTGGGCCCTCATCGAGGCTTGGCAGGTATGGTGAGGGAACTCTGTAGTCGGAACAGGGGAACATTCATTCTGGCTTATTAACAATAGGTTAATTCACCAAGACCGACCTATTATAGGCTAATACCCTGGCAGATATCAATTAACAGTCACTCCCAAGGAGGTTGACACCAATTAAAATGCCCTGGAAATTCCTCTCAAAACCGGCCAACTTCAGGCCCTAATATCTCTATTAAAACTTGAGATATGATATATTTATTTTCTCTCTATTAGTGTGTAGAGAATCACCTACTCTGTCACCTAATAAAGCCATGATTTTTATTAGACTTGTGGTTGAAAATCCTTTGGCAGTTGAAGATGGACAATATTTGCTTGGAAAAAAACACTCCGGTTACAGAATTCCCTCACCATAGTTTTGGTAGATTCGCACTGAACGTGAGCTTCTTTTAATGTTAAGCCTCGCTAAGGGTGCTGCCTTGCTGAGGGCCCCCCTGAGTTGGCTTACTCTGGAGTTGCGATGCCGCCTCTGCGCATATGCCTGGATAGGCGGCTTCTCCTATACTTCGTATGAATTGAAATTATTATTAAATCCGCCTGCCAGAGGGTTGCCGGTACAAGTACCCCTTCTCCAAGTTCAATAGATCTCGCTATGCATGTGAGATACGCACCGCCAAACAACAAAACAGGTCACATCACGTATTCTGGAGACCAAGCCCAGCTGGGGGGGGGGTACTAGCGTACAATCTTGGTGACAGGAGAGTCGTCCGCACGCCCCCACCCCATACCAAAAATTAACACTTTCGCTTCACCAAATCTCGGTTTTGCCGATTGCAGGGGAATTCGGGATGCCCCAAAGCCATTAGGGTGATCTAGATATTCATAAGAGGCAACCTCTGTTAGTTAATTCCCATGGTGCGATGCCAGAGAGAATGATGATGAGCAAAAGGTACACTGCAACAATATCCAATCTGGATCCCAAGCTCTCAGCCCTTGTAGTGGAGTGGAAAAATCCTCACAATTTCTGCCCAGAAAACCCAGGGTATGATATTACCTACACTATGGCATCAGTGTTGTTAATTCAATATTGCTTTCAGATGAGTTGTGAGTGCTTAAAATCGGCCATTTTTGGTGTAAAAGAAGGGGGATACCGACGGCTTTTGTCGCCAAGATCGTTCATTGGGTGCTGTACTTGTACTAGGGTAGGGAACAGTTAACCTGAACGGGCAGGGATATAGTTAGCTGGCTAACCTTAAATAACTGTTCAGTCACTTCTTACCGGACCCTGGTACTATCATACCCTCAAACTCATACCTGTAGGCCATGCCAGTACTGCCGGTTTTCACGTATTCCGATGCCTTGGCGCCAATACATGGAAGAAGTATGGGCCTGATCCTGTCTTGGCGCCAAGGGCCCCGGATACTTGTGAAAACGGGTAATACCGTATTCGAGTACCGTACGGTAATAGTACTAGGGGTAGGGGTGAAGTATTGGGACAAGCAGGGGTAGCAGAGGCCTGTGCATATACCTTGGAAGGGGTATCAAAGAACCAAAAAAGAGGTAATATAACTACTACATAATTAGAGTAATTCTTCAACCCCCTGCTTGTCCCAATATTTCCCCCCTCACCCGAGTACGAGTACTCGTACAGTACCGTAAAAACTCGTGTTATCCACTATCTCCGCCTGGCCTCTAATCTCCATTAATCCCTGCTTCTCAGCCCACAATAGGTTTAGTTTGATGGGTTAACAGAATTGCGAATATCAGTTCATGAGATCAACAAAGTCAGGATGCTTGGACTTGACCGTATGAGGAAAACACTAATCCTTCCTAGGGGTTTTTGTCTCTGAATACGGAGATGAGACACCGGGCGGCGATAGTGGATAACTTGAGTTTTTACGGTACAGTACCTTCTGACCCCCTCGGCCCGAGATTAAGACAAAATAAAAAGTGCTAGACCTTGCCAGCAAAGGCAACTCCAACCTCCTAGCGTGGGTCCAATTATTCGAGTTCTGACGTTACTATACTCGAGTACTTAGGGGGTAGGCAAAGTCGGGCGTACCCCATGCTCGAGTACCGTATTATCTTGAATAAGAGAGAATCGCGCTAAGAGGTTATGTTAAGGTTTAGACACCGCCTCATCAGTATTGGGTATGTTATGTTGCCGATGATTTTCTAAGACAGAAAATAGGGAGAAAATTTGGACCTCACGGTCCTCCCCTCTGTAAAGTGAGATGGCTGGAGAGAAGAAATAGGATAAAATCACGCAAAGAGATGTCTTAGCTTTAATATGACATCTTAGCGCGATTCTCTCTTATTCAAGATAATACGGTACCGTATACGGTAACTAGGGTTTTCACCCGTTTCGTTGCTTTTTTTGTAAGGGGAGCAGAAGTCGGGCGCACCCCCAGAATATGAGACATTTCGTGGCACCGCGCCAGACTCACCCTTGTACCCGAGTACTCGTACAGGCGTCCATGCAGGCAAGGGTAAGCTGTACTCGAGCACAGCAAGTCCCCGATTTTTACTAAAGCACCAGGCGCCCTCACAGGCACGTCCCTGCCGGTACTTACCCTACTCAGCGCCTTTTACGATCGCGAAAAAATGCGTAGTGAAGTCCAAGATATAGGCTATAGCATGGCATCGACGAATTCTCCACTTATTAAGTTTACTTTGCCCGCAGCATCCAGCTCTAAAATATCTCCAAAGCGCGCCCTACAATCTCAAACAATGAGCCCATCTGCCTTCATAATTCTCGCAATCATCTTCTTCGGATCACTTGCTGCTGCGTATCCTCACGGTGCCAGCGGAGATGCTTTGTCACCCTCACCAACCCAGATACAGCCATCCAGCGCGGGCGCTGCGCAGACCCCGGGCGGGTCTCCTGTGTCGGATATTGAAAGACTACCGGGTAAGCCCATAGCGAGAAATATCTTCCTCAATTGCTAACTTATAGATTAAAGACACGAAAAACGCGATACCACGTAGCTCCCCAGGCCCAGGTGTATCCGGAGAGGCAATTCCAGAGTTGAATCTAAAGGTAGACAACGTTCCACAGAACAACTCGACCCCGACATGTACCCAGAGTTCAGGAAGTCAGAACACAGCAGTTCCAACTATGCAGGGCGTGTATGGTGCGTGAGGATTTTTCATCCCCCTTCCTTCCCTGACTAGGCTCATCCGTTATTTCTAAGGTAGACTGCTTTTACTATGCATGGAGTTCAAACTCACTCAAATACCCCATAATGTGGCTATTCTTCGGCTCAGTTATCCTCTTAAGCCTAAAAGGGATATGGTGCGCCTCGCGCTTATGTTGGGATATTAAAAACTGCTGGACCCGGCGGGATCGGGGCACAGGAGATCCAGAGGAAAAGGGGCTTGGGAAAAATCCATGCTGGGAGATGCCTCAAATCATCGAGAAACTCCAAGGCGAAGAAGGTTGGCGATTTATTTTATTTATATTATGTTATTGCATCCCTCTTATGACTGTTGTTAAGTCGTACTCTCGGGGGTGCGTTAAGTCGGGTGACACCTAGATATGATAGCTCACCTATCGTGCAGCAGATTAAGATGATTATAGTGTTATAACTCAAGTGGACGTGTTTAGGGGTTTATTTTTGTGTAATATTATGTGAGAAAAAGCCTGGCGATGTCCATAAAACCTAATTATTTAAATTGTCCTGGATAAACCTAACCCATGTCCTTTAGAATCGGGTGTAAACTCGGACACCCGCTGTGCCCGCCCGACTTCCCCGAGTACCAGAGTACGAGTACAGTGGTTGTGGGATAGGCTATCTGCCGTATGGATTCGACAGAAATGTCTAGTCGGCTCCTAAGAAATACCTCTGCATCCCCTCCCCCGTTGATAACTTACCCCTCGGGGTTCGACCCCCGCATTACCTGGTTTTTTTCGCCCGCCGCTGGCACGTTGAAATAAGGGTTTTCTTTGTAATCTGTCCCAAATTCTCAACGAAACGCCTTCGCTTAACCCTTTATAGCTAAAACCGGGCTTATCTTAGACTCTTCCTGACTATATTGAACGGTTTGCTCCAGCCCCTACTTTATTTCAACGTGCTAGCGGCAGGCGAATAAGACCAGGCAATGCGGTACTTCAAGCGCTCAGAACAATGCAATACACACGCACATACGATCGCGCAACGCCCAAACACACAAACCCCCCAAATACACAGTCCATTAATTGGCTTGTAGCCTTGGATTACTTTACCTCACAAAATCAATGATATAGTGTCAATATTTTTCCTTGGGCCACCAGACAGAGTCGCCCTACCTGTCTGCAGAAGGCGGTGAACCTGCGCTAAAGTGGATCTCCAGGCGCCGGTGCCACGCGAGATCGGGAAAAGCCTGAACTAGAGATTTTGCGGTGGACACATCCAGAGTCCCTTTGCACAGCTTAGCATATTATGCCAAGCATTCTATCATCCAGACCTTAATTTCACTCTACTCGAGTAGAAACAAGAGCAAATACAGCAAATTTGACCTCAGCAACTTTGACCTATCCCAATACCACCAATACTACTTCATTTTTTTTAAAGAATTCTGTCATTCCTGAAACCCGAGAAGCTTTCATTCTCGACACTAAGAAGCATTAGTTCCAAAACCCCAGTGGCTGCAGAAGAGCTGTGTTGACTTCACAACCCAAACATTTAGTTGTTTGATTTCTTAGCCGGACATCATTGATTTTCTAACCACATCCACAGAAAAGTCTCTATTCACTGAACCAGTACGGTAGCAAACAATCAAGCACTTACCAAGTAAGCGCGAAGTACTCGAGTATGTGAGTGATACCATAAACAGAATTGAGCGAGGAAGCTGAAGCTACGATCTCTCTAGTAGACTATTTGATATGTAGCATAGTAAGAGGGGGGGCAACGTGCGGGAGGGTACGGCGAATAGCCCTATCATACCGTTCGTTGTCCTCCACAGTACTTGTTTGCTCCGTATTCATTTCCAAGACCATGAGCTAAATCCTACGTTCGCCTTCCTTTCCTCCATCCTCCCCTCTTCTCTAGTCACATAAGGCTCAGTAAGAGCCGTACTTTTGTCCCCCTGGAATTTGTGACCACTTGGAGGCTTTCCTTCTTCTACTCAACTTTGACGTGTATTGGGCAAGGTACGGTACCGTATCCGGGTCAACCTTACGTGGAGCTCTGATCCAAGTTACACCCATAGGTTCTCGCACTGTACTCGAGTACAGCACCAGCAGTGGTATTGCTCGAGCCAAACTTCAATTCCCCAGCGATCTATCATAGGGGGAATCAACCCTCCCACCCAGAAGTCGATCCTATATCTCTTTTTTTTCTTCGAGGCATTTTGGGGGAGTCTCACGATGTCTCAAATTCGGGTCAGGAACGAGCCCTGCAGCAGGAGCCCCCGCTTGCCTCAATCCCACTTATTGAACAACGAATGTGGCGCTTGCGCCCCACCAATTGTAAGTTGTTCCCCATCAAACCTTGCTGAAAGCCACGCAGGCAAATACTCGCGACGTCGAAGCGTTTGTAAAAAAGACTGCTACTGCATACCACCCAAATCCAAGCAAAAAGACCGAATTCTAGTAGTATGCAATAGCAGTCTGTTTTTAAAACCCCTTCGACGTCGCGAAGACTCGCTGTCTAATGTCGAAGCGTTTTTTTAAAAAAGACTACTATTGCATAGTCCACCTCCAACATCCGACCCTTTTTCTTGAACCTGGGTGGCAATCTATGTAATAGTAGTTCTTTTAAAAATGCCTCCACACTACGAGTACAAGAGCGCGATTGCACCACTATCGGTCCTCCGCGCGAAACCTCCTCATTCTTATTATATAAAGCGATTACCCTCAATGTAATGCCCTGGCTGTCTTCGAGCAGAGCCTGCAAACCCAGCGCACCCCTACAAGTTGGCGTTCATCGTGAGGTTTCCTAGGAAGGACGACGCAGGGCTGTGAGCTCCAGAAATCCTGAGCACTCAGAACTGCCCCCAGGCATACTTTCTCCGCCTTCCCCATTAACAGACCAAGAGTTAATTCGGGTGGCCTCCTTTGCCTACAGGTGTCAGTCAATTTGCTATCAAGCCTTTTTTATAGAGACCAGGATCAACAGAGTTGACCTAGTTCCTCTCTAGTTCCCCGCCATGAATATGTACGGGACGCCGGCCGGTTGTTGGGAGAGAGAGAAACAAAACCAAAAGAGAAAAGCTAGGGGCTTTCCCCTTAATCTCCCTTAATGAGAAAGGAATAAAGTTAGCTCACATCTACTACCATCGAGAATGCAGTTCCGCTCCAGAGCCCAGAAAAACCGTGATTACTTCATAGCTATATTGCCCCCAGGTCACCCGGACAGGCCAATTGGTAGGTTTCGTATGAGGAAACGAACAGCGATCAGCACAATTCATCCAAGTAAACCACTCGAAAGTTTCATGTTTGGGCTCAGCTGTCCTAGTGAGGAGGGTGTCTGTGTGGCCTGGGAAGGCCACCTAATTAGCGGAGCCTGTGAGAAATAGTCAGTCCAGAAAGGCTCCACTACCGGTATAAATTTGGTTGTACTGGGCTAAAGTGCGTGATAGGACAACTTCGCCGACAGGATATGTTAATGTCGCGCATGGAAAATTTAGTCGCAACCACCTAGAGTGAATCCCGTTTAATTGCTAACACGTTTAGCCTTTCTAGAGACGCGACATTACCAAGTCACGCCCCTTCTAGATACAAAAATGGGAAAACCTCTGACGGCAAAACAGGGATCTATGTTGATCAATACTCGAGTAGATAAGCGCCGCGAAAGGGACACATGGCTGCCGAATTGGTTGCACTGGTGTCTATCATTCTCTAATGCATGAATCTTGAAGGTTCTGAAGAGCTTCCAGGAGTGTCAACTAATATCTATAAGGCCAATTCGTACAGTGACTAGTTCTAATTACTGGCCCAGAATATTTTATCATTGGTGATATATGGTGTTTGGTATCCGCTCTACAGTAGGTTGCCTTGTCTGTTGGAGCCTGCTATCCCCCATTTATACTAGTCGTCTGCTCACTCCCCCCTACGATCTTGCTGATCATGCACAACACGTGTACTAATACTAGGGTGTGGATGTAAAAATCGGAAAAATGAACTAGAATACCGCCAGGTTTACTCAATGAGCCTTTCGAAGGTCCCTTGTTTTTGTTAGCCTGTCCAGGCCCCCCCAGGACCCCGTAATCTATGCTTGAAATACTGAGGGATATTCGCCACGACCTGGCCCTGGTCCTCCATTCCGCCCGGCCCTCCATTCCGAGTTCAAGTGTTTGACGCGAGGATTCTCAGAGATTCGGTAGCCGACGTGAGGGTCCTTGGCCCCGAGAGATCTCGGGCTCGCTCGTCCTCCAGGATATGTTCGAGGGTCCGCGTCTTGTGCCAGAAGCTACCCATGGAGTTCCCATACAGCGCTACGGATTATACACTAGAGAAAGCAAATCATCAACGCCAGTTTCGAAACGAATATAATGGCAACCGATGTCGATGTTCGAAAGTCTGAGCTAAGGGATATCGAAGAGGTCGCAAGAACCACCACCATAGGAAAAACTACTAGTCAATATTAAGGAACAAGTTATGAACGAAGAAACATGTGACTCCACAGCTCCCAGAAGCTTCAATCTATCCCCAAGTTCCCCACCGCCTCTTAGTTGGCAATCCTGAGATCCATTGCTCGTAATCGACACTGAACTCCCAGTCCAGTCCCAGGAGGGCAACCCCCAAATCCCACCCTGGAACAAAGAGGGACACTCAACTCCCCAGCGACCACAAACTCCGCCTGCGAAACTCAACCGTTCACCCGTCTAAGCACGCAAACGATGGCTCCAACTCGAAATCCCCCAAATTTCCCGAGTGATAGGCCGTGATCGTCTCTACCATTATTCCCAAATCAGCGAAATCGCCCCAACAGGCATATCTGAGAGACACTGCATGTCAAACATTCCCATCACAGACAAAATGCAGCCACTTCGCCATCACACTCTTGGCGTTGCGCCACCCATCACATCAAATCCTTGGCATGCCACACCGCACCCAAGTACTCGAGCACTCGCACAAGTACGGTACAGCTGGCGACCTCCAGCGCATCCGGAGAACAGCGCAGGGCAAGGCGATATCAGATGCCAACACCAGAAACAATACCGAACCAGGCAACCTTCGATCTCCGGACCAGAGGAAATGACGGTGACGAGCGGGCGATTTTTCAACGCCTAGTTTTTTCGCTTTCGGGCGGAGTGCGTGAAAGAAAGAAACAAAAAGTGTCGGAAAAAAGAAATGGAAAGAAAGAGAAAGGAGAACAGGCGGAATCACCCTATTATTCATAAAGTGGAGGAGTATATTATGAGGTGGGAGGGAAAAGCCTGTTATGTCTGCATCCAGGCCAAAGTGCCAGGGAGAGAAATTTTTCAGTCAGAGGCGACATACATGGTAGTGTGGTCTTGGCGGATGAACTGGACGAGATGCCTGAAAGGAGGATGGAGACCATCGGTCCTGGAAGGAAGTTGTAAAGATTTACCTATGATATACCGTCGGGTAGCTGCGCTTCGAGTAACTTTATGGGTGGCGAAACTTTTGGTCACGATAACGGCTTTTGGGGGCGGCGACGGTGGCGCGAGGGTGTCTGCTGAGGGGTTTCCCTGGAGGGGATTGTTAACTCATTCTGGGAGTGTTGGTCATAGGTTCTTTTGTGAATCAACGAGTGATAGTTTGAGATTGGACGGGTGTCGGCGATATTCGTGCACATCTACAGTAGTATAGCGGCTGCCTCCATTGGTCACGAGTATTCTTGCCCAAAGAACGTTTTTTTCTTCTCGGGGGCTTCCGCATCTGAATCTGGTGATAGTAGGACTGGTGGGGGTGGTGGATTCAAGAGCTTTTACGATACCCAAGCTAGCCTGAACCCACCCGCAGTAAGGAGCACCCAAAAGCAGGGGCCGCGAGTTTGTATGGGTGTTCGAATACGGTATATATAAATTTCTACCATATATTAATACTCCGCAGAACAGACAGAAGAATTCTACTAATTTACGTCAGTGGAATAGGGGGAGCAGCCAAGCTGATATTCAACGTTTGTCTCACCCCCAAGAAGACCCAGGGTCCACCCCACGAGCACCGGTACCGGTACTGCATGGGGCATCACGCAATCCCTTATCGTCCGGCACCGCAGTTCCCGCCACCGAGGGTCCCCGCCAAAGTCTAATCCAACCTCCTACCCACCCGCTCCGACCGCCCTTCACACCGCCGATATGCTCACTTTGATCCCACTAGAAGTGTGCTCTCACCCCACATAAAGCAAGCGGCCGAAGACAAGCAGAGTTCGACCTTCCCCACCATATTCCCCACCTTTGCAGCTCTAAATACACAATATGGGTAGAGTGCGCTACCGTATGCACAAACGTCCGCACAAAAATCCAATCGCTGGAAGCTCCCCCGTAACACGAACAGCACAATATCCTCAGCGGAGGAACCCCAGGCCGAATAAACGAGGCTGGGCATTCGTATAACATGCAACATCCCTCTCGTATCAGTATATCTGCTCACATTCTAGTAGCCCCACCTGCTCTATACCAACCTCTTTTCTTCACACCCTCGGGTCTCGTGCATTGTTTCAAATTAGATTTTTTATCATTATCATTATACGACACCTCGTCAGGCAGTCGATTATAGATTATAAGTAGTGCAATGGTATGACAGATAGTATATAGGAAGTGTATCCCAAGTGTATCCCAGAAAAGCAATATAGACCCGAGCAAAAAATTCAAAAAAAAAGCACCCAAACGCCAAAACGCCGGTTTAACCCCCTACTACTCCATCCTAGCCCAGCCCAGGGAGGGCCCCAGACCTTTATACCTCGCAAAACCCTAAACAAGGCTCGTAGCCTCCCCTCCATGCCTCCAACCTCGCCCTATCCCCATCAAGCCCACCCCAAGCATCCCTCCCTTCCTCCCCCTCATCCTCATCCTCATCCTCCTCAGAAACATCGGCAAAATACCCGCTATCCTCACTCCCAATACTCCCATACCCCCACCCACCGCCATACCCCTCACCATCGATGTCCCGCTTTGGCCTTTGCCCCACAAAGTGAGCCCAAAAATCGATCAGCGGCCTGAATATTGTCGAACACATCCTGCTGCATGTGCGAGAAGAAGAAGAAAAGTGCAGCAAAAAGGAATACGGTAACGTTGGCAGACTGATGAATGAATGGACGGGTGGGTGGGTGGAGGCTATTTAGAGAAATCGAAAGCTGGAAAAGAGGGAGGGTGTATGTATGATAGGTAGACACCAGGACAACGGGTGAAATCCCCGCGTGCGTTATTGACTCACGAAACGTGAGACGCGCGCGCGCACGTGATTCCCCATGCTGTGAGACGCATGATTTGCTGAGAATCCGGTATCATTTGTTCGCCTGGGGCTGGAGGGGTAGGCTTGGTTAGGTAACATAGCTAGAAGTGTCGGACTGCGCCGGTGAGTTAGGTTGGAGGTTAGATCTTATTTTTGCTCCGGGGGGATTGCAGCGGGTGATAAATAGGTCGAGTTCTCAAGTGGGATGGGCTCCGGTGTCATGAGCTCTGCTTGTTGAGCAAGGAGTAAGGCAGAGCACTGTATAGACAGTCAGGGCTGATCACAATAATGTCAGCCGAGTGCCCAGCTCGATCCAGCCCATCTCCAGATTTTCCCCATACGATGCTCCAACCTAGCGGTCCTAATACCGGCACTATACTCTGTGAATTAAATAAGCTCTGGGGTGGGGGAACATGCTAATTCCTATGGAGTCAAGGCTTGGTTAGGCGAGCAGTTTGGATGAGTCTCATTCAGGGCGAAGCTTAACGCTCGACATTTCGGTATCATGAATCCGGTCTCGCAAGTGTCGACGCCGTAGCAAGTTAGCCAGGAAGACTTGAGAAAAGAGGGAGAGAGAGCGGAGGAGGCGAACACGGGAAATGGCTGTGCTTCAAACCCGTGATCCATCCGTCTGTGGCCCTTTCGTTGCCTCTGTCAATCCATCATCATCACATCATGTTTCCAAAGATTTCCAAGATCTCGATTTCATTCGGCGCATGCATTACCATAATTTTGTACTCGTACCTGTACGACGCACCAATCACCAGCAGCAAGACAGGTGTGAGACCCAGTATCAGCGTATCGGGGGTTGATAAATTTTAGAATAGGTTGTGACGCCAACCACACACCCCTTCACACACACACACACAGACACCCCTGCCCCAACCAGCACACAAAGCAGAGCATAGCCAACCGCGAAAATAGGGTGAACAAAAAATACTTCTGGGTCAGCAAGCAGTCACCGAGTCTGGGCCCCCCCAATCGGGCTGCCAATGCCATTCTCGTATCATTTGCACTCATACAAATAGCAACTAACTATCCCCAACCTTTCCCATTACCAATAAACCAAAGTTCTGACCGCATTCTTCAAAGCTCTCTCAGACACTCCACACTTCACACTCAACAAACTTTACCCCCTTCACACACTTCACGCACACGAACCATAACCTCCCACATTCAATAACACTCCTACAAAGCCATCACTCGCTTCTTCTTCTTCTTCTTCCTCCAGCCTCACAAATCAATCACAAACTCAGATTCCTCCAACATGGCCGGAATCCTCACTCCTCCAAGCAGCGGCTCAATCTCAAGCAAGAGCAGCAGCACCAGCAGCGCAGGAAGACGTCGCAAGTACTGCAGCACCCGCGTAATACCTTCGCTCCAACGGCACGAAACGATGCTGTTCGGCTCCCTCCAACCTGTTGCTTGTCAGTCGCAGGAGAACGCCCCAATGTACTTTTCCGAGGACGAGGACGTGGATATGGCTCTGGCAAGCCTTAGCAGCAGCATGAACTCGTCGCAGGAGAGCATCTCATTTCTAGAGAGTTGAACTGGGCCTACTTCCGCAAACACGCGTTCTTCCACTGTCGATAGATGGTGGATTTCGCGTTAAACGGGTTGGGTTTGGAAGTGTATATTATGGATATGGAAATGAGTAGGCCCCCGCCTTTTTTTTGGCGGGGGCCAGGGGGATGAAACGCTACCACCGTCAACAGTTAAGGACGGCGGTCGAATTACTATTGCTTCGAACCGTACTGGCAATCGATTGCTCTACCTTCTACTTCACGCCAAACCCTCTGAGAGCGAAAGCCCAATAATCAACAAACTTTCCGTCCGCCCAGCTACCCAGCTCTCTCTCTCTCTCTCTCTCGCCACAACACGCAATCAAGCTCTCTTCCTCGCTTCACTTCATGCCCCGCGCATGTGCCCGCCACCCCGCCACCTCAACCGCCACCATTCCAATTCACCCGCCCTCGATTTTATTTTTTTCTTCCTCACACGCATAGCAGGGTGTAAATGGCTCATATCATGTACTATATTTTTCTCCTAAACTTTGTATCACATTCATACCCGGTAGATGCATGGGGGGTGTTTTTTTTTAAGATGGATGGATGGATGGACAATCTAGATGGGGCTTTCTTTGCAGGATATCAATTTCGTTTGTTCCATTTTTCTCTTTTGTATTACTTTACTATATTTGGTTTCGTTATGTACGAGTACCGTATGGGTGGGCTTGTACGAGTAGGAGTTATTTTTCTATTTTATTTCCTTTTTCATTCTCTCCATTTTCCAACTTGCTCAGGGTGGTGTTTTGCCTTTCGATTAGGGTATCTAGAATTCATTATTTTGACTTATCAATATTATCTATCTACAAGTATCCATGAAACTTTTTTCCTCTTTTCTTTTTTTCAATGAAAGTATTATCCAACCGTATGGTACTAGTACTTGTACCGGCACCCTAGTTAAAAAGTACGATGTGACCGCAAAATATTACGGATATTTCCCCCCTTCCAGAAAAGACCGCGCTCATTTGGGGCTCCTCCAGCCCCGCCGTCAGCCGGTCGCCCTATCAATCCTCGTGACGGGTGAGCTGTTATTGATACCGTGCCTTTCCTTCTTCTGTCTCACACGCTGGCCTTCTGCGTTGCCCCTGCCAACGTCGCGCATGACTCACAGATCTTTGTGAACAGGGGGGCTGTGCAAAAGAGTGACTTTTCGAGTGATACAATGTGAAGTGATCGGGCAGCCGGATTAATTATTCTTCCGCGTGATGGGTGGGATGAGCGATGACGATGGGGCACCGGATTAAATTTGGAGCGAGGTGACGATGCGAGGTGAATGACGAGTGCAGGCACCGGTCGGAGCTACCGGCAATAACTCCGCATAGATGAACAATTGTACCATACTGTGCTGTCCTGTACCGGTACTGTGCTCATACAATTAGGCCGTAAGTTCCAGTCACCACCGCCCCTGAAAGAATACAAATGAGAAGGAAAAGAAAACCCTCCGAGGCCTTTACATCGCACCGGTACCGACTCTCCCTTCCCTTCTTCCCTCTCTCTCTCGAAAAAAACCCCTGAGCCCTGACTCACTCGCTCGCTCATTCCCGCGCGCAATAACTTCACAAAGCCCACGTCTCACACGTTGGGTCCGGGGCAGTGCATCCAACCTGACCTCGCGTGCGCGCGCCCGGAGATAAGTTATCGCGGCACATCCGACGAGCACGAATTAGTTTTTCCGCGGCTGATCTCTTCTTCTTCTAACTTTAGTTCCAGCGTAATACGGGTTCAGGGGGAGCAGCAACGATGCGAAATTCGAGGGGTGAAAAGCGAAAGTGAAAGGAGAAAAAAGGGGTTTGTTTTGTGACTGTGTCGAGGTGTTTGGTTGGTATGGTACCTGATCGACCGGGGGAGGGGTGCGATCCTGTGTTACGTTGGTGGGGCCGGGGTCCGTCCCAGGGGGGGGGGCGTTTAGAGGGTTGGTCGAGTTAAGCTTATTGGGGGATGCAGGGTGCATATGGCATGATGCTCGTACAGCTCGCTTGGGGGGGAGAGGAGGACAGTTTCTGCGGGGAGAAAGTGTAGGTGGATGGTGGGGTCAAGACTGATGCGCTGCGGGGATAGGGAGAGGGCTAATATCACTAGGGAGGATGAGGCTCATTTGGTTGCGTATAAGCGCTTTGGTAGAGTGCTGTTTGGGTTCTCGGATACCGGCATACAGGTACCCCTATGGCATTCAGAATAGGTTGCTATTTCAATGGGGTTAGGTATTGATATCTCTCACTATTCTAGACATCATCTACCCCACTAACAGTTAGCCTCCCCTCCCTCCCCCCCCTGCCCTCTAATTTCGAGCCCCAAATCTTGACCCCGTTGTATGAATGTCATCAAGATCAAAAACGGTCTTAGCAAGAACACCCTATCACATCCTACTCTCAAACAATCAAACAATTGATCAAACCCTCCAACCACCTACTCATAACCAACAGCAACCTAACGCCAACGCACCCCGATAATGCCTATGATAACCCAGTACAGCAGCTATAAGCTCAGGATATGCGCGTGCGATGCTTTATGTGCGGTTAGCACACTGTTGCCTGAGCCGAAGTTGGCCTTGGCTGTGGTAATTGTGCTCGAGCATAGTTGGCAGCGGAGTGGCTCTATCAACGGGTGTACCTCCGTGATAACCTTGCTGTAGCAGAGCCTTCCAGGAGAGAAAGCGGGCAAGGAGTCTGGGCAGGTGTGGAGATACGTGGGAGATATGGCATTGCGCGTTGGCAAAATGTGATGGGGTGCGTAGGAACCGCAGGGGGCTGACAGGCGTTAGTGGGCTATTTGCTGGGCAAAGGTGCCAAACAACTTCCACCAACCATCTGCATGAGAAAACCCTGTTTTTCGGACTGCCGATTGCTGTTTAGCGTTACTTTCCCAGCATACAAGGTATAGAGATGTTTTTTTATTTGGTAGTTTTCTGGCATGATATACTACGGATGATTGTGTGGACGAGTAACGAGTGACAAAGTATGATTGTGAATTATCATTATCTGCATGTGACATGATAAGAGGAAGCTGAGCTAGAGCCCATTAAGTAACTAACAGTGAAACAATGGGCATCGCTGTGCAGCCCATCCACCAAGGTTCTGCCCCTTAACCAGAAGGAGCTTATTAAAGAAGAGATCCATGCAAGTCAGGTAAGACAAATCTCCTTGTCGTCCTGACCATGGGAATGGAGCAGAAAGACAGATTATGTACCTTATGCGTCGCCAACGCCGCCCCTCTTAGGGGGCCCACCACCTCCACGGCCTCTGCCTCTGAAGCCACCCCCGCCCCTACCCCCCCCGCTTCTCCGACCCTTCTGCTGCGAGTCACCCGCTGGCGCCGTAGGCACACCCGCCAGGGCCATGGCAGCCTGTGCTGCGGCTGATACAGCGCCGCCTCGCGGCGGTCCTCCTCCACCCCTTCGGTGTCGCCCATTGCCCTTTGGAGCTGTAGGCACGCCCTCCCGATCGGGCCCAGCGATGCTTGCTGCAGGACCTGTCGGTGGCGTCAATCCAGCAGAGCTTCCTCTTTTGAGTAGGCTCGGTGCTGCTGCTGGTGGTGATTCGGTGATCGGTGTCGGCGCCGAAGGCGTGGACGCGTTTGAAGGCAACTTCTTCAGGATAGCCACTGGTGCCACCGGCGGTGATGCGGGCCCAGGTGTAGTTGTAGATGAGTTAGAAGCAATACTGTCTTCGCGCTCCGGGCGGCGGCCACCGTTGCCACGCCCACCACGCCGTCTTGGCCGCGCGGGTGATTGTGGTTCCGGACTCACAGGTGTTGGAGGTGTGATGGTGGCTGTTGGCGTACCATCGGTGGTGCTGCTAGGTGTTTCAATTGTGGCAGGTGTTTTTGTAGAGTTGCGGGAACGTCTGGTGGAGGGAGCGATGCCAAGATCGCGTTGAAGAATTGCTGCAACACTGGAAACACCCCCTCTATCTCTGCGGCGTTCGCGGCCCTTTTCCTTTTCCTGGGATTGCCCTTTCTCTGGCCTCGAACTGTTTCCAGCGAGGTTGCTCCCTTGCCTCGCCAACGTTCCTGGTTGACCTGAGTTTTGTCTGGAGAGATTGCCAGTTAAACCTGAATTTTGTCTTGATAGGGTACCAGAAATACCGGTATTCTGTCGCGATAAGATCGTAGTATTGGTACTCTGTCGAGACAACTGGCCTCCGATGGAGTTCTCGCGTTTCAAGATGGTGGTAGCTTCCATATCAATCGCCTGGACTGCTTGCTTGATGGCCCATTCATCCTTTTCTTCAATACGAGACTCCCTCTCCTTGCCCTTGGCGCGAGATTTCTCGAGTCTCCGCTTTTCACGTCTTATAGACGAAGATTCTTTATTTGACTTTTCACTTCTAAGGCTTCCTTTGCTCGAACTAGATTTATCCGAGCTTCCATTCTTATGCGTCCGGAGATATTCGATTAGTGGAGTTGTCTTTGGTTTATCGACCTTCTCGACCGGAGGCAACGGAACTGATAGTGGATCGTTCGCTGGTATAGTAGCTGACGCGCCGGCCGTTTCGCCGGGATGAATGCTGGCAGACGTATCGATGGCAGTTCCATCAGCTGTGGGGGTAGGTGCAGAAGTAGCCCTTAATGATGTCAAGAATGCCATGAAATCAGGGTCGGATTCAATGGTGCCGGCACGGGCATCAGTACGTCCCGATTTCTTTGGAGCTTTCTGGAATGGAGAGTATTCCATTTGAGGATTTGTAGTGTTCCCCTTGCTATCGGTAAAAGGGCCATGCAAACGCAGCCCCTCGCTAAGGGCAGTGATTTGCAGAGGGGTCTTGAACCTGATGACACATCGAGAATCTTTGGGCGCTTTCGTATGTCTAAGTTGTGGAAAGGTGAGTTTGGTACATGAGGGAAAACGGGTGGGAGGGGAGCATACTCCTCGGGTATCTTTCCTTGAATCCAAGCAGCCCATTCTACAGTTTCCTCATTTATGTATTCGGTCATTGCATTCTTGAATTCGTCCTCCCTCATCAAACTTGGGAGATGGCGAACAACAACTTTGAGACGAATTGTTGCGGGATTGCCACCAGAGCTGGCCTTAAGGAGGGGCCCACCCCCACGGGGCTTCGCTTTTGCAATGGTAGGCGAAGCGGATGCCATTTTAATTTCTGGGAGTAAAGTTAGGTGAAACTGCAGAGAAAGAAGAGAAAGAGGCACCAACTGTAGATGGAAGAGAGGGAGAGGGGGAGGGGGAGGAGGTGATGAGGGGAGGCGATATGTATGGTGAGCTGCGTACGCTCTCCGGCTCTGGTAGTGATGAAAACAAAATTGGTTATAGCGGAGGGTTTGTCCGTGGCTTTTGTGTGCGTAATTCTAAATGGTATGCTTACATAATCATATAACTTGAGAAAGTTAGCCTACCCATTCTCGGGGACTAACTTATCAAATGTCGCCGAATTATAGTAATAGTGCCGCATGCTGGATGGGGTAAGATATGGGTATGATAGTAACTGTCATGGAAAACTTTCTACTGCTAATGCCGTGATAGAATATAATTCACAAATATCCAAAGACAGACACCATACTCTGCTTGCTCTTACACCTAAAAAGCAAGCTATAGGGGCCTTTTGGTATCTCCTATGCCCGCATTTACACGTACAGTCGCACACCGCGACCCTAGATCTCAATAATCCCGATATCCTGCTGCCGCATAATAATATAACCTCTGAGAGTTCTAAATTTCTTTGTATATACCAAAACCTGAACTGCTGTCCAAGATCGCCTGCTCTACTGGACAAATCTCTGGGAATTTGGCCCTTCGGGATAGCGGGGTGCAATTGCACGTTTATGTGTCCTTAGTGTTGGGAACCGGTTCACGCTTAGCATGCCCTAAGTTAGAGTTTCATTGTTTTTACAAAAGGTCTGGCTAGAGTTGCGGAAATGCCTCGGCTAGAGGATCGGTTGGAGGCAGTGATCCACAGTGCCGAGTACCGTACAGAGATTCAAATGGACTGTATGGTGAGCAGGAGGCCTTACCATACATTTCCTTTTGTTCTGGAATTGCAGAATGTTCTTCTCCTATCATCGCAGGAGCAAGCAAGAGAAAGAGGGGAGTCCCTCGCTTCCTCAATGAGCGGAGGTTACCTCGGGGAGCTAGCTTGTTTAAGGAATGAGCAACCGGTGATATGTGGCGGGCGTCAGTTATCACACAGCAAAATCAATGGATATCGGAGGATGGAGGAGCGAGAGACATGATGGGGCTCTTTCCCAGAACCTCTTCCAGCTGCGATCTCAGCTGGGATCTCAGCTGTGCTGTGTAAACCCCTTTCGCCTCTCATTTCGTTACCACAGTTACCAGCGATACATCATCCCCAGAGTCTAGCACAAACATCACTTCTTTCATCCTTGTCCAGCTGTGTGAGTTTCAGAAATTCTCCGGCCCTTCCGCTGTCCTTATCCTAGCCATTTCCCACATTAGATTTCTGATCTTCTCCCCTTGCCTTGTCAGCATCAAGATCTAATCTAAGATTCATCTCCCCAGATCTTTCCTCCCATCAACACCCAACCAGGCACCCCACACCATTATCCGAACCTATCGCTCTCCGCCTTCCCCTCCTCTATAACGATACCGATACCCTAATTACCAATCATATCCTTCAAACAGCTCCTCCCGCCTTCCCTCCTGCTCTCAGCCGCTCCTACCGCATCACCCTCACGCCCCCCTCCCCTCACTAAAGAGTCATCGCCATCGCCATCGCCATCGCCATCACATTCCGCTTCTGCGTCCAACAAACTTTCATCACCGAACCCCTTCGAATACTACGCCACCACCTTCTGCTACGAATATGAGCGTTGGCGAGAAAGGAGGAGGGGCTGCAATGACTACCGGTGGAGGTCCGGATGAGTGGCTGGAGATGGCCAAGAAATGTAAATACTTGAGTGAAGGTGATATGAAGAGGCTTTGTGAGCTTGTGAAGGAATGCTTGATGGAGGGTTTGTAATATCCTCATCCTCCCTTGTTCTTGTCATTCTTACCCTTACCTCCTTCTGAGGCCTCGCTGTCCATGACAATGTCATGTAAGTACTTTTTTAAAAGAGATAAAAAGGGCAAAAACTGAATTAAGGCTTCGTCTTGATGCACCATCAGAATCAAATATCCAACCGGTATCTACCCCCGTCACCGTTTGCGGTGACATTCACGGTCAATTTTATGACCTGATGGAGTTATTTCAAGTCGGCGGAGGCCTCCCGGATAAGGTGAACTATGTCTTCCTTGGCGATTTCGTCGATAGGGGTTACTTTTCTTTGGAAACCTTCACATTGTTGATGTGCCTGAAAGCCAAGTTCGTTTCACCTCCCCCTTTCCCCCCAAAATCATACATTCCGGACACCAGGTCTCCTCCGACAAGCGCCAACCACTGATCACTATTCGCCACCAGATATCCAGATCGGATAACTCTAGTTCGCGGCAATCATGAGTCTCGGCAGATTACTCAAGTTTACGGGTTTTATGAAGAGTGTCAGACAAAGTACGGGAATGCGTCTGTATGGAAATCATGCTGCCAAGTGTTTGATTTTCTTGCCCTTGCCGCGATTATCGATGGTAGCGTTCTTTGTGTGCACGGGGGCCTGAGTCCTGAAATTCGAACCTTGGACCAGATCAGGGTTGTGGCAAGAGCGCAGGAGATTCCTCACGAGGGTGCCTTTTGCGATTTAGTTTGGAGCGATCCGGAAGGTATGTTTGGTTGGGCCAGGTATGGGAGGTTTGCTAATCCTGGCTAAACAGAGGTGGAGACTTGGGCGGTATCACCTAGAGGCGCTGGATGGTTATTTGGAGATAAAGTAGCGACGGAGGTAAATCTCACTACTCCTGATCCCCCTTACTAGCTAACACTCATAGTTTAACCATGTCAATGGCCTCACCTTAATAGCTAGGGCCCACCAACTTGTCAACGAAGGATACAAGGCAAGAGCCACCCTAGATGATCCCCCGCCCCCAACGAGCTAACACTCTCTTCTAGTACCACTTCAAAAACAAAGACGTAGTAACAGTATGGTCAGCGCCAAACTACTGCTACCGCTGCGGCAATGTAGCAAGCATCATGAAACTAGAACCAGATCTAAACCCCAACTTCACCATATTCAGTGCGGTGCCCGACGACCAAAGAGTCGTACCCGTCGGTAGAGGTGGACGCGGCGAATACTTTCTGTAGCGAATTATAGAGCTAGGATTTAACGAAACGGTACATAAATGCAAAACGGAATAAAGAAAACTTGGGCGGGTGGTACGGTACGGTGCTGGGGCTTGGGCTTGGGGGTCAATATGGAGGGAGTCTTGCATAATGTGCTTTTTTTCGGCTGGTTTGTTTTCCACTTCTAGTTACTTCTGGTTACTTTCTTTCTTCCTCATTACATATCATATGTCACGAATTTGGCGGAGGGATTTGAGAAGCGGTCGGCGGTTGGGTGGTACCACTGGGGAGGTGGGGGAGGATGGGTTCCAAAGGGGAGGGGGTTGTAGAATATCTTTGCTATCATATTTGGGGTGAAGCGTTGGTTCGCTTGAATTCAGATCTCTTTTATTTTCTTTCTTCTTCCGTCTCGTAGCATAGGTGTCGCGAGTGAGGAGTTGTGATTCTTTTGTCGCTTTTTTTTGTGAATTGCCTAGACAAAGGCTGAGGTTGCGTTTGGTTCGTTTTGCTAGAAGTTGTAGGTTAGGCTGCTGTTTGTGCTAAGCACGTTACGCGGTACGTCGTGGTGGGGTGGTGGCGGTGGTAGTACTGTACTCGTGCCACATAGTCTTGCTCCATGTTTATGGAGTGGAAGCTTTGGTCATTTGATTTATTTGCTCGGCTATGGCCGTTCCCCCGACCCCCCTTTACAATCAAGTCGAAAGATTCCGAGGGAAAAAGATTGTAGAAAGCAGAGGATTGGTTTCATTGATGCTTTAGAGGAATGGCGGGAGGTCCGAGGAATTGAACCATTCACACTAATGGGAGATATTTTTTTTTGGTGGTTAGTTGTCTCGCAGTGCGGTATGCGCCTCATTGGGGAAATTTATCGTATACAGTGTCAACCTAGCATACCTTTTGCGATGCCCTGAGGTCTTATAGCAAGGATCATGAGCAAGTGGGTTAAGCTGGCTCTGAAACATTGGGCATCGCTCGTGAAGGTTTATAGTATTATGATGGTTGGGAGTGTCTGCGGGCCGTTTTGGATGGGTTTGGGGGTTTCAAGTGTTTGCCTAAGGCTTGCTTGGATGTACTATGGCTGTATAATTGTGGGTTTGGTGGCACCGATCTGTGTAGTTTGTTTACCCTGTTGGAAGCATGTGGGAGCTGAGATCCCTGATCTAAGGCTGGGGATGTTAGAGTGGGGAACTGGCAATGGTCTGGGTGTCTATGTACTAGTACTAGTGATTTGAATGGAAGTAGTGCTAATACGTGAGATTGGGCCATGATTTCGAGCTCGTGAAGCATATTGATTTTCTGGGGCTTGGGTGTGATTCCCTGTGCTATTCTGATTGGTGATCAAACTTTTAGGCTTATTGTATGATATTGTGGGGAATGAATGAGGCTAAGGTTCTACAAGTAAAGCATCTAATTTTCTGGCGCTGGATTGGTGGGTAGAATGCTTCCCTAGCGGTGGGGTGGCTCGCGAGCCTCATCCTATAATCTGAGTAAACGAGTGGCTACTGTAGGCGTCATAGTTGGGGGATTTCCCATCATCTAGGGGAATTGCTCACTGCGCGTTCTCCTGGAGAGGCCCCGGTGGCCTTCGGAGGGCTAGGTGAGATTGTATCAGGTCCATTCGGCCGCCACAACGGGCAGGGGCTAGTTCACTCTGGTTGAAGCCTACCGTAGGCAGAAATGACTTATGCCTGCCGTGAACTCCTTCCATATACCCAATCGCTTCAAATCGCTTATCCGGGGATGGCCTCGATGGGGAGACCCATCGGAACCAGAGCCGTGGACCTCACACCGCCTGTCGAGTTCGAGTGGTACTAAGTCACTTCGTTGCCTCCGGCGCCGGCGCCGGCAGTCAACCTCCCCTGTCCCAGATCTCGGATACTCTACCCCTCGGCCCCAACAGCCGTTGAGGGCCGGCCTGAGAGTGAGTGGCCTTTGGGAAACCGGGTGCCCGCCATCGATGCCGGTAGGCCAGGTTCAGGCGGCGTTCCACAGGGTTGTGCTCGCCTCACCCTACGCCGTGTCGCTTAGAAGGCTGGGTCTTCTGACGGCGGTCGCCCTGGGCTCCTGGTAACGGCTCCAGGGAAGGCTGGTGTAACGTGGGGCAGATGCAAGAGATGTGGACGTTTCGCTCTGCGCATTTTGTCGGAGGCGAGGGGTGGCTTGATCAGATGGCCCCCCTTTTTTCTTTTTTTTGAGATCACAGGCGTTGTCTATGGTATGCGGTAGTTTGCGGAATCAATGTGCTCGAGTGATGTGTGAAAAAGTAAACTTCTATGTTAGCTGGGCATGCAATGTGATTGGCTGGAGATACAGTATGATTTGATTTGTGCAGACCAAAACCTGCGCAAGGCTGAGATAGAAGTGTTGTGTGGCTGGGGTCCATTAAATGCCGAGGCAAAGCCACACCAGTCATAAGATAAGGTGTTTTAGGGGTTATAATAAAGTTAAATGTCTTTGCAGCATAAATTTATATAGGCAATAGGTTTTGGCTAGCTGTTTCTCACACAACAGTTCAGGAGATTGGCGCAAAAATATATAATAAATGGGCCGGAAAATGCCCTGTTTTGACAATCACATGTGGCTGTGTGTAGCACATTCCTTCCATTCCCACCGAAAATGCCCGATTTCAAATAATTATACACTGCCGTGCAGCCACCTGGGAAACTTAAAACCCTCTACATTGTTGAGAAAAGCAAGGAGAATAGTGTAGAGCCTTTTCCTGAGGCACCTGGTTAACTTTCCAATGGTGTAGTCGTTTGAAAAAGGCTAAATTCATTGTGCAGGTTTCGGTCTGCGAGAACTATACGGTGCATCAGGCTCAGTAGACTGCTGACAGATCTGGTTTTAGGGCGCCTGGCCACCAATTTTTACAGGTGTTCAGGGGAGACGTTTTCGCACAAGGCGGGGATTACTTTGCGGGCAAACCTAATCAATTGTGCGCAAAACCTTATGCCTGACTTGCAAATTTGCTGTTTCATGTATCATAGCCCAAGGGATGTCATGCCGGCAGTGCGAGTGCTGGCATGTGTTTGTTATCTGCTCTGGGGGTGTTTTTTGCAAAGTGGGGTAGGTATGTGTTATTGGTTGGGTTTCATCATGCGTAAAGCGCGCAGTGGTATGGGCAGTCATGTATTGTCACTCTAGGGGTTTTCCTGGTAGATTCCTAGGTTGAGGGTTTCTCCATGATTTCGGATGCTTCGTCTATATCTTCTGTTTGGTTTTTTTAGCTGTGTGTGTTGGGGTGATGCTTTTGGTGGATAGGTGTGCTTTAACTTGCAAAGTCTGGAGTCTCCAGGAGAGTGGAGCTCGGGATCTCAGGTGAGCGTGAAAAAAAACATTACACTTAGGGCTTTAACATGGCCTCCTTCTGTATATCATACTATGATATGATACCAGCAAGCAGGCAGGTAGTTTGTGGCCACTGGAGTGAGTGTGCCAACAGACTACTAGTCTAATTGTGAAGAATGGTTTGGAAGATTGAATGGGGGTTTTGAAAATGCTGTTTTCTGTAGAGGGGTGTCTGTGCGATTGACAGAAGTGAATGTTTAAGGACCCCTGAATCTCCCTGGTATATAGTCAATTATATTTCTGCTATTATGTTTCAGATACGTTAAAAACACACTCGATAAAGGCTGGTCCCGTCTGTGTTGGATCCGGCAAACCTAGATGGAGCAAGAGTCTTCTCGTGTAGCGTCCTTGGGAACTTCTGTTACTTTCATTCTATACGAATCTTTTCGGTCGGAGGTAGGTATGGAATGCATTAATGGGGTGGCCGGGAGCTTAGCGACCTCTAACAAACTCTGCAGAAAACCGCCGAGTGATAAACTGTGGATCTTGTGGATACTGGGGCAATGAGGGATTTCTCTCCGAGCCCCTATCTAGTGAGTATTCAAGAGAATATGGAATAAACTCGGTCGGTTAGAAAAGGAGCGACTAGGAAGACCAAGAGGTTAATATATTGCCCAAAATTGGCGTATCGGGCTGTAGTGGTGAATATTCAAAGTCATGGATCTAGAGTCTTCCTGCCCCGCACATGCATCATTCATATGTAAGAGTTCCCCATTTTCTCTGGGGCGTGCCCAATAGCCTAGGCTAACTTTACCTGAATAGTGAGCTTCGAGCCTATACCGTCACTGGAGAGTTATTCTCACGCGGGATAGGCTGTTTGGTTACCGCCATAATCGGAATAACTGGGCCAAAATCTATGCTAGGGGCACGAAGGTCCTCACTCATGTTGAGCTCGGCGGGGGATGCTAATTTGCTCCAAATGTGCACCCCCTCTGGAGCAATTTCTAGAACCCGTCACCAAAGCTCACTCGTAGGCAACCGAGGAAGTATGCATGTTGTATACTTGCCTGGTAGGCTGGAAAGTTGCTTAACTTAGGGGTAGTAAATAGGAGGTATATGCGGACTATCACTCTATTTGACTACGCACTCACATCTTTCGGCATCACCGATATTCTCATACTTTTCATTAATGATCACTCCTCTTGTGGTCCCTGAGAATTTGGTATAGTACATCCTCTGCTCGCGTGCATAGTTCTGTTGTTCGTAGTAAAGACCCAGCTTCCAACAGCCCGATTAGATAGCCCGGACTCTGCGAAATGGTCAACAGAACACAGCTTTGAGCTGATAGGGTATTTCCCTTGTTGTATCAGTACGAGCAACGATCTGATTTGATTTTTGGAAGGTTACCTTGCGCCCCGTGGGGATAGGGGAACAGATATCTGGGGGCGAAGGCTGGGTGGTGGGAGCTGCGCAGTAGCTAGGCTCGCAGAGTTTGTACCCAGTCACGGATAATATCAACACCCATTAGGGCCCAGAGCATCCCTACATTTATGAAAATGAGTCCCCCTTCCCCAAGGATCGAGATAATGGAGGAGGATTGGGTAGAAATTAGTAGTAGTCGTATGAGGGTTCTAGATGTTTCGGCGCCAAATAAACATCATGCGGCCAAAGTTTGAATATCTGTCATAGAAATTGTACTAGAGGGTTTGAGCAGTCTGTCCGGCACTTCCTAAATTCAATCCCTTAAAGAGGCCTTATGAGTGCCTTGAAACCACTCATGTCAAAATCGTACTCGGGGAGTATGGCCACGGAATCATGCTCTCATGAAGGGTATCATAAAAGTACGGTTGAGGTTTGTATTTAGCGCCCTCAACTCCACGCTCAATTTCACGGTTCTTACACTCTGGCCAGGTGGACTCAAGGGATCAAGTATTATAGCCAAGCCCAGTCATTGACTTATTATATGTTAACACGCCTAGGTCTCCATGCGCAAGCCCTCTACTCTCAGAGCGTTGGCACTGGGCAGTCGAGAGAGTCAAGCGGTGGGCACTGTCCACGTGGGCTGCATTGGTGAAACAGATACAGTAGTACCCAGCTCTGCCTACAGTAGTGGTTGAGGATGCTAAGCCATTGCATTCCTGGTGTGGTCCATCTGATACTGGTATGATGGCTCTTATGTGTAGCTGTAGACTAACTTAGCTTACTCATGAGGGCTGGGGGGCTAGCATGTAAAGTGCGGCAGTATCGGGGCGATAATGCTATGCTAAAGTAAAAAAGAAAAAGGGATGATCATGTCATGGGCTAGATAAGGTAGCGGGCCAAGAAGGAAAAAAAGGAACATGACCTCACACTAGCGATCCGCATAAGTTTCCGGAGCCAGAACCCATGAGTGCACCGTACAGAAATGATTGGATCTCCTGTTTTTTTTACCCCCCCCACGCGGGCGGTTGGGTGTACTTGTAGTGCCCTACTGGAATTATAAGCTTTACTTGAAAAAACAGGTCTTGATTATGGATTAATTGAACCCGCCAAGTGAGATTACTCGAAGTTTAGTGGTACTGGTGGTGGATAAGGAGGTGAGGACGATAAAGTATGTAGCAGTATTTTAGGCATGATATTGGGATAGAAAGATAGGGAGAGGTAAGCTAGATTCTGACTGCTGCTGGTATAACGCATATGTTTAGGAATTACACACTGTTTCTTTCGACTGGGATTGCTTCCCGTCCTCCCACCGGGAGGCCGCGAGGAAGGGGAGGCTTCTGTGCTATGACGTTGAAAGCAAAGGCCTCTGGTTTGACAGGAAGAATGAGTAGCGGATGTCTTGAAGCTAACCGTGAGGAAAAACAGTCTATAGAAAAAGGGCTGGGGAGAAAATTTATTACACATATAATAGTAGTGCTATCATAGTGAAATTTGATGACTGCGTAAATCAACGAAACAGCCGCCTGCACTAACTCATTCCCGGTGACTCTCCCCGCACACGGGGCACAATTAAAGTCGATAGGAAATTATCCTCCTCTTTTCAGGTGGGATGACAGGGCCGCAATTAGACTAGAAAGAGAAGAGATCGGAGGGAAGGGGGGGGGAGGAAGAAATGCGAGTAATATTGTAAGACAGAGCAACAGATGGGCAATGAGGTGGTGGCTGTATGGTAGGAGTGCTAAGGGGCTAAGTAGCTGCTAGTCTGCGATCGGTCAGACGGAAGTTCGAGGAATATGGCTCGGAATATGGAGGTGTGCTAAGCTTTAATCTAGAACACCGGAACCTGCGGAACCTGCGAAACCTGCTGGAGGGGCGCTAATCTGGATCGGACGGATCGGGTGAGGGAAGTGTTGTAAACACATTGCCATCTAGAGGGGAAATTGAATTTCTATGTGCGGATAGAAATTTCACAATAGCATCGCATCCACGCTTCAGGGCTTGCGAAAGTGGGGTTTCACCGGCGAGATCTGTCACATCGGAGTTGACATCCACTCGTTCCAGCAGCCTCTCCACGGCTGCCTTACGTCCTTTCCTGGCGGCTATGAAGAGTCGTGTTTGACCATGCTCATCCGCAGCGCTGGGGTTGACATCGTTCCGCTCTAGTAGCATCTTCACGATTTCCTCATGCCCCCCGCTGGAGCTAGGAAGAGTGGCGTTTCACCAGATAAATCGGCGGTGTTGGGGTTGACATCGTTTCGCCCCAACAGCAGCTTCACGGCTCCCTCATGCCCCCCGCTGGTAGCTATGAATAGTGGCGTTTGGCCAGATGAATTCGCAGTGTTGGGGTTGACATCGTTGCGCTCTAGTAGTAGCATCTTCACCACTCCCTCGCACCCCTCCTCAGCGGCTCTGAAGAGTGGTGTGTCGCCATATTTATTCGCAGTATTGGCATTGACATCCCTTCGTGCCAGTAGAATCCTCACGACTCCTTCATGTCCCTCGATGCAGCTTCGAAGAATGGCGTTCGGCCAACGCTATTCGCAGTGTTAGGGTTGACATCTCCACGTTCTAGCAGTACCTTCACGGCTCCTTCCTGCTCCCACTAGGCGGCTCTGGAGAGCGGTGTTTCGCCATTTTAATTTGCAGCGTTGGGGTTAGCATCGCTCCGCTCTAGTAGCAACTTTAGGATTCCCTCGCATCCTCCTCTGGCGGCTATGGAGAGTGGCGCTTGGCCATATTTATCCGCAGTATTGGGGTTAACATCCACTCGTTCCAGTAGCGCCTTTACGACTCCTTTGTGTCCCTCACGAGTGGCCCCGAAGAGCGGTGTTTGGCCGTATTGATCCGCAGCGTTGGGGTTGACATCGTTCCGCTCTAGTAGCATCTTCACGATGTCCTCGTGCCCTCTCCAGGCAGCTGCGAAGAGTGGCGTTTCACCAGTAACATTGCTCGCGGTACCAGGATTGATATCATTCCGTTCTAGTAGCATCTCCACGACTCCTGTATGCCCTCCCCAGGCCGCTATGAAGAGCGACGTTTCGCTAAATTTATCCGCAGTGTTCGGGTTGACATCCCGTCGCTCCAGCAGCATCTTCACGACTCCTTCATGTCCCTCACAGGTAGCTCTAAGGAGTGGTGTTTGACCGTATTCATTTATAGCGTTGGGGTTGACATCGTTCCGCTCTAGTAGCATCTTCACGATTTCCTCGTGCCCCTCCAAGGCTGCTCTGAAGAGTGGCGTTTCACAAGTAACATCATTCGCGATATCGGGATTGATATCATTCCGTTCTAATAGCATCTCCACGACTCCTTTATGCCCCCCCCGGGCGGCTGTGTGGAGCAGCGTGCTACCACGTTCGTCCATAGTGTTCAGCTTGACATCCCATCGCTCCAGCAGCATCTTCGCGACTCCTTCATGTCCCTCGCGGACGGCTATGAAGAGTGGTGATTGACCATCTCCATCAGTAGTGCTGGCGCTGACATCGCCTCGCTCTAGCAGCATCTTAACGACTGCCTCGTGCCCACCCTTGGCAGCCCAGGAAAGAGGTGTTAAGCCGTTCCTCGGGTAGAGACCAACGTCCGCTCGCTCTGGCACCATCTTCACGGTACTGGAAGAACGAATATCCGCCTGGACACCAACGAAAGAACCAATCTCCGGCCTCTAAAAGGAACAGCGAGGTAAGCTAACAAATGGTGTCGTGAGCGGTGGGAGCAGTAGTTCGTGTTTGCTTTTTCGCCGAACGTTCAGAATGGGAGAATAGGCACAGGTCGTAGCGGCTCACGGGCACTCCCACAAGAAAAGATATCAGAAGAAAGCATAAAAAAGCAATCGATTCTGCCGTGTTCAGGTTCTTCCCTTCTCGTCTATGATAGAAGGATGTTGTTATCGTTCCCATCCTCTCCATCGTTTCTGCACTCACTTAAGATAAGTCTTAGTGAAAGCTTGGTCAGCAAATGCTATGCCAGAATAGGACGACATCCCTCACAAAAAAATAATACAGAGTGCTAAATGCTTTCTTGTTTATTTATGCAATTAAAATGATATTAAATTTGACCATTACAATACCATTATCCGCCTTTGCCAAATATTCGTTGGATCCACAGACCTGTCTCAGCGTTCCGCAATCACCAAAACTTATGTCTAGTGACTGTATTTTAATTGCCCTGCGGGGGCTTGAGCGGAGGCTACGATAGTGTTGGCCAACCTTTATCTCCGAGAAAGCAACCCTGGATTTTACACCTTGGCTTTCGTCGGTAGTTTTATGGTGTTGGCGGGGCATCTAGAACTTTGGCGCGAGAAAGCCTTCTATGCATACCCGTCAAATCCCACTATCCCCCCGGACCTCTACTCGAGTATTCTCTCTAGGGACAGAAATCTCTAAGGGGATTAGCGTTTTCCCCAGATTGTAAAGCCCGAGCTACTTGTACCGCAGGAAGGTGTGTTGGATCCCATTAACCGGTAATCGCTATTCTGATAACCTCTAAAACTAAACCTGTTGCGAGCCGACGCCTCAACTCCCGCTAATAATCAGCTTCTGATAGTGGACTGGACGAGATCCCGCGGCGCTGTGCAGTACCGATAAGACCTTTCGGATACCGGTACCATTCGAAAGGTTTTACATGGCGGACTGTCGGCCGTCTTTCCATTCCCCAAATAGCCCAAGCCGGAAGAAAATTTAAAAAAAGTCACTGAAAACTGTAGGACTTGGTATGGTAGTGCTCGGAAGGCGGCAGAATCTGTACGAGTATTGTACTCGAGTAAGTTACTAGTACTAGTACTCGGGTACTACACATCATGAATGTAGAAGAAATGACTTAAAGTACCGGTAGGGTTGCTGCAGGAGGCGTGATCACGATTGCTCGAGTAGGCTTGTATTCCGGATTGCGAACCGGGCTGGAGAGTCTCAGCGAGTTGAGGGATAAGGTGCCAAAGGCGAGATGATACTCTGCAAAGCTTTCCCGACTGATGCTCTCAGAAAGGTTCATTGCCAAGTGCACGGCATTGAAAACGTTGACCATTTCTGTTCCACCATGCGAGCCTTTGTCTCGAAACGGGGGTTAGAACCCCGCACAGAGATGCTCCCGGCGGGGACAAGCATGGGGTCAGGAACGGAAGAGCCCCGGACCAGCGACTATTAATTACCGGCAGGCGGTTGGCGCCATCCGAGCAGATCAATTTACTCGAGTACTATCTTTCGCAGCGTCTTGACTCTTGACAGGAAGCCTTGTGGCGAAACCCGTACCCGTCACTGCCGTCATACAGATTCAACCACTCACACAGATGACATGGCGAACCCCACCATTCAGTGCTCGAGTACGGGATGGGACAAGTGCAGCACAAAGCGCTGCGAGAGAGAGAGAGAGGAATACCGGTAGTGGGCCTTGGGCATGGCCGTGTTTTGCTACCTCTAACTCACTGAAACATACAGCACGGTAGATAGAAATACCGGCCCACTACCGTATCACACTCTGAACAAACAAACGCATGACTTGCTGTTCTGGATTTTTCTGTCTTACAGGCATTGGTCCTTGCCGCGGGGGGCTTTGGGTTTGCTCGAATGCAAGGGTGAAGGTCGGGTGCGATACGATAAGTTACGGTTAGAGGGGGTTGGAGATGGAATACCGGTAGCTGCAGTTGTGCGGATAGAGGGGGTGGGGCAATGAGACAGTGATGGGCGCATCCAAGTGCGGTAAGCTAGATAGATAGTGAATGGCCCGTCTGTCATTTATCTTCACTCTACAGAGTACAGTATCTCGAGCTCTGTAGCTTGGGCTACCGTTGCTCGCTCAAGTGCCGGTACAATAACACGAGTACTCCCTATTCAGCATTAGAAGTGGAAAGACTATTCTAGCCATCCTCGAGTAGCACTGTGCTCAGTGTAGAGGAGACTCTCATTGGCGGATGAGCTCTATCAAGCGCTATCATGGGTCGATTCATGCTATTGATCACTTGCGGTTGAGCTCGATGGATAAGCCGGGTGGGGAAGGAGTGGCATACTGGTACTCGAGTACCGGTGCTCTAGACATTGATCAAGGGAGTTTCCATTGCTTACTCCATCCCTTCTCCATCTGCATGCCATACCGGTACCAGCACCAGCCATTCACATGGTTCGTCCTTTGCCACGGCGATTTAGACTACTCGAGTACTAGTACATTGGCTACGGTCGCTTGTGCAGACAAGCAAGGCCTGATTTGAATATTAATAGCTGCGCTTACCTCTGGGGGGATCGCGGCACGAACTACTTCTAGACGCTCCTTGGCTGGGAATAGCACTGGTGTGCTCGAGCAGCTACTGTACCATATCGAACGTAAGCCCGCTCCATAGCAAAACGTACTCCGATTGTTTGCTTAGCAACGAGCCCCCTGCCCCTCCTCGGCCATCATTCCACCCTAATCGCCCCTCCCATCCTTCCCTTACTGCGCTTCTTATATTGCCCCTCCTCTCGCCCTTTCCCTTTAACTTCCCTCTTCCCCGGATTAGCCACCCACAAACAACCCTCTCTACTACACTACAGATTACTCCTTCGCCATGACTCTATCAATCAGCCTTAAGCTCCCTAATGGGGTCGAATATGATCAACCTCTTGGATTGTAGGTTCTACCACTTTTCCTTGTTTGTAGCATTCAATTGAACTCAAATTTGCCTTCGAATTCTGCTAATACCTCCCTCCCCCTCAGGTTCATCAATAACCAATTCGTCAAAGGTGTCGAAGGAAAGACCATTGACGTCATCAACCCAAGGTTTGTCGATTCTCTATTGTGGTGCTTGAATGATGCCTTCTGATCATGTCACAGCACCGAAAAAGTAATCTGCTCTGTCCATGAAGCAACTGAGAAGGTCAGAAGAGCTCCTGCCAAAAGGGTTTCCATCTCGGCTAATCTCGTTTTTTGCCATAGGATGTCGACATTGCCGTACGTGCTGCTCGTGCAGCCTTTGAGGGAGAATGGCACAAGGTTACCCCCACCAAGCGTGGCCAGCTTCTCTGCAGACTTGCAGATCTCTTCGATGAGAATCTCCTCAAGATAGCCTCCATAGAGGCGCTCGACAACGGAAAGAGTGTTGGCATGGCCAAGGGCGATGTTGGTGCTGCTGCCGCTTGCCTGAGGTACTATGGTGGGTGGGCCGATAAAGTCCACGGAAAGGTTATTGATACAGAACATGGAAAATTCAACTACACGAAACAAGAGCCCATTGGTGTCTGTGGACAGATTATCCCGTAAGCCCCTGGGACACTGCCCGATTGCGAGAATATTCACTAAAACGTTTTCGCAGATGGAACTTCCCAATTCTCATGTGGGCATGGAAAATTGGTCCCGCCGTTGCCACCGGTAATGTCGTTGTCCTCAAGACTTCAGAGCTCACTCCCCTGAGCGCTCTGGTAGCGGCAGAGTTGACTGCTAAGGCCGGGTTCCCTCCCGGTGTTATCAACATCCTCTCAGGTTTCGGTAAGACCGCCGGCGCTGCTATTACCTCCCATATGGACGTCGACAAGGTTGCGTTCACTGGATCAACCGTCACTGGGCGTGCCGTCATGAAGGCTGCCGCAAATAGTAACCTAAAGAAGGTTACCCTGGAGCTTGGTGGAAAGAGCCCCAACATTGTGTTTGACGATGCCGATATTGATGAGGCCATTAGTTGGGTCAACTTTGGTATTTTCTACAACCACGGACAGTGCTGCTGTGCCGGATCCCGTATCTACGTTCAGGAGGGCATTTATGACACCGTCAGTCGCCCATACACCTTGCAATTAACATCCGAAGAATCGGCTAACATGTCCCACAGTTTGTCGAGAAATTCAAGAAGAGGATAAAGGAGAACGTTGTTGGTGACCCATTCGAGAACGAGACCTTCCAGGGCCCTCAGATCTCCCAGCTCCAGTTTGACAAAATTATGAATTACATTGAACACGGAAAGCAAGAGGGGGCCAAGGTCGAAATCGGTGGCAAGCGCCATGGAGACGTTGGCTACTTCATCGAGCCTACAATCTTCTCCAACGTAGACGAGAACATGAAGATCATGAAGGAGGAGATTTTCGGCCCTGTTGCCTCAATTGCTAAGTTTAAGACTGTGGCAGACGCTATTGCTCTTGGTAACAAGACTACCTTCGGCCTTGCTTCCGCCGTTCACACCAAGAACCTCGATACTGCTTTGACTATCGCCAACAGCTTGAAGGCCGGTACCGTTTGGGTCAACACCTACAACACCCTCCATACTGCCCTTCCGTTCGGTGGTTTCAAGGAGTCTGGCATCGGCCGTGAGCTTGGGAAGGCTGCATTGGCCAACTACACTCAGCTCAAGACCGTCTCGATAAACATGAATGGCCCGATGTTTTAAGCATGTTTGCTCTGGTTTGTCGGCGGACGTGTGGGAAGGCATTTTTCAAGCAGGCAAAAATTCTAGGGCTCTTTTGATTTTGTAACTACTGGGCGTGATTCTGCTTTCCTTTTTTCTTTCGCTTTGTTTTCTCTTCTCATTCATTGCCTGCCTGTCTGATCTGTACTGTACGTCTCGATGGGGGCGAAATGGAAATGCCTTGATACACGAGGCACAAGTTGAGATATGAGTGATTGTATCTGTTATGTCAAAGATCTGGTCGAGCGAGCATGACCACATCTCTTCCTAGAATTCTCCACTCCACGCCTTTAAACTTGACTGCTAAAGTTCTCTTCCCATCTTCTGCTGATAAAACTGCCGGGGGTGATACATTTACACCATCTTGACCAAGATATATAGGTGCAATAGTGACGATCATAGAATCCACAAGTGGTAGATTTTCCTCAGCGAGCAGACCGTTGATAACTCCACCGCCCCCTTCAACCATGACACTATTCAAACCTAACTCCTTCATCTTCTCTGACAAGACATGCCAACTCCACCTTTGTTTCCCCGAAGTCTCAATAACAACCACCTTACCCCCAACTTCCTCCAATATCCCCTTCCTCTCATCTCCCTCTATCCCCACCTCACTCCGGACAAAAACATAAGGCGCCAGCCCCTCGCCCCTCCGCGCCGTCTGCACCACCCTCGACTCCCTCGTAATCTTCCAACGGAACGTAGGATCAAGGATAACCGGCCGTGGCTGCCTCGTAATTGGCGTCCCTAGCAAACGGGAGTTCAGCCCAGGGTCATCTATTATGGCGGTGCCGACTCCTATCAGTATTGCGTCGTGGAAGGTACGGAGGTGGTGAGTTAGGGACTTTGCCTCTGGGCCCGAGAGAGGAACTTGCGTGAGGGGGATGGAGAGATGGGAGTCCAGGGATGTCGCGTAGGTTAATGTTAGGAAGAATTCTCCCGTGCGTTGAGGCGAGGGGAGGTACTTGTCGATGCCGGGAGGCGGGGGGTAGGGCGCTAGCGATGCCATATTATTCTATTTTATCTCTGCTAGCAATGAATTGTGTATCGATTGGGGGAGAGGAGGCGGCGGGTAGAAGTGGGAATAGCTCCGAGTTGCGGAGTGTGGCCTTATGAGGTAGGCAGTGATCGACGCGTAAGCCATCGCCCGCGCAAAACTCTGGACAACCCTTTCGAGACCTCTCCTCCCAGGTTCTCTTCTTTTTCTCCTCCATCTTTTCCATCGACTGGTGAACCTACGGTACCCTACCCGTCACTTACTTGCTCATTTCATCAATCGATAGCCCATCCATTTGTGACAAGCTTTTTTTCTTCTTCTCCTTTTCCCCCATCCAGTTCCACGAAGTGGGAACCGACAAGATGGATAGTATGTCAAACATCATTCGCCTTGCGAATCTCGGCGTGGGAGCGGCTATGGTACTTGGAGGAATCACGCAAATCATTCACATGACCCCGCAGTCCATTATCATCGGATGCTACGCTATTATGTTTGGTCTTGGTAAGTTTTCTGGTTTTTACCCGCTGCTCTGGTGCCGGTTTCTTCTGGTGATGATATCTTCGGTTACGCTAATTAGGGGTGTGCAACTTCGTAATTAGTCACTGCTTTACTGGAGTTCCAGATTCCGCCACAAACGTCAAGATATGCGTCGTTCTTGTTCTCGTTCCTTGGTCGTGGTGTTTGTACGTTCACTTTTGCTGTCTAAAGGGTTCAAAATGGTGCAGGGCTATGCTAATAATAAAGAGCGGAGGGCAGTCTACATCTTTGTCGCTACTATTATGTTTTACGATAAAAACGTCCCGAAGATCATCGCTGGATCCATCATTGGGTTCGTCGGTGTTGGTTATGGTGAGTGTTTTCTCCTGAAACCTTTTGAGTAGTAGTGGGGAGCTAATAGGATGGATTATAGTTGGTCTAGAGTTTGTGCCATCCATCGAGCCACCAGAGAACATGAGGAGCTCCGAGTGGGATGGTGAGCAGGTTTAGGTTGCGAATGATATCCTGAGATGAGGGGATTCGATGCGGGACAAAGGATATGGATACTATGCGAGGAGAGGATGAGCGGATGGCGGGGATGTAGCGATAGGCACAAAAGAAAACGAACGGCGGTTGGGGAATTCCAATGAATTTACTTGTTTGCCTCTTATTAATGGCATGGTTTAGTGGCCCGTGCAGAGGCGCCCTTAGCTATTTATTGGATTATACAATATGGTGGTTTTACGGTTTTATTTTGTCTTTTGGGTTTGTAGGTTGGGCAATCAGCCGGGCCAGTGAAGCGTTTTGTGTTGCCCTTCGGAATCGCGGTTTGCCGTGCACTCGAGTATATCAGGTTTGCACTTGGCTGATATGTAGAAGGCTTGTGCTCCTCTATTAGCTTGTCAGTACGAGTATGGACAGCCGGTTACACTCGGTATGCTATCGGTATCATATGCCAAATCAACTCTACCGATCATTGGCCAATTAAAAATCTCTCCCCCGCGATCTGCACCCCTCCCACGTCTGACTCAAAAGAATACTGTATATAATATCAAGCATTTACCCCTCCCATTACCACCGCTACCAAACGTCACCAATCCCCAGACGCTAAACCAAAACACCTTCCTCAACATGCCAAAGTTCTATCCCTCCCTCACCGAAGACCTAATAAACTGGCTGCAGGCACAGCCGCTCTTCTTTACGGCCTCGGCGCCACGCTACGGCAAGCACATAAATCTCTCACCGAAAGGCTACACCTCCCGCTGCTTCCGCGTACTGGGCCCGAACCAGGCCGCGTATCTAGATGCCACAGGCTCGGGGTCAGAGACTGTCTCGCACATCTACGAGAACGGGCGCGTGACGGTGATGTTCGCCTCCTTCTCGACGTCGCCGCGCATCCTGCGACTGTTCTGCACCGGGCGGGTGGTGGAGGCCGAGGATGCGGGGTTCGATGAGATTGTGCGGTCGTTTGGCCCGCGGGGGGGAGAAGGGGGGGAAGACAAGGAAGGGATGAAGGGGGTTAGGGCTGTAGTCATGCTGGACATTTTCAAGGTGCAAACGTCGTGCGGGTATGGAGTTCCGATCGCAGAGGGGGCCGCTACGGGGGAAGGGGAAGGTGGAGGTGAAGGGGGGAGGGAGGGACGGTTTGGGGAGAGGGAGACCATGGAGAGGTGGGCCGAGAACCAGATTGAGAAGGGTAATTTGAAGAGCTATCGGGCGGAGTGGAATTCCGACTCGCTGGATGGGCTGCCTGGGCTCAGGAGCGCGCGAAGGGAGAAGGGCGAGAGGGCTCTCTGGGTTAAGGATTTGCTGACCAGGGCGAAGAGGGTTGGGTGTGAGTGGGAGGGATTGCTGGTTGGGCTGGGGGTGGGCGTTGGAGTTGGGTTTGGATTGCATAAGCTTTTGGGGGGGAGGTAAGTGTAATGTAGTGGCGGTGGATAGCGGGCATGTTTTGTCACTCGGATGTTAGGGGGGGGGGGGTGTTAGTGGAGAAAATCCAGTTGAAATATCAACTGGTCAAAATTTACTTGATGCTTTCAGATATAACACGTAGGGGAATCCGCAAGTATTTATTGATATCGGGGGATTCTCTTGACACATCCTAGTGACACGATCAGCTAGCACGTTCGCCTCCCGCGTTACAGTCCTACATTACCTCCTCCTCCTCCTCCTCCCCCTCCTCCTCCTCTACACCCCCCCTCAAACAAGCAAGCAAAAGAAGCCATCCCCTGGAACCCATGAACATAAACTAGAGTACTAATACACTCGCAACATACCCATAGCCCACCCATCCTAGACAATACCAACAACCCCTTCCTCCCTCCCTCCCACACTAACCAGAACCACCTCTACGAGAGGAAATACACCAGCACCTTAGCTAAGCCACCACACTTATACCCCCCTTTTTGTAACAGCACTGCACTCGCAAATGACCAGACCAACATGTGGGCATTGATAATACCACTACCGCACCTGCGCGGTGTGATATACCACGAAATTTCCCGGACCAAGGTGTTACATAGCCTGATGTCAGCTGCGGAGACTAAGCGGAAATACTGGGGTGATTCCCGTGCGCTGCTCGGGGCGCTGTAGCCCCCGGCGGCGCTTTTTTCGCAGTGGGGTGGGAGGTGCCCAGTGGGACTAGTAATAACAATAACAACAATAAATCTTCGTATCAAAATCGTGCATCACCATCCAGAGAAGCACAGCTTTGGCCGATCTGGCGACTTGAGTATGGTGCCGTACGTTGACTTTGTAGTTAGCTGCCGTAGTAGGGGAAACGATACGTTGATGGGGGGGGTCTCATGTTAGGCGGAGGTTTTGCCTAGTACTCGTACAGTACGCAACAGCTAATATATCGGACGGGAAGGCAGGTCAGGCCTGGAAGCGAATCACTTTGTATGCGGATTCTGTTTCCAATATTTTTTGCCCCCAGAATTTAGTATATGGAAGTTCGTACTGCTCCTCCGCTTCGTAAGGTTTGGGTTGTATAAGGCAATCTTGCTGCTTCTTTATTCCGCAAGCACGTGAAGTCACCCGTTGCTTGATCGCGGGTTCGCCAATGATCGAGCGTGGTTTTGAGTCTGGATTCGTGGTCGCGGGGTGGCCCTGAGTGACGGTTTAGCCAGGGATTATCAACACCAAGACGCTAGTTTGGCGAATACCAGGGGGTCGATTGGGTTAGTCGTTCATCCTCATGGGTAGGAAATATAATCACACACGGTGCCTTCTTTAGCTAAGCCTATAGGACTCAATAGCTCTCCGTTTACAACACTTTTAGGCAGCGAGGAAATGGAACTGTGTCGAACCTCCAGTCATAAGGTCAACCATTTCGGCATATCTCATGTCCCTCGGATCACTCTTGTTGTAAGTACCATATTATATAAAGTAGGCTCTATTATCAAAACCACTAATATCATCTTCCTTTGATTCCTTTTAATCACCTTGGGTATGTGATACCACCTTATCGATATCCCCCTACCTTTATGCTGGAAATTATGAACACGTAGTGGGAGCTTTATGCAGAGCAGCCCGGCGTGCGAATTCTTTCAAATTTTAATTTTTTAAAAAAACAACCCCTTCTCACCTCCCCCGTTTCTCCGCTCTCCTCCTTCTTGGTATTTTCTAGATCGGGAGGGGCTCCCCTTCACTAGTCAAATATTTTTCTATGATACTATTATTCTTTTTACATCTCTTGTCCTCCCCGCTACATTATAAAACAGATCTGGCTCCGGGAATTCTATACACATAACCTCCCGTTCTCCTTTCGAGTTGGCGGCGTTCGGCCTTGGAAATTTCCCCCGGACGGTGGTAACATACTATGTGACCCAATGGTGTTTATTTGACCTATAGATAGGGTTAAAAGGATATGTACTGTGCCTATTCTGAAATTTGTCATTCCCGTCGCCGCCGGAGCGGTGTAGGATCCTGTACTGAACTTTCAATCACGTTCTGTCTTTCTTCGTTGAAGGTGTAGTGACTTGGGAGCACTCTTTTTTCAGCAACAGATTTAGCAAAGGGGTGATATCTTGTGATGGGAGAACATCTCTTGTGCGAACTCCCTTGATAATACGGGTTTTATAGTGCGTAGATATTAGGTGGGAGGGGGGGGGGGGGGGGCGTTTGCGAGGTAAAAATT
>Ga0307513_10000905_pt1 | contig 42860 bp, 45 predicted proteins | sample 15_EM_MG_FD_202174 | JGI IMG/M metagenome (GOLD analysis project Ga0307513, IMG submission 202174) | Populus trichocarpa ectomycorrhiza microbial communities from riparian zone in the Pacific Northwest, United States - 15_EM | ecosystem: Host-associated > Plants > Roots > Unclassified | place...
ACAGGACGCACAGGACGCACAGGACGCACAGGACGCACAGGACGCACAGGACGCACAGGACGCACAGGACGCACAGGACGCACAGGACGCAGAGGACGCATAGGACGGAGAGGACACACAGGACGGAGAGGACGCACAGGACGGAGAGGACGCACAGGACGCAGAGGACGCACAGGATGCAGAGGATGCACAGGACGGAGAAAACGCATAGGATGGAGAGAACGCACAGGACGGAGAGAACGCACAGGGCGCACAGGATGCACAGGATGCGAAGAATGCGAAGAATGCGTGGGATGCTGAGGCTACCGGACATGCAGCTACAATCATCAAGCTAGCAGATCAAAAGGGCCCAAAGGACTGGCAGAGAGGCGGCAGCCTTGCCATAGTATTAAGGCAGTTGGGTGCTATAACATGTGTAAATGTTCCGGTAACGGTGCACAGGAGCAGGCAGTGCAGGATTTCCCCTATTTAATTGATTTATATTTGGTTTATTTGATTTGATTTCAGCTCTGCCACTGTCTCTGAGTCAGATAGGCTATGCTATTGTATTTCTATATTTAGTTTGCTTTGCTGGAAGTTTATCTTTAGGATTCCGGGAATTGAATGGTTATGTAGCACTGGTACAGGCTGAGCTATGTTTCTTTGTTTGGTCTTGCAGGGTTACAGGAGTCCGGTATGTGCGCAGCTACTGGTAATGATCGTGATTGCAGGAAGGCTATTGCTCTTGGGTTTTGTATTCAAACTAGTCTCCTGGCTAGCAGGAGACAGCAGACTTCGACAGACCTTCAGTCTAAGAATACACTTGGTTGAACAGCAATCCCTGAGTCCAATTTGTCCCTCAACTATTTTCCTTCTGGCTACCTGTCCCTTGAGCCTCTTTTAGCGCCAGCGCTAGCAGGTCTACCGCCGGTCCTATTGTATTTTCATTAGACAGGAATAAACCTGTTACAATCTTTTGCCTACAGCAGATGAAACCCCTTTGTTCTCAGGATTGGGAACAGCCTGGTAGGATTGATCACCCTTCCACTATCTTGATAACTAGTTAGAAGCAGGAGCGGCGGGGAAAGGAACTCCCGGCTCAGGTGCTACCTTCACAATAGCAGAACGCAGGAGCAGAAGCATCACCAGGTCTGGTAGGCCCTACAATCGTCCCTCAGTAAAACCCACAGACGATACATCAGAACCAACCACACAGGAACCAACCCCTGGGCCCACGCAAGGCTTAGCAGATACACCATCAAGAACAAGTCACCTCCTCCCAGGAGATCTAGATACAGATTCAGATGAAGACTACGACCTCACAGCTGAGGAACTTATTCAAAGAGAAGCCCAGTGGCTAGAGGAACGAGCAGCAGCAAGAGCAGCAGCACAGCAATATTCGGAAACTGAACGCCCACCAGAACGCCCTAGTACATGCAGGTGGAGAGCACCCAGCATTCTAGGAGTCTTTGGAAGTCAGACACCAACGTGAGCAGACTCCCAAGAGCATAGAGAGCAACCACTACCCGGTATATTCATCCCAGACACACCAGAATGACCCTCAGGATCCAGGAGCGCCAGAGAGCGCCCTAAACGCCCAGATCCACCACCTCCAGCCCCACACCCACCTACAGGCACTATGGCAGACCCAGGTCCGGCCAGGTTGCCCCTCCTATGGTCCCTAAACCGCCCATGTTTAGAGGTGAAGGAGAAGACCTCAAACCAGACAAACTCAAGCGATGGCTTAGAACAGTGAAGAAGTACCTAGCGAGATCAGGACTGAACGATGACTCCCCTGGAGTGGCGGACTACTATGGCTTTTACACAGAAGGGAAAACAAGCAACGCATTCCAGACATCAGACAGAAAAGAAGAAAACCTCACCCTACCGCAGCTGACACACCGGTTTCAGCACCTATTCGAAACATCTACAATCACTGATGACACATATCACAAATGGCAGAATGTCTGCCAGACAGCAGGTGGACGGCCAGCACGCATAACGAAGATAACTGGAGAGCTAGCGGACCCCAAAGGATCCCCCGACTGGATCCATCTCAGACTATGCACAGAAGCAGGGATTTCTCGATGCTATAGACTCTAGACTACGCCGCAATGTTGACTCCCAGCTCAGACCAGAAGATACCTGGGACCAAATGGTAGCTGTGGCAGAATGCTATAATGCTACTATTTAGAAAACTCACGGCTACAAAGGCAGTGATAGAAGCCAAGCTTCTAGCACCAAATCCCATACACCAAAGAAAGAGAATACCTACTGCAAGCCCCCTACCACATCAACGCCCAGGAGCACAGGCAAAGGGAAGGCCCCAGCCAAGAAGAGGACCTATACCAAGTCCACAAGGCAAGTAGGGCTGAGATAGACTGCCGCAAGGCAGAAGGAGCCTGTTTCTACTGTGGCGAAAGTGGACACATGGCAAATGAGTGCCCAAACAAAGAAGTTAAGACCACCCATGTTCGCCTCTCTGAGGAAAGCCCAGACAGCAGCGAAGGCGAATATGAGCCTGATACAGACAGCACAGAGCAGCTAGATGGCAGGGGCTCTATCAGAACATACAAGACTACAGTAGGCCGCCTAAGGACAGGCCATTCCAGGCAATCGAATTCACTATCAACATCAATGGCAAGCCCGCCAGAGCCCTGGCAGATACAGGAACCATTGGCGGTACCTTGATATCCATCAAATTCGTTACAACACACAACATCCCCTACACTGCTAGGAAGAATCTCGTTACTCTGAAGATGGCAGTTAAAGGATCGCCATCAACTAGCAACTTCCCTGTTGAGGTTATGATTCACGTAGGCAAGATGAGAGTGGACAAGGTGTCCATGCTGGTCACGCCAGTATAAGACTATGATATCCTGATTACTATGGACGACCTCATAAGGCTAGGAGCCGTCATCGATTGCCAAAAGAACAGCATCTACTTCTCCAAGTACAAAGTCAGCGTTACCTGTGACTGAAAATCCAGAGAATCTAGATCAGCCATGTCAAAGTCACAGGAAGTACCGGACTTCCTGGCGATGGTCCCCAAGGTATTTGTCAAAGAAGTGCCTGAGGAACTACCCCTAGTACGAAAGATAATGTACGGGATAAGCCTCATAGACCCGACAAACCTTTTACAGACACCCACTTTTAAAGCGCCAGACGCCTTGATGTCCAAATACAAGTCATGGATCAACAAGCAGATGAACACCGGTATCCGCCATTGGACCAGTGTAACAGGAGGAGCCAGCATGTTTGTGAAAGCAAAAAGCGATGGCAGAATCCGCACCCTGGTAGACCTCCACTTCAGGAATGATAACACGCAAGCCGATCACACACAGATCCCAGAACAAACCACTATACTAAATGCAGTAGCCAGAGGACAATTCTGCAGCAAGATAGATCTCAGTGACGCCTACTTCCAGACCAGAGTGCATCCAGATGATGTGAAGTACAACACTATCAAGACATCCTTCCACTGCTTTACCAGCCAGGTCATGATGCAAGGAGATATAAATGCTCCCGGAACCTTTGTGAGTACTATGGAGGACCTATTGCATCACGAATTAGGCAAGAACATCTGGGTCTACACTGACGAGATCTTTGTTTTCAGTGACACCTTTGAAGAGTATGTTAAGGACGTTACGAACACCTGCAGTATGCTGCAGAATGCCGGCTATTATGCCAACCCAAAGAAAAGTGTTTTTGTTGCCACTAAACTCGATATCCTAGGCCATATGATAGACGATAATGGCATCCATCCTGCACCAGAGAAAATCCGGACCATAATGGACTGTACAAGACCAGAGAGCCAGAAAGAACTGCAGCGATTCAATAGAATGGTTAATTATATCTCGCAGTTTATTCCCCACATCACTACCATCACAGCTCCGCTCACAGAGTTGAGTGGGAACGCTGAATAGCTGTGGACAGATCTGCAGGAAGCAGCCTCGAAGCGATCAAGCGAGCTGCAGATAAGCACAAAGTCCTTTGACCGATCGACTATAATAAGCCAGATATGATATGACCTTTTACTGATGCATCCCCACAGGTATGGGTGCTTGGATAGGCCAAGGACCAACCAGCGATACAGCAAGACCTGCAGCGTTCCACAGCAGGAAGCTGACACCATCACAAAGCAACTACCCCACACACCAACAGGAAATGCTCGCAATCATTGAGGGTATGGAAGCATTCGCTCCTCATTTGCTACACAGAGAATTTACAGTGGTTACAGACCACGAAAGCCTCACTAAACTCATGAAGCAAAAGAATCTCAATGGACGACAACAGAGGTGGCTAATGCACATCAGTCGCTTTAATTTTAAAATAGAATACCAGCCAGGAGCGAATAATTTCCTAGCAGACTACCTATCGAGAATCCATGAGGGAACTCCAGGACCACTAGATATAAGTCTCAAGGACCCCACTATCGATTATGACAGCCTTGAGCTACCTGACCCCACCCAACCCCTACAAATCAATACAAGCTACACCTCTACTGCCGATTTCAGCATTGAATCAGACGACGCCATGTACCACTCAGGCGAAGCCCAAACCTCTCCCACCCTTACCAGCAGTAACTCTATCAGTCGTTGCCGCCCTGAGTACCTTATGGACAAGATTACCAGCACTCCAGTGACTCGCTCCCAGAAGCGTAAGGCCGCTCCTTCTTCCCCCGCTACATCAAGCACAGCCAGCAACAATAGCAGAATATCGATTGGAAACTCTTGGGGTGACAATAGAACCCTCCCAATGTCTAGTGAAATGGAACGACGACACGCGGAAATCAGCTGGATGTCATGTACTGATGATGGGTGTGAAATACATAAGAATAAAAAAAAAAGTGCAGGCAACTAGCCAAAGGACCCCAAGGTCCAGAAGCAGAGCAAGAAGACAAAGAGAAAAGAGCAGGATATGACTTCAACATCGAATACAGCCCTTGAGGAAGGCCAGGCCTCGGTACCTAATATCCCATATCTCTCAGAAAACCTCCCACCCTTCCGTATGAATAACACCATCCTAGCCACACCGCCTATAGCCTCGCCGGCCTTCAGTCCCCTTTACAGCCACGCAGGCTATGACTCCGATGAGGCAACCAATGCCAACCAATTCCTAAGCACCCTACACTCCCGCCTTATGGGTATCCTCGCCCAGCAAGTTCGAGAAGCTCTTAAGACCGAAGCGCTCTACACCAGGGTCGAGGAAACCGATAATAAATTGAACTATTCCATCCGCGATGGCCTCCTACTTGCCCAGAACACCAATGGGTATGAAAACCTTTATATACCGGTAGGACCTCTTGAGAAGGGGGTATCCCTACGGGATTTCATCCTCAAGACTATCCATGAAGGCCTCGGACATTTCTCAGCTTACAAATGCTACTCCTCTGCGGCTTGCTTCTTCTGGCGGCCACAGATGCGCCAGGACTTTGTCCTATACTGTCGGTCATGCGATAAGTGCCCAATTAATAACGAGTTTACCACCCTACCCTATGGACGATCCCTTACCCTCCCTGACCGCGACGAAGCCTACCAATCCCTAGCCATAGACTTTGCCGGCCCCTTTAACAAATCTGATGGCTTTACCTCTATCATGGTCATTATGGACCGCTTTACCTCGAACACACATCTCATCCCCCTCAAGGATGAGGCCACCTCTGAGAAGATCTTTAAGAAACCTAACAGTACTATCCTCGACATCCACAGCCTCCCTCTCAGCATTGTCCTTGACCAGGACTCTCACTTTACCTCTAAGTTTGGGTTACGAATGATGAAGTCTCTTGGTATCCAGGTCTGGATGGCGACCCAATACCGCCACCAAACGAATGGCCAGGTTGAGCAAAGGATCTGTACCCTCAAGCAGCTAATAAGGAGCTTCGTTAACCCCAAATAGAACAACTGGTCCGCGGCCCTCCCAGCTATTGTAGCAGCCATGAATGGTGCCCCCCATGAATCCCTATGTATCTCGGCATACCATGCCCTCTATGGACGCCCCAGGAAGATATTCAATCCTGCCAGTGTCCAGAGATCTGCCAGCAAAGTACCAGCCGTGGATGATATCTTAAAAGCCCAAGAAGCAACAAGAATCGAAGTAGGCATGGCCAGAAAGCATGCTACCTTCCACCAGACTGTCCAGACAGACAAACGCCGCAAACCCCTAACGGAACCATTCAAGAATGGTAGCAGAGTTCTCGTTAGAGGCCGCCCTTATACCTCCTCCCCTGAACGATCCAAGAAGCTAGAACCACGCTGGTTCGGACCCTTCAAGGTCTTACAATATCTACCTGATACAGACAACTACAAACTAAAGCTCCCGCCCAGAATAGCCCGCCAGGAACCCTACTTCCACCTCTCCTCCCTTAAGGGATACAGAGAGAACGATCCCGACAGATTCAAGTACCGCAGAATGGACAAGCTAGCACCCATCCTAATCGACAATGCAGAAGAATGGGAAGCAGAGCAGATACTCGACTACCACCGCCACAACAACAGGCAGAATTCCTGGTCCACTTGAAAGGCTATGAGCGAGCTGACGACTTCTAGGAACCTATCGAGAACCTCGGCCACTCCCTGGAATTCATACAGGAATACTGGGACGCGAACCACCCCACAGAACCGACGCCCCAGATCACCTCCCACTATATTAATGCTTCTTGGGAACCCATGGAAGGTTCCTCCACACACTGCACAGTAAACCATTGCCCAGATGACTTCTAGGAACCCTATGACGATAAGGAATATGATTCTAGCAGCTCTGAGCAGGACCTCTTCCCCACATATGACAACAGCCTCCTATGGACACCGACGAGAGCGCTGAGGACAGCGAATACTTTGGAATGATTGTTGATTTTTCAGAATAAGGGAATGTAACATGTGGACATGTTCCGGTAACGGTACACAGGAGCAGGCAGTGCAGGATCTCCTATGTTTAGTTGATTTATATTTGGTTTTTTTGATTTGATTTTAGCTCGGCCACTGTCTCTGAGTCAGATAGGCTATGCTATTGTATTGCTATGTTTAGTTTGCTTTGCTGGAAGTTTATATTTAGGATTCTGGGTATGGAATAGTCATGTAGCACTGGTAGAGGCTGAGCTATGTTTTGTTCTTTGGTCTTGCAGGATTACAGGATTCCGGAATGTACGCAGCTACTGGTAATGATCGTGATTGCAGGAAGGCTATCACTCTTGGGTTTTGTATTTAAACAAGTCTCCTGGCTAGCAGGAGACAGCAGACTTTGACAGACCTTTAGTCTAAGAATACACTTGGTTGAACGGCAATCCCTGAGTCCAATTCGTCCCTCAACTATTATCCTTCTAGCTACCCGTCCCTTGAAGCCTCCCTTAGCACTAGCACTAGCAGGTCTACCGTCGGTTCTATTGTATTTTCGTTAGACAGGAATATACCTGTTACAGGTGCTAGCTGACTTACCTAAGATGGGGAACGGGAGAATGGAGAGCAACAACCAGAAGTAATCACATGAGCGACCCAAACTGGATTACGATTTTCGAATGATGACACTAGCAAAACGTTTCCTAGAGGGAGGTGCAATACCCTGGAGTAGAGGCACCAGGGCAACTACTTCACCAATCACCTGAGACTAATCACCGATTCTGATGAGTTGAGACCCTACCTGACAGTTTCAAAGTGCCAAGCGACTGTTATCAAGCAAGTACAGGGAAGAGAATGACAGAGTAACCGTAACCCCTTAGGTAAAAGGTGCTCATGATAGACAGTGTTATCAGAAGAGGCCAGAGGGGAGAGGTAGATGGGAGGTGCTTCACTCTTCTAGGCAACGTGGCCAGGGTAAGAAAAGCACAGAGGGAACCAGTCGACAATAATATCCGATAGTGTTAAGATTTCAATCACCGGAGAGGTGAGGAGATGGTTGTGCCTATCTTTCATGCCTGAAGGCCTGCCTCACATAGGCATTTTCACGATCCTAACACTGATAACTCATTCTCTTTGTATTACATAACTTCTATGACTCATGGTTTAGTCACAGTGTGAAATCCATAACATGATGCTGATGAGTCATTGCATAACATGCCTTTAACTAATTAAAACCGATAAACCAAGTCATGCGCTCAAATGACTCACCTGGTTGAAACTCATGACTCATAATGTGAGTTATTTGTGAAAGTTATTTCCTCATATGACTCACACTTGTGAGTTATCAAAACAATCAATCAATCATAACAGAACAATAACTTGCTATTTTGTAGTCACATAAAATACTATGAGTCATCTGACTTCATAGCGTGAAACCAACATACCTCATGACTAATAAGTAATACTCATGTGAAATTTGCCTTCGTTAGTCATGATTTGTGACATTTAGGGCTGTATGCATGTCAGGGGTTTTCTGTTATTTTCTGCTTGTCTTTAGTAGGTTCTTTAAGTAAGCTGTGCGGTCGGTTCGCGATCAGAAGCACTTGGAATAGTGGATTAACCTTGAGGCTGAAAGGAAAGTGTGGATTTATGGTTTTGTTTATGCCATAGCTAAGGTTTCATGCAAGTTCTTGTACTATAAATAACAAATATATGAGTTGAACAAAAAATTAAAAAAATAGTAAGTGCCTCAGATAAAGAATACTAGATGGACCTGGTACTAGCATCCTTATGAGAATTTGATAACCTTTTCTTCAATATACATATCTTTCCTGTCCATATACCCAGGTTTCTGGAGCCTCGTAACAGTCTACCCAAACTCTTTCAAAGACATGAGACATTAATGAATTTACTTACAGGTTGAATCATTTATTCAGAGTGTATCTCATTGAAGGTTGTTTCCCCAAAAAATACCTCCTATTTGCTAGTATCTCCAGTTGAACCCAATGGATTTGGCTTTGTATAGTGTATCAGGAGAATTTTATTACATCCCGTGTATCTGAAGATGGTCGCTTTATTTTTAGTTGCATCCTGTAAAAGGCCATGGACTCAGAACTAGAGTTTACCTACAATGTGCGTTGGACGCTCGACACGCCCAGAGCCCTGAGTATGTCTGGGCATACACCTTTTCTGAGTCTGTTTTCTCATGCAAATATGAAGTCTTGCCAATGTATACACAGAATACACTGAATGTAAAGTCCATACTGCCTGAGTAAGAACACAACACTCAAGTGCCTAATACAATATGTCTTTTTGCTAATAAGGAAGATTGAGAATCTGAATACTCTGCGGACCCCTTGAAAACAGATTATGTCAGAGAGCTATGGATCGTTGAAACTAGGCAGAAATAAAAATATGTTGAGAGCCTACAAAAGTGAATAAACTTGTCCCTCTTAATAACTGTAACTAATTATCAGGCAAGGTGGGAGCAATACTTCAATTCTAATATGTAAACCCCAGTATCCTTAAACTCTTGTAATAGTGCATTTATCATCCAACTAAGATTCTCTTTATTAAGGTATCTCTCAGTGACAATATTAATCAAATAGATAGATAGCAAAATACACCTCCTGACAGTAGTTAAACCAGAGATTCCAAAAGTGACTATAAAATAGACCAATAGTCAACTGCAATATATCACGTTGAGTTCAGTCAAAAGGATCAAGTTGCTGGTACTTCAGCTATGATCTATTCAAGCATGAAGCAAAGAGCCCTTGTAGATAGAGATGTGAATCTGTATCAATACAGTTTGTATCTTTAGTTATAACTGACCCTGAGAACTGGTATTTGTGTTATATTCCTGTATGCCAATCTCAAACCTCCTTGCGACAGTCTGGATAAGAAGAGTAGTATAAACTTCGCAATACCGATTTCTCTTCATCCTTGTACCATATCCTGATAGCAAACCCTACAGGCTGAACGTGAGTGTATATAACAATGTTTTCCATAGCCTGTTTAAATTCATTGGCCAACCATCTTGTTATAAATCGTAGAAACCAGGTTGACCGATACAACAAAAATCCAGTAATAGCTGCAGTTCAAAACCACATATAGCTCCCTGTTCCTAATCTCATTTTGCTGAAATATATACTCAAGTGCATTGCATTCTTCTAGGAATAGTGCTTGAAGGCCTAATATGTATGAGTGGAAATTGTGACTCTTAATATCATTATCAAGAAAAACCTTTATAATATTTCCTATGAATTTGTTAACTTTACCCTAAGTAGGGTACTATGTGAACTTGAATAATTGGGCAGCAGAGTGACAATGTACCAGTTCTAGTATATAAATTGTGATTTAAAGTCTGAACTTCAAAGTACTGACAGATATTCTGGAGGCAACTCAAAAGGCAATTAAGAAATAGGAAAATGACACAAAGCTCTTGCTATGAATGAGTTTTCTTTCTTTTCATATATTCACTATTCGTTCCAGCTTCAAACTTTCAAAGTTTGTCCCTGAATGAGAAAGGCCCGGGGGGCATTACTCTAATATCCCTCCAAATCTCCATCTTCCAACTTTATAATACAATACCCATTAGCAAATATGCTTACAAAAATTGTACCACTTATGAATAATATTCTTCTAGTCAGTATAGCAATTTGAACTGAACTGTAACCTGAAAGTAGAACTTTTTAAAAGTCAACTGCAGATAACTCACAGGAAATTTAAACCATCAGAAGGCTATTGAATATTTATCTAGTATTTCTCTAGCGTTGTTCCATTCTAGGCTCAGTCTGCGTGTAGGATCTGACATATCCCTAGCACCCCTAGAGGAGTTTCTGGAGTACCAAATAAGACTTGATGTATCATACTTACTAGTGAGCACTACTACCATGTCTTGGCTCTTGTTATATTATATAATACTCCTGCCTAATACATCATCATCCCTCCTTTTATTTCTCCATACTATATTAACTTGAATAAGAATATGGTGTGCTATGTAGTCAAGAATTCCCTACCTTGAAGAAGGGATAGAAACACCAGCAAACAAAGGGGGTGAAAAAACAAAAAATACCAGCCCTTACCAGATGGGGCAACTTCAATCACATAGTACACTGTTGTCTTATTCAGGTTAACTTGAATACAGTACATCAACTGCTATTTCATCATTTAGCTCCTCATATACCTCATATCATACAAGATATACTTGGTATCAAATGAGTATATGAGCTAAGGAGGATCTAGCACAATCTTCAAATATAACTAATGAGAATAAGAGTCCAAAGTATACCCAATGTAAGAATATCACAATATCACCTTAGGGAGCAAAGCACTTTTCTTGACAATTCATAAAGCTTGCAATCTAAGATAACTTTACAATACAAATTAAGCTATATAAATTACATGAAACAGAGAAAATATGTTACTCATGTTAGGAGATAATGCTTGAAAATCCGATGCAACTTAGTGATACTTTTTTACTAATGTTAAACTTTTCATCAACCTACTAATTCCTAGTATTAACTGTTAACATCTATTTTTACAGGTTAAACTATTTCACACTAGAATAGTTACTACTTTCTTAATTTTTACCCTATCAATTCTACAGAAAATAATATTAATATTGCCAGAGATGTAAAAGTAATTACTAATTATAAGCTAAAAGAAGGCAATCTCTGTGAATAGTTCTTTAACAGCCAAACAATTGAAGCCCCAAGACAAATATCTACAGGTTAAAGTAAGCTAAAGGTAGAACTCTCTCCCTGTAGATTATTGTTGTGATTCAATGATGGGTAGAAGGTATTAAAGCTTGCACAATGTTGAAGTTTCAACCATCTGACCCAGTCCTTTCATACCAACTAAATATTAATAGTTTTTAATATGGTTCATTAGGTGGAGAAACTAATATCCTTCCCTGTCCTTAACAAGTATCATACCTGGAATTGTCAATTACCGTAAAAACTTGAATAATTGAACCGTGTGCTATGAAGTCCAGAATTTCCTTCTCTGGAACGGGGGGAAAAACACAGCAAAAACACAGCCCCTTTCCCCCTTCTGTGACAGAAAAAAAAAAGAAAAATATCTTGACCTTACTGAGAGAGGAAAGTCCAACGACATAGCACACGGTTCAATTATTCAAGTTTGTACGGTCTATTGTTCTTCCAGGTTCTTCTGTGCTTAAGTTACTGCTCCTTGTGATCCTTGTTTTTCTTCTTCTTTTGTATCCCTTCCAGGCACCATGCAATAATGATTACTCCCATAGCTTCTAGTACGCAACCTTAAGAGAGGTATAATTTTGATGTTTATGGTTGTCGTTGTGAAGCACCCCCATAAAAATGTTGATGAAATGGGCTTTTTGCACCAACAACAGCTATCTTTAGCTACTTGACGCTCATAAACCACAAAGAATTTTTCCAATCTAACTTCTCATGTATAGTTACTATATAGAGTTTGTTACAGGGCGGGGCGGGTTTTCACTCACCAAGGCCCGCCCTTACGATGGGCCAGGGGGATATTTTTGGGGTGATCCCCGCCCCGCCCCTGTCCGGGGTCAGTCCCCGCTCGTTCCCTAGATGGGGCCCGGCTTCTCCCCACCTGTTTTAATGGGGTCCATCAGGGGGACGGGTGGGGCTGGGGGCAGGGAACCCCAAAAAACACACCCCGCCCCAAGCCATTCAGCGGGGCGGCGCGGGGAGTTGGGCCCGGGACCCGCTTTTTTCGGGGCCCCGGAGACCCCGCAACGCTATTACTATACCTTTCTCCTATTCCAACACAACTCTGAGTAGTTATTAGTGAAAAATTGGACAAGTTATGGAGTTCTAAAGTTTTGAGTCTGTGAAAAAGTGTCATTTTACATACAAAACTGGCATTGCAGTGGGTATGATCCACTTTGAAGACTTGTAGCTTTGACCTATAGTGTAAATTGACCTGATAAGTGGTACCAGGTGAAGGCTATAATGAAGGAGAAAATAACTAGGTAAGTCATGAACATTATTTGAAACAATTCCAGGTGTGGTGGTTGATCAAACATGGAGAGTTTTGGTACGAAAAGGCCGCTCCACCAACACTTTTGCGGAGGTGCTTCGTACTACATAAAATCCTTTATGTTTGTCATTTAGATACAGCACAATTTCTTACCGATTTAACTGAAGGAAACAACTATAAACAGGTTTCATTTTTACCCTCCACTTCCAACTGCGGCCAATCCTACCGGAGTTGTTTCGAAAATGAAAAACACTTAATTGCTCCTGCGCGATCTGGGATGCTCGAACCATGATTCATCGCACCCCTGTCCTACCAAATAAGTGGGAAAAGAAATCTACAAGTTACAGACATATAGAACCCGAACATCTGAGTCCGAATTTTGTATGGGCGGTCAGACACGCACACACAATTTACCATACAAACCCCTCATCCCTGTGTTCGGGTTCTTTATGTCTGTAACTTGTAACACCGTACTGCATGCCCTTCGATTGAATTATGCACAAAGTATAGGCTCCCCTCGTCGTCATCCATCGGCCCCGCTGTCAAATATCCTCCCTACTCAGGCCAGCACCCTCGTCCTCCTTATCCTCGGCAACCGTCTGCCGGAATGTATCGATATTTGGTGCTCCAACCCCAACCATAGACAAGCTTGTGTAAAGGTCATTTCCAATAGTGTACTGCAATCCAGGGGCCTTGTTCATAATCCAGTCCCGCTCCAGGCAAGCCTGGGCACTCGGCCGATCCTCTGGACTCGCCTGGAGGGCGTCGTTCAGGAAGTTCACACAAGGGGCACTGAAGCCTATATTTTCGAGACCTAGGGTCTGCGGAGGTGGGCTCAAGGCATATTTATATAGTTCTGAGAGATCCTTGAACAGTAGGCTGCCAGTGAACATTCGGAACAATATACATCCGAGGGACCAGATGTCTACCTCGTTGGTCTTGGCTATTGAAGTGTCTAGCATTTCGGGCGCCATGTAGCCTACTGTGCCAATGCTGGTCTTAAGGAACGTGGAAGTGCTGGACAGTGGAACGTGTTTTGATGCGCCAAAGTCGCCAATTTTCACATGGATCACCTGGGCCGTACCCGCTGGAAGGCAGAGGAATATGTTCTGATGACTATTAGGTTTCACCGCAGTTCCTTCGCAAGGGAGAGTGCAAACCTCAGGCTTCAGATCGCGGTGTGTGATACTCTCTTTATGCATTGCTACCAATCCGTGGAGCACCTGCTCGATTACGGCCTTCGTGTCACTTTCGTTCCACCGATAGTCATTCGTAAATGTCTTTGACACATCTCCTATGGCCATATACTCCATAGCAATGTACACAAAGTCCGCATCCTGGTAAGAAGAGATGAATTTCACAAACCATTCGTACTATGCACACGTCAGACTAAACCTCCTAGGAATCGGTCGAGACTAGGTCGGCTGTGAAGAGGCACAGGTTTGGAGAAAGCATACCTTCGACAACACGCGGAAATTCTGGATTTCCGCTTCGTAGCGCTTGGCAGGGAAGTCTGACAAGGTCCGCGATATCCTCTTCACGGCCCATAGCTCAGGCGACTCGATCTCTTTTCCCTGGACTTTCTCCAAAAATACAGTCCCGAAACGGCCACGGCCGATAATGTAATCCAACCTCCAGGGCGGCAGTTGCCGAATGTGATGAGGGGGTGACCGAGCTCTAGACATTGGTCCTGGCTACGTAGATGAGGGTTAAGCTCTAACCTTATCTGCGGCGGTGACTTTCATGGAGGTCGACCGCTGTTCATAGCCTTGGCACAGCCTGCACACGTTTTTTTTTTGTGTAACTACAGTAAAATGTGGTTAGACTGGAAATGAGTCTGAGAGGAAAGAATCAAAAAGTGAGGTTGAGCTGTCTGCCCAAGCCACGATCCCAGATTACTCACCTTTACTTCAACCTCAACTGATTCATCAAGGTTGATTTAGCAAGAAAACCCCATATAAAAAATAGAAATAAAGAAAAGGGCACCGCACAAGTCATATCATACCGTAAGAACTAGAGCAATTGAACCCCGTGCTAAGACGTCCGAAATTCCCTCTCTTAGATGCCGGAGCTAAGGCACAGCGAAAACTGACCACTCTGACCGAGCTTAAGACAGAAAAAGAAAAAGAAGCCAGACATTATCACCAAAGGCAGCTCCAATGTCCTAGCATGAGGCTCAATTATCCCAGTTCTTACAATAGAGTCAACAAGAACGACTGCTGACAGATTCAGAAGGTCGGATCAATAAACCATTAAATTATGCCTATGCAACTCAAATGAGAATTTAAGGGTCAATTGGCCAAACCTTAGTCCCAGAAAGCGATTCGAATCAGCTATGTGGATTCCTGAGATCTCACTATTATCTCATAGTCCACTAATTTCTACTATTGATGTTCACTATGGCAAACCCTACTCTGCAGTAAATTCACTAGCGCTTGCGGGGCGCTGTTCCTTATAGCAAGGCATTCACTATAACGAGGTTCATTATAGCCTGGTCCAACTGTATGTTCCATTGTCGTTCACTTGGCAAGTCAAACCTATCCTGGGCTGAGATCGCCATTTACTAGGATATCCATGACAGCTCAGTCCTTATGGCCATGGCGGGGAATGTCGGAAAGGAGAACCTGGAATTAGGACTTTTTAAATTTCCTCCCACCCATACTGGCAGCCGGGATAGGCAGAGTTCACTATGATAGCCTCAATGTAGTTACTTAGACAACCCATTTGACCTGGGTCCAAGGAGTTGCCCCAGAATGTACCAGACCCAATCCACCATCGCAAGGTTAACCGCAGAAACGAAGTGTTGCATTTTGTTTCAGGATATGATCCATCACTGCACAAATATACACTAGGGACACCAATACTAGAACCTCAGTTTATTTAGGCAAAAGAAATTAATACAGTTGCAAGGAACAGCTTCTAGCTGCTCACAGTAACTATCTATCTGGTTAGTAACAGACCTCTATTTTCTTGCTATGTGCCGTCCTCTAAACGAACAGCTTGCTGCCTGTCTGGTCAGATAATATCGCCGCCCATGCCCACAACCTGACATCAGGCTCCCGGTTTTCCTCGGTGGGAGCGGTCCCCCATCGCCGCTAAAACCACGGCAACCTTGGGGAGATGGGAGGGGCAGGAGAAAATGGTTCAGGGACAGTATGCATGCAAAGCACCTAAATAAGCAAAGGCACAATACCGGTACCAGTTGTAAGAATGCCATGGTGAGGTAACGCCTGTAGACCAAACGACGAAGCTCGAGATCTAGAGTGGGACTTACTAAGAAAAAGATGTATTGTTTCTAGGATGCACTGCCCTGCCCCCACTCACCCACGCCCGCAATTGCCCATGCTAATACTAGTACCACCCACCCCCCCTCTCCCTAGACATATTAGCCACAAGGATGCTCTCAAAGACAAAGTAAATTGTTCTAAAGCCATTCCTTCAGCCCTGTCCCGACTGCAGTGGGTGCACTAGACCGGTTCTCTCCCCGCATCTAAACGGTACCAGTACCGCAAACCGGAGTGTCCAGGACTGATGATAGCAGTTCCAGGAGCTAGCTCAGGGTGTTACAGCTAATCCCGCACGCAACACTCCGAGAATGCCCGAAAAAGGAAACAGCTAAAAGGCAGTACCGGTGGTCACACCGAGTGCCGAAATCCATAATTCGCGGGGCTGACACACGTACCAATACTATCTCCAGGCAGAGAACATTGGCGAGGCAATTAATCTTGCACACCGGTAGACAGAACAAAGCCGCGACACTATCTTGGCAACGGCGCCCTCACCGTAGTTTCTAGGGTCTCAGTCTTACCCCAACCTCTTCACCTTCCTGTATCTCCAACTTGAATGATTGGCCAGTGCTCACCCAGTACTCGAGTACTATCCTGCAGGGCATCACACGGCTCTCACCCTTCGCTCCAGAATGCTTGAATATTGCAATATATCCGGAAACCTCGGCACGATTTAGGCCAAGGAAACGCCCGGATTTCTGATACATTCGCAGCTCCCAAATACTCTAGTGTTGAGTTGCTTCAGACAAACAAGATATTCTCGCAGTTAACCCGGGATGATTATGCCTTAAGCCAGGTTTAAACCCGAGAACTGGAAGTATGGCACCACGGCACCGGCAAGTGTTATATTATAACCAATCTCGCGGAAACTAACGGGGGCCTAGGTTCTCGTATAAATGAGGCACACCCCATTAGCCTCATAGTGAGCAGGATAGCGCGTTGGTAGCCATCTTTTTTTCGACACTTTTCCCACACTTTTTCGACAATTTTGAGAGTGGGCAGGTAGAATCAAGCCAAACCGCGGAGCGAATGCTCAACGCCCAGGTGCGAGCTCTGCACCCGCTCTATGATACAATAGCTCTCGAATTTATGCGAATGGTGGGGCAGAATGTTTCTAGCGACCTGTCTGGCTGTATCGGGCGGCTTGGCACATCCCAAACAAGGAGAGTTCCCGAATTGCCTCATCCTTAAGTGATAAGTATCGCTAGAGATTCTTGAAAACCAATGTCTCGGCCTTGGTATACCCATTCTGCTAGATCTCCGAGCTCGAACATGTTAAATAGCATGGAGGACGTGATAACGAAAGGTAGGGACAACCAACACTGCGCCAAAACAATCCAGTGGCAATTGTCACTTTTGGTAGGACTCTTTCTCTGTCCCCCTCCTGTCCGCCGTTCCTCCACTATGCTACCAAATAAACGATTTTGAAAAAATTAGATTGGCGTATAGTGATCTGCTCAACCTCGCGCATTAGTTTTCTCATGCTGAGCATTGCCACCCCAACTTATCATATTCAGCTTCTTCAATCGGTCTACGATCCCCGAAGAGTAGCGGGGAGTGCAGCACGGAGCAGATTTCTTTGCTAGTAAATAACAATGTGCGAGGCATTAAGCAAATTTAGCCAAAATGCGTAGTGTAAACCATGGTCGTCAGGTATACGCTTCTCAAAGGAGGGGAAGCAATTGCACCAGCATGAATTCACTATAAATGGGCCAGCACCTCCCCGGATTTCACCCTCAGGGGGCCTCAGAACATCTATCCCCTTTGGCATCCGGCATCCCGCCTCCCTCTTGCGCTCTGCTTTCTCATCATAAGATATCAGCCAGGCTCCGGTTCCCATTCTCGCGCAGGTGACGAACTACCCCGACAATGGCGGGACCTTCGAGGATAACCAGAATTGCCAAACATTTGAAGGAAATATTCACAACCGGTGAAGGCCAATATATCAATGACCAAGGCGAATCTGTTTATGGTAAACTGCCAAGGACTAAAGTTGAAAATCCTATCAGAACAATCAGGAGACCGACTCTTATGAGTGAGTATCTCGTTCCCACCCCGCATTAGCGCTACGACGTCCCAGTCGCTAACCATGGTCGAATAGATTATGTATATTTCTTGGTTAGTTGCTGCAGGCCCTTTTTCGGCCCAAATTTTTATTAAACGGGTCTCGACAGGTCGGATGGATGGCATGGACAATGGACGGCTACGATTTCCATGCAGTATCGCTATCCGTATCCCGCCTCGCGAGCTATTACGGCCAGCACAGAGAACACATTTCAACGTCAATCACCCTGACGTTGCTTTTCCGTTCTTTGGGCGCTGCCATTTTCGGTATAGCCGGTGATCTCTACGGAAGAAAATACCCTATGATTATAAATTTGGTCATTATTGCCGCCCTCCAGCTTGCAACGGCATACTGCAAGACGTTCGATCAGTTCTTGGGTGTGCGTGCTCTTTTCGGCGTTGGAATGGGTGGTATTTGGGGTTTGGCAGCTTCCATGGGTCTTGAAAGTAAACCATCCCAACTATCCAAGTTTGGGTAAATAGGGTTAACGCTTGCCCCCCAGATATGCCTATGGAAGCTCGTGGGCTTTTCTCGGGAGTTCTTCAGCAGGGTTACTCTCTTGGCTATCTCATCGCCGCAATATTCAACTTATACGTCGTCCCCAATTCGGCCCAGAGCTGGAAGGCCCTCTTTTTTATCGGCGCAGGACTGACCCTCTGCGTTGCTATCGCCCGCGTACTCTTCCCCGAATCCAGGCAGTTCATCGAAGCAAAGAGAAGCGGAGAACAGGCAACAGGAAGGAAGAAGGTTAAGCTTTTCTGGCAAGATGGAAAGAGTATCATGAAAGAGTACTGGAAGAGAGCTGTGTACGCTGTTGTCATGATGGGTATAAACTCCAATTCCTCATTTCTCTCGCAACCATCCACTAATATTGAACGGACAGCCCTATTCAATTTCATGTCCCACACCTCACAAGACATGTACCCGACCTACATGCAACAGACTAAAGGATTCACTCCACAAATGTCCTCCAAGGCCACAATTATTGCCAATACTGGAGCCCTCATCGGTGGCACGGTAACTGCTCTCCCTTCTTAGACGTTACTCATACCTAAGACTTAATCCTGTGTAGATCTGCGGATACTACTCACAATTCTTCGGTCGCCGAGCAACAATCATGGTAGCTACCTTCTGCGGTGCTTGCCTGATCCCTATGTGGATCCTTCCGTCAAAATGGGGCACTCTCACTGCTGGCGCCTTCCTCATCCAATTCATGATTCAAGGCGCATGGGGTGTTGTTCCCATCCATCTTCAAGAGCTCTCCCCTCCTCAATTCAGATCCTCCTTCCCAGGTATTGCCTATCAAGTAAGCAGGCGCAATCCCTCCCTCCCTTAACATCTCGGCTAACGTATTATTTTTTCCTTAAAAAACAAAGCTTGGAAACATGATCTCAGCATCAGCGGCCCAAATGGCCTCGACGATTTCTGAAAACTGGATCATCCACGTTAACGGGGAAGAACGCCCGGACTATGCACGCACTCAGGCTGCTATGATGGCGGTTATCTTCTCGCTTCTTTGCTTCTGGGCCGCTTGTGGCACTGAGCAGCGCGGCAGTCACTTTGAGCTTGCTGCCGCTGCCGGTGGTCACGATAGTCACAACGACAAGCAACGCAATCTGGAGAACCTTGAAATGCAGGACCCTACTGCTAAGCAAAAGGAGGGTGTCGAGATTGATGAAAACCACCGCTCCAGGGAGTGAGTAAGGGGGAGTTTAAAAAGGCTCGTTGAGAGCTAGAGGGGGATTAAAAAAAATCTTTCTGACTTATATACTTCTTATGAGTCGTTATTTTTATTATTATTTTTCATGATCGAGTCAAACGTCGTGATGATATCTCCTAAGTCTACGCACAATGTATAATATGAAATTAATGAGGATCAGACTTGAGCCATTTCACAAGAGCGAAGAGCCCTTCAAACCCCCATCCATATCCTTAAAGCAAGCCACAAACCAGCGCACAAGCTCCTTAACCATCTCAGCGGTGCAGTCATGACCAACCCCCTCATACACAACATCTTTAACATCCAATTCCAACTCCCCCCTTCCAACAGCTCCCTTAACCTCGGTCAAGAAGGGCTCCGAGCAAGCGTACGGCACAAGTCTATCCACACCCCCGCTCAACGCCAACAACCTCTTCCCCTTCCAAACCTCCCTCAACCCCTCCACGCCAATAGCCGCGGGATCCAACCTCCCAACAATCTCCCCCAACCCCGCACCCTCAAACGCCTCGCGCACATCCACCCCGCTACCCTCCGCCCGCCCGGCCATCAAGCGCCTATAATCCGGACACCCAACAATGCTAACCACCCCCTCCACCCGCGGCAGCGCAAGGGCCAAATACGCCGCATGCCCGCCGAGACTCAAGCCGACGGCGAAATGTCGCACCGGTCGGCGCAGGTACACGCCCAGGTACTCGGTCACCATGCGTAAATCCTCGGCGTTGCCGTGGTATACCGAAAACATGTCCTGGGCGTGTGTCGGATTGCCCGCCGACCAGCTCTCGTTGGCCAGGGGGGAGGTCTTGCGGATGCCGTGGTTGCGGGAGTCGAAGGCCGCGCAGATTAGTGCCTGGGAGTGGGAGTGGGATGGGGTGGTGGTGGGTAGGAGGAGACTGCGAGCTATGCCGGTCATGGATTCGTGGGTTTGCTGGCGCCCGTGGAGGAGGTGGATGCAAGTTAGCGGCGTTGAGGGCGGGTGGGAGGAGAGGCCGTAGATTTTTATGGGAAGTCCGCTGATGTATAGGGTTTGGGTATCTAGGGGGGATAGGAGGAGCGTGGGGTCTGAGATTGGTGTGAATGGCATCTTGTCTTCCTTTTTCTTTTTTTTTGGCTGGAATTGTTGGCTGGTTGGTTGGTTGATGGTTGTTTCTATCAGCGACCCGGTTGTGGTTAGAGTGGTTGTGAGGTTCCCGATAAGCTATCATACGATGGATGGATAGATGAGGCGAGGTAGATAGGGAGGGGTTGAGGGTGGGACAATTTTACATGCCGAGGCACGAAAACCTCGCACGGGAAATTCCGCTTGCTCACGACGTTGAGATAGAGTTGATGCGCCGAGTTTCTTAGTGTCTTGGTGATCTGCAGGAACTAAATGCTGCGTTCTAGGGATTGCAGTCTCATGTGTAGGACACAGGACGTTAGAGCTGTTTGGTGCTAGCTAAGCTTTCTATTGCTGCAACTCTATTAACCACTATCATGCCACTACCCAGCAAATTACTGCCTTAGACCCCAAATGCATGCCTACCATATTATATCAGCTCTGTGAATGTATAATATCCTAACAACGGGTAGCTTTTTCCGTATGCGTATTGCCATTACTACCCCTCCAATCTCCCAGCCCCGAGTTACCAATGACACGCAGTACGACACCCACCAGCACAAACTCAATTGACAACTTTCCTTGCACCATCCGGAGGTTAATGCTCATCCCAATCCAGAGCTTCCAATAACAGTGCTTTAACGAAGAGAAACACAGCCAACCGAAATTCGCAAGACTTCTTCCAAGACCCCACGGGAGGCCGTCCAGTGCTATATATAACTAAGAAGCGTCAGTGCAACGCTCAGCGCGAAGCTATAAATACCCAGAACATGCGAGTGTCCCTAAGAGCAAACACCACCGCAGACTCTGGATGACCTCCCCCCAGCGGGAGTGAGACCTATATCAACGCTTCCCTCCCAAGCAACACAAGAGGGCGAGGATTCCTTTTCCAAATTCTGCGCGCTATCCGCTCGGGATAAACACGAGTCCGCTGTAAACCGAGCATGCCCTATATAAAGAAGACTTTATAGGTTCTGAATCATAACCGCAAAACCTGGTATCATATTATCCGCTACCTCCACCTGACCTCAATCTCCGTGCTTGGAGAGGAAAACCCCTGAGCGGGATTAGTGTTTCCCTCACATGGTGTTAAGCCTGAGTGTGATGGATCTGATTAACCACTTTTCGAAATCCCGGTACCCAGCCGAACAAAACAGATCCTGTCGTGGGCCCACGCCGGAAAAATATCGAGCGATAATCTGATAGTGGGTTGTACAGTACGGAATTTTAGAGTATTTGGTCGTGAAGTCTGAATCTCTGGTATGATACTCGTCCAGTCCGTCTATGTAACGCCTTAAGGAATTCCAAGAGCCACTACCTTTTCCAGTGCTGAGAGTGCCGAATTTTCCCACATCCCGCTAAAAGGTAAAGTAAAGAAACTATCGTACGGTGGCTCCGGACTTTTATTTAGAAATGCCAATCGAGTGATATCAAAGGCATTTCAGGTCGAGTTATCGTATGCTACGGGCTTTTTTCCGGCAACACGGCGCTAAACCTGTTACGGGGGTGATGTTAGTTGTGAGGTATTACTCCGTAATGCACTTTTGTTGCGGACCAAGACCCGGATTCGTGTAACAGCATTACACCTCTATGAGGTGGAATTTGCGTTGATACGGAAATTCGGCACTGTCAACACCGTAAGGGGTAAACAAAATTCATACAATCACCGACTCTCACTCACAAAAGTATGTGCGATATCATAATAATATTATTATCATACTCAGCCCAAATATTCGAGTAACAAAACAAAAAGAAAAAGAAAAAAAACCCCTGACACAACGTCCATCTGCAACTCCGCGAGCCGAGCGGTATTTACCAGCCTACCCACCAATCGTCTTAAAAATCGCTTAAAAGAGTCTAGTCTTCCCGCTCCCGTTAATCCCAATGATCCCGCACATCCGAAACACAGGTATGTGCCCCATTTGGTTCGTGCTTCCCTCCTCCCTCCCTCCACCCATCCCACTTTCCGCACAAGACAATATAGCCCAAGGGGGAAGAAAGGAAATAGCGAGGCTTGTTACGCAGTAACTTTATCTACGCGCAAGTGCCACCCGTCTTAGACATGACCTCAATGCAGCGGCTAGGGTAGGACACTTTCGTACGGTAGCTTGCCCAATCTGGTATTCCTACTGGGGAGGATTAGTATTACTGTGATAGTAGGTACCGGGCGGTGCTGGGGAAATGTGGCGGAGGGGGGAGAAGTGTTGCGTGGAGTACAGCGCAGCACTTGTAGGTGGCGGAAGGGAGAAAGAGAGAGGGAGATGCAGAGAGAAAGGCGAGGCTAGGCTGGAATAAAGCTTAATAAGATGTCTGTGGATGAATTGCGTTCGCCAAGGGGTGTCTGAATACTTGGATGGAAGGAGGAAGGGAAGGTGCGTGTGAGGAAGGAATGGAGGGGATGAAGAGGATGAAAGAAAGGTTGCCATCCGTAGTGCCACTTGATCGATTGATTAGTTTACTGACTGGGTAGTCACCACAATCTATCCCGAGGAGGAAGTGTGATCGATTGGGAAGAAGTTCCAGTACAGTCGGTACTGTACAACACGGGGAAGGGTAGGGCGCTGTACTCCCATAAAATAAAAATATAAAAAAAAGGAAGACTAATGCCATAGAACAACCAGGAACCCAAGTCTGGATTGGCCAGCCCCTCTAGTGCGCTCTCTAATGCCGGTAAGTATTTTCTTCACCTTCCTCTCCTCCCTTCCATTATTTTCTTTTTCTCTTTAGAAAGAAAACCAAGAAAAGCAAAAAGATGTTCGGGCTAAGAGATATGTGGCTCCTCCCCCACCTACCCGCCCTCTCTTGGGCCGGGCACGAGGTATGATAAATTATTCCGGCTCGGAAATCCTAGGCTCTAGTTCCCAGGGCTTCCCGCGAAGAGATGCTACTTTCTGACAGCATAATGCCCCGACTGAGGCCGCAGGGGCAGAAGCATAGCAATGCCAACTCCAGAGCAAACTGCACAAAGGGCCACGCGTCCACAATGATAGCTAGGGCATTGTCCACGAGGTCTGTCTAACAATCCAGCTCAGTTCAATGACAAGATTTGACAGCTATTGTGCAGTCGTGTCTCTGTGCTGCACGAGGTTATTATACTAACTCACCGCACATAGAAGGCCGCCGCCGGGTTTGGAGAAGCTTTGCAGAACCTCCTGACGGCTAGTATGTATCCATTGGCTTTCCCGCTACCTCATTTTGCTTCTTCCTCCCTCTGCAGGGTGCGCTGTGACCGAGCGAGTGAGTCAACGGCAGCTACTACCCTGATACCGGTGAAACAAAAGCATGGGGAAAAAAAAGGAATAAAAGAAACATCAAGTAGACTCCTTTATGAATTGAAATTTAGGTTGGTGGAACTATATACAGTTAGCTCTATATATATTTTGAAACATATAGTAGAGGATTATACAACACATGCCTCTCATCCCCACCCTTTGAGCCTGAGGGGAGATCTTGAAAATAAAAAATGAAACTGAAAAGAAAGGAAAAGAGAGGGAAAGATGAAAAGGGGAAAGAGACAGTGATCGCCCATCGCAAAAGCCAAAATCTATAGATTCAGAAGCAACGGTTCTGGTGGACCAGGATCGGAGGGTTGGGATTGGTTCGAGAGATCCCAATATACGATGGTTCAGTCCAGCTCTACTACCCGAGTCCCGCATGTACTCCAACTTTCATCAGCCGGCCCGCAATCCCATGAAGGACGAAAAGGGAAAAAGAAGAAAAAGAAGAAAAAGAAGAAAAAGGGAAGGAAAAGAAAAGAAAAGAAACAAGGCTCTACCACGGGAAGGTACGATAGGAATCTGGCCCACGATAACCCCCACCTATCCACCACTCTCAGACTTTTTCCCACGCCCTCACGCCGACCCTTCAGATCCGAGAGAGAGGAGGGAAATAAGGAAGGAAAGAGGGAGAAACAGTCTTTGGATGACTATCCCCTGGATAGTGCTAGACCTGTCTCTGAAAACCTGCTTTACTCCCTGTTTCTCTTCCCTCCCGCTTGCCTTCCCTACCCTATCCCTATCCCTATCCCTCGTGACCAGAATGGAGCGAAACGGAAGCACGAACCTACAACACAGCAAATCAAACCTAATCCACGAGCACATCAATCACTTAATCTCTCAAAACCATTATGCTCTATCAACCTCGCCGATGCACGATTCAGCACAATCTGGCACAATAGAAGTGAGGTGAGATGAGAGGGAATGAGATAGGGAGAGAAAGTGTATTAATGTTATCGTATCCAGCCTCCACATGGCACCTTACACAGTAGCATAGTCAGTGAGTCGGATAGACCGACTCACTGAATGACAAGGGAGCCGGAAGGCTCCACCACTCCGTCCACAAAATCAAGCTGCAATGCAAACCAGGAAAATATCCGTGAGCAAGAAAGTGAAAGGAAAAAAGGGAGGGGAAAAAACAGTGGGAAGAAAATTGTCAGGTGCTCGAAATATCAAACAACACTTCTACTTGGTTCAACATTCCTAAATCGATGCAAGAGCGGGTTGGGCGAATGGGTGAATGAGTGGTACTTTCCGACGTTATGCTATGCAGGCAGCAGAATCAAGTTATCCCTATTGATCTATCCATTCGTTGGAAAAGTGGAAGGGTGTGTAACTACTGCCTACATCTTCTGTTGTGCTATGGTAACTTATCCCCTATTCCAGACAATACAGTATTATGATACGGAGTTTCCTACAGTGTAACGCACTATACGGCACCTTCCGCGAGCCGTAGTATGCCACCCTCAACAGGTAGACATAATGGCACTTCTACGTGATGGCCAAACAACAGCCAACTACCCTACACACTCTCTCCCTCCACCTCCTCCCCACTTGTAGCCGAAAACAAGTTGAGCAAAAAAAAACGAGAGGGAGGGGGAGATGATCCTCAATCAGCCAACCTACGAACCCTTCTATATGGATAGACGGATAGGGCGTGACAGCGGCCTTGTCCCTAGTGCACCAATACTTACAACTCACAAGTGCGCTAGCAACCCTGCATAAATGAGGGAGTGCGTCAAACAATCAGGGAGTCTGAGGAGAAGATGAAGCGCTGATAACTCATCCGGACCTAGCTACTCGAGAGGTATGGGGGGACGACGGCAGTTAAGGGAGAACCAGTAAAAAGGTAAGAGAAAGATTGGCTGAGAGGGACATACACTAGAGATCGAGTAAAGAGGACGAGAGGGAGGAGGGGTAGGGGAGGAGTGGGAGGAGTGGGAGTGTATGAGGATCGTCGATCTCACCCACTCCTAGGACATGATATCCAGAGAGAATACCCCAAAGCACCCTACCAAACACCGAATAAACATAAAAAGATCTCATAAAATAACCCTAAGAATATAAAAAAGAAATACTTAATTCGTGGGATTTTTGTCGTTTTATCATTACCCCCCTCGCCAAGCCAAGCCACACTGCCACACCACAACTCACTCACTCGCCACCAGAAAATGCAGCCAATCATGGCATAGATGTGGGGGCCTGCGAGGGCCAGATGCTCTCGACCCCCACTGGGAGAGATCCCTGCGGCGATCAATTCCAGATTATGTCATTCCTTAACTGCCCGTATTATTATTATTACCACTTATCACATTGGTGCTAGTCGAGGCTTTGGCTGGCTGAGCGATCCTCGGGAGGAGCTTTCTTGCCTTACTATGATAGTAACTATTGTTATTGCTATCACACTACCGGTACGAGTACTAACTAGTACACCACGCCGAAGTGCGGGAACACGGAAGGAAAGAACGAATGAATGAATGAATGAACGAAGGACCCGAGAGGAGGAAAAGAGGAAGAAAGCGAGAACCAATCCAGAAATCTTGAGAAACTTCCATCTTGCATTATACAAACCACCGCCCCTCCCTCCCTCCCTAGGTCCCGAGAGCCTTTGCTACCATGCCGGCAAATTATGCCGCCTCCCAACACCTCCAATCGGGTCTTCAAAGCACAGTACCAGTACAATTTGCCCGTACCAGATTCACAAGTGGGGGCCGGACTATACCAGTACTCGTAATTCTCTGACGTTTGTAAACACGACTGCTATTGCATATGGGCAAAAAATCGGTCAAATCATCATGATTTTGGTGGTATGCAATAGCAGTTGTGTTTACAAACGTCAGAAAATTACGAGTACAGCAGGCTTGTTGGAACTGGTAGAGACTCTCACTCACCTCGGGGCGCCATGCGTCCCGACGACCAGCGGATGGATCGTCGATTCCCATTTTTTGCACAAAAAGCCATGTTCCGGCGCTGCAGGTATGATAGGTCTCTTTTTACTTTCTTTCTTTCTTTCCTTCCAGGCTAGATGGTAAAGGGTAGAAGTGGATCTTGAGGCCGGCAAGTCCACGGTACGATAGTAGCCGCGCACGTAAAGGGCTCGTCAAAATGTGCTAGGTGTCAGGTGTGGTTGGCTGGCAGCAGGGATAGCACTGTGCTGTACTAGGAGGGAAGGGAAGGGGGGGGGGCAATAACTTGCTGGGGGGTTTCAAACTTTGCTTTGTATTTCTCCTCTTGTGTTTACTTCGCCCCTTGGGCTAGGGGAGGATGGAGGATGACTTGACATGGTAGTGGGGTGGCAGAGGGCGGAGGAATGGTTGGGGTCACGATAATATTTCTAGGTTAACTAACAGGTATCCTCCCTCTGTTGGGTTTACCCTTCTTATTTATTTTTTGTTTCCCCTTCTCATCCACAAAGGACCGAAGAACTACAATTGCATACTTGCCAGCATTATGATATCGGAGTAATAAACATACTACATAGTACTCAAAACAGACCTTGGACCCATAACAAATGAAATAAGACTAGTCCTAATAATACTATCGAAAGAAGGATATAGTAGAAATGGCTAAAAGAATAAGATATAAAATAATAATAATAAAAAGAAAGGAGAGAATATCCCCCGGTCAGTGGACAAAATAATAATAAAATATCGAGAAGATAGAACTAGATAGTATTAACCCGAAAAAGAAAAAATAATCAGCCCTCGCAGTATCCATACGGCCCATTGTTTCCATTTCCTAGTATCCGTTTTGTGTAGAAAACCCAAATCCTTGTAAAGGAATCCCATAAGGAAAAAAAAGAGAAAAGAACAGCGCATCTAACGCCTTCCCTGCAGTGGATTACCACCCAGACGTGACCTCTGCTGCCAGGAGTCAAAGGAAATAACAAAAGGAAACGATGCCATATACCAAATCCGTCCACAGATGTGGGATAAAGTAGGGAATGAAGAAAGAAAAGACTTAAGGAAAGTTCCCCCGACAGGGGAGGATAAATGCAGGGATTCGCGTAGCACCCATCAGACAACGTTGGCTAACACCGAGGCATCACCGCCGGCAGCTTCAACGGCGGCTGCTGCGGCTGCAGTGAGTCTCTTTCTCTTCTCCGCAGCCTCCCGTTCTCTCCTGGCCTTGGTTTTGGAAGACCCGCTTGGTGCTACACCATTAAGAATTCGTGTTTTGTCGAGGGGTGTATAGTTAACAAAGGCTAGTTCTGTCTCCCCCGGCATACATAAAGCTGGTGGGGCACCCGATTTTGCCTGCGAACGCATTGACCCTGTGCTCGCTTTCCTTCGTGAGGATGAGCCAGGCCGTGACGACTTCAGCTTCGAGGGTTTCGATGCTGCTAGAGCTGCCGCCGCCGCTACCGCCGCTGTAACCGGTGGTGAGCCACTTCGACCGATGGACGGGGTAGATGGATAGCCAATTTCTGGAGTGGGCATTGCGGAGGGGAAATAAAAGTCTGGGGATTCAGGAGGGGAAGGGATTGGGGATGCCATACTGTGAGGATAGATGCCACTATCCTCATCGTCGAAGGCAGGCGAGGGGGGTTGGTGAATATAAAGCAAGCTCCCATAAGGGGAATGACGAGAACTACCACTGTTGTACCTCCCAACCGTTGGGGCAGATGCTTCCTCATTAGGTTGAGACTGAAGCATGTTCAACCTTCGGATATCGACTTTGGGAGTCTCGCCCCACCAAGATTCAGACGGCTCGGTCTTGACTGCAGGAGTATCTGAAGGCATTGATAGTTCGAAGGAATGTTGGGTGAGAGCGTTAGATACCCAAGGGGTATAGTCGATTGACAGGCCGCGAGTCGCTGGTTGCTCATAGAACATAGCAGTATCTGTGGGAGCGCTTGACCGGCGGACGGAGTAGTGGAGGGCCTGCTGCTCACTTATAGTCGAAGGTGTCGACAAGGAGGACATGCTGTGAGGACGAGCTAGTGTCACTAGGTCGTTGTTGTAGGGAGACGACAGATCTTCGGCTGATAGACTAAAAGGTGTCTTGATCGAGTAATCCGAGCGGGAGCTCAAGGGTCTCGGTGATATATCTGAGGGGGCATATCTAGGGATGGTGCTTAGGGGTTGTGGCAAGGTGTAAGAAAGAATCTCATCGAAACCTAAATTGTTATCGTTCGGAGTGGTGGCTGTTGTCGAACAAGTAGCCGCAGTGGAGGGGGGAGTAGGTGAATGAGTGGCCGAAGAGTTGGTTGTACTAGTGGTGTGATGCAGGTGTTTCTGCTGGGGAGTGTCTCCCATCGTCATTGACATTGACAAATAAGCTCTCCTGGCCTGGTGCAGATCACGACTTTTACGGCGCCGGAGGGAACGAAATTTCTTTTCAACAGGAGTAGGGGGGATATTCCCAGCGTTGGCAACTATGATTGGCTTTTTATGAGAAAGGGAAGCAGAGGAGTGCAAGGAAGGGGTGTTGATTCCTAGGGTCGATGTGCTGCCGTCCGATTCTGGTATAAGGGACGGGTCCGCAGAAGTGGCAACAGATGCAGGAGTAGGGGTAGGAGTAGTCGATGCTGTAGACTTAAATTCGTAATTACAACCAGACTCTCCCTCAGAACATGCACAAGCAGGAGCAGGGGCAGAGGGGGAGGGGGAGGGGGAGGAAAAAATAGTGGAAGAAGTACAAAGGCAATTTTGACAGTAAGAAACAGAATTCACAGATTTTTGTCCAGACAGAGAGTCGGCCTTATAGCGGGCAGAGGTGTGCATGTGCATGATTTTAGTGGGTGCTGAGTGAGTGGCCCGAAGTGGAAGAGGCGGGGCCGCCATTTTTGGACCGGTGTATGGCGATACTGCGAGTGCAGAGAGTGGGAGGTTTCGGCCTTGCAAGAGTTGGTTTGGTGGGACGGCCTTCAAGTTATTTGTATCTGCATTAGACCTCTGTAAATTTAGTGTACTAGTAGACAAGTTCTGCCAAGATCTCCTTGCATGCTGATCGTTCGGACCTGCAGCAGATAGCTTTCCAGTCAGAGTGCTAGTGTTGCCAGTCTTCTTGGTAATGCTGTCCGCCCTGTGCTTGTTGCCACAGCTGCTCCTATCATTATCTTTACCGTTACCATCGCTCCCCCCTCCCATGTTAGTCTCGCTGCTGCTGCTCCTTTGCCTGTCCGTACTGGTCTCTGGCGTAACAGCCTCCCTGGAATTGTCCTTGTCACTCCCGCAAAGCCTTGCCCCCCCTTCCACCCACCTTCCATCTTCACAAAATGGCACAGATCTCGCCTGAGTCGGAGTCGCGGGGCCATCATCTTCTCCAATCACCACAATCCGCCCCTCAGACTCATCGTCACCGTCCCCATCTCTCCCAAAACTGACCTCTTCCCCTTCTCCCCTCCCGTGGGAATCCACCACAAAGTCGAATAATGCGCCGTATTGCACATCTTCATTGAAAAGCCGCACTGCATCAAAGGCGTTGCCGCCGTTTTCGGAAACATGCATGTCTGGCATCCACATACTTTTTCTTGAAGAAAAAAATAATCCTTTTTTTCTTGTTCTCCCTCGACCTTTTGATTTAATTTGAGGGAGTCTAATCCCCCAAGCCCCACGTTGCTTTGGTTGCGATCGAAACTTTAAAAACTCGTGACGGTCGATTTTGTGGTGGTGGTGTATCACGCTTCCTAGCGTTCGAATCGTTACACTTGAGTGGTGGAAGCAATACCCGTTGATGGCTAACTTGGGTGAGAAAGAAAAAAAGGCAATTAATTACAATGCCCCGACCCTCCAAGATCGTTTAGCAGATAAAGAAGGGGTGGAAGAGCTGAGAAAGGGTGGGAGAGAGAAAAGAGAGAAAAGAGAGATCGAGCCCAATAGAAATATTTGAGAGGGTGTGAAGAAAAGGATAAAAAATTCTCGGAGAAAAACCCAGTTGCAAGTTATTGACCAAGTACAGTTTTGATGCTGGGATAGAAATGTCAATAGCAACTCCTCTCAACAACCTTCAGAAACGAAAGGAATCCAAATATCCCGAGATGTTTCCAAATTCTGGTATGAAATAAGGCCGCATAATAGAAAAAGGGTAATTATTCGAAGAAAGAACCCGAAGGAAATGATGCTTCTTATCCCTGTATTTGACCTGCAGTATCACCAGCCCCTTCACTCCCCTGGCCTCTCGTTTACCCCGTCCGCTCACGATAACCTGGTAAGTAAATTAGTTATCTACTAAGGTCAACTATGATCAACCAGCCATCCCGGATACCAGAGCAAAAGATCACATGCGTTAAAGAGTATTAAAGTCCCTGTTTTGTGGAGGCGTCAACCCCTCGTAGTTACCCAACCACTGGCTCGAGCCTAAGCATCGCCAGAGGTATCATAGGTGGCTTGCGAATGAATGGCTCACATTCCAAATCCACGACCGGCCATCTCTGCATACCCCAGCCTAACTTCAAAATTCCGGAATCCGAATCCGAATCCAACGGCTCTGCATTCCGTTTGCCTAAGCGAAAATCCCAGGCAAAGCTTGTTTTGATTAGCATCAAATAGCGTGGACAAGTAAAATAAGTTGTCACAATCCTGTCCTCAACCCGCCCACCGGCTAAAAGGCAGTAAGTCACAACAAAAAAAAAAATCCTCCCTACCACCGTATTGACTTGCTGCTCAAATGTCCTCCTTGGATTGGTAAAAAGACCCGAGAATGTCTTGCGTATTTAGACCATAAACTGTTACCCACTTTTAAATACCTCGGAACCCTTTTCAATAACATGATCAAAGAAAGGCAAAATGTTTCCCCGAGGCGCGTTTGAATAATAGCATTATGTTTGTATCCTAAATGGGTATTTCATGTCCGATCTCATGCGGAGAGGCTAGAAATCTTCGGAGTAGCACCTCTAAACGGTGCGTAGAACGGCGCAAAGATTAACCTTTTTTTGACCCTTTTAGTAGCGACCTCGTGGAGCAGGATACAAAAGCAGCTTGTTTCATAAATAGGGTAAATTACGGGGCCAGTTGCTTTCTGATGGAATCCAGTATCCGGTTGTGCCAATGACCAGTCACACCTAATCTTTGCCGTTAGAGTACAAAGTTCACGATCAGCACGGTGGGCGATCCATTATTGGAAACATGGACGAAGCTCATCCAGATCAGAAAGAATCCAACCCCCAAGGGTAACCGTTCAGTCCTTAATTATTATTTTCCCTTACCAACAAAGAAAATAAAAGGAGGCGTAGTACGAGAGACTCGACAGGTTATCGTACCTCGAAATCTCCGACTGCTCAGTGGAATGGTGGTCGGTTTTGTTCGGCAGCCCACGAGGATATTTCCATACCATACAACAGATAATATTTGCATTCACGTTGGCAAATTTGAATGCAGCCTACCAGCCCCTCGAATATCAAGAAATGGCGTAAGCCAACAAAAGTAACACTCGCGGAAAGGAAATTTCGCTCCATTTCCCAATAAATTCCTTGGTATCGGGTATTGTACGCTCGCCGTACGAAGGCTCGAAAATCCTGTGAACCGCGGGTGAAAGTGATTGACAAACAATGTAAACCGACTCGGTTAATATCATATTCAGTGAGACGCACGCTGTCCAAATATGGACAACAGTAACAACAACGGAATGGAAACTAATGGCGTTGGGGATCTGATGATAAGACCCCCAAGGATTAGAAGACTAGTTTGGGTTAAATTGTCCACACACGCTACACAATGAAATATAGAACCTGTCCTAAACTCTACCAAAAACAGCATTAGGGCTTCGGATTTGAGGTAAAGCAAGGTGCCGAGAGAGGGATAATCTGAGCGCCCGTAATGACATGTGAAAACCCACCCCACTCCCAAAACGTGGGATTCACGCGGGGCCTGAAAGTATCTACACATCAATATCTGTCGGGAGCACCATATCCCGTTAGAAGTGAAGATGGCACACTTGGATCTGACAAGCGCTAGTGAATGTGAAAACAATGATAGCGAAAGCCAACGAAGCCCATGGGTGATCGGAGTGGAAACACCATCGTGACTGAACTGAAAATTGGGTCGAGAAGCCCTCGGGCACGTTGTCTCGTGGGGAACGCTCACTATCTTTCCTCCTCAAGTTATCGATACAATCAAAGTTGGCAATAGGGGTGCAATACCTTCTATACGTAACGGGCAGATGCCCTCCATTGCCAATAATAACCTCAATGAGGAGTTTGCAAGGGCCCCAAAATTAAAGCGGAATTTTGGTTTCACCAAAAAGCCCGAGTTGATGGTCAATAGCAGCGTCTCTGAAAAGTTACCGGCAGGAGTTGCCCACGTTGGGCCGATATGGCTAGCACCTTGTCAATAACCATTCACCCAATCCACGAGATCTATAGAAGAGAAACCTGTCGTTTCTCCCATAAAAGAATAGTCGCACAATACAATTTTTGAGGTTCTTGGCTTAGAGGTGGTTGGGCAGGCCAGGAGAAATGTCTGACGAATAGTAATGGACAACTAAACGCTATAACGAGACAAATGTGCCCCATCCCATACGGTAGTCTGACGATGACGCAGCCCCCCAGTTGGTAAAATAGGAGTTGAAACTTGCAAGATGGAGATACAAGCCGAAAGCAAAAGTGGTCTTTGTTCTAGAATGGACGTTTACCGGCGAAGGTCTTTGATTTGCTGTTTGATTATGGGGCACGGGGTGCTGAACCACTTTGTTAGGAACTATGATAACCTCTCCATTAAAGCTGGGCGGGGCTCAGGTCACAAATCAAGAGATAACAGAACCTGCACTAATCCAATTCTATAGCATCTCTAATGACACCTCCTCCTAGACACCTGTCTCCGAACCATAATGCTGCGCTTTGTCCAGGAGCGATGGCCATTGCTGGACTGTCGAAGATAACCTTCAGCTCGTGAGGCTCATTCTCCTCGAAGCATGGTTGGTGCTCAGATCCTCCAGACTGTTCCACGCCAGAAACCTTTAAGGGGATTTGTCTGTGTCTAAATTGAGCTACCAAACCTCTCTGACCGAAAGTTGATCGTTCTCGAACTATATCCGCAGCATCATCGCCTAACCATCTCCAGTTCCCAATAATCATCCCTTTCCCATATAGCCTAGCGTTGTCTTTGCCTCTCACGATCTCCAAAGTATTAAGTTCTCTATTCTTCCCAGAAACATACCACTTGCCTTGGTATTCTGGACTCCCTTGTGGCAATTGGAATCGGGCCCTTTCTCCTATTGTCGCATGCCAAAGGCCCGCATGCTCCCCCACAACTGTGCCTTCTGGTGCGCATGTCCCTTTAGATTCGCTATCTCTAGGATATTTCCTTGACGGTCCAATTATCACATCGCCCGGCTCCGGTTCAAGATATTCTGACAAGAAGCGGCGGAAGGCCGTTTGCCCTTTCCCGCTTCCGGGCTCCACGAAACAGAGTCCCATGCTTTCCGGGCGTTCGACCTGTCCTGGACGCCACCCCGGCAACGAAAGCTCGCGGGCGAGCGATTTAACAGCGGGCTTAGAAAGTTTGTAAGAGCCTAAAGGAAATAGAAGTCGGGAAAGAACGTCTGGATGCAATGTAGATAGATAAAAGGTTTGATCCTTATTTAAATCGGCAGAACGAAGCAAGTGGGGGGCTCCAGTAGGGATATGATATAGGACATGAGCGTAGTGGCCTGATGGGATAAATCGGTGAGTAACGCTCAATAATATACGAATGCAAATTGGAGAAAAGGGAAGGTGCAGAATTATTCGTCCAGACCCCAGTGAGATACACTTACCAGTTGCCAACCACCACTTGCTCTCCTTTTGCGTCACCCTTTCGCTTCTCCTATGGAATTCATCCTTCAACCTCTTGATAACAGCACCGAATTTAATGCGGCGATTACACTCAACGTCCGGATTTGGGGTCATTCCGCATCGGTACATCTCGAGCATGGGAACGAAAACTTCGCACCAGTACTCTTTTTCAAAGTTCATATATATGGGCTCATACAAACCCAGAGCTCTACAGACATCCTTGACGTCGTTGTGTTCCCTCTCTGTGCATTTTGGGGATGCTTTACTAGATTGTGGTCGGCTCGGGGCAGGATTCCGCCGAACTCCGCCGGACGCTGATGGCAGCGGCAAGATTGGGTCTGGGCTGGCGGAGAGAGACCAATTCGCCATGTAAAACGGTAACAAGTTTTCCCGTGGATGCCCTGAACGCAATAGGAGTGCAGCTGCCACAGAGGAATCGACCCCAGAAGACATAGCAATGAAGACTATAAACAATATATCAGTCAATATGTCAAAAAGCTAAAAGGGGTTCGTTGCAAAACATGTCAATCAGGGCGGGTTGCCTATAATACCGTACTTTTATCCTGAGGCGAAACGTTGGGTTCCGAGTATTCAGCGGTGGAAAAGGGTAGAACATGTTGTCGTTGTGCCCGTGATTGGATGGCTGGAGTCAAGAGTAGAGTTTGTATCGGTGTTCGTGATTTCAGGTTCAGGCGGAAGAGCCTCAACGAAGCGCGAGTGATTGTTTGGCCATTCATCTGTGGTGACATGTGCTGGCGGATGTCAGCGATATCACTTTGTTGTGTCGGACCAGGCCTGATCACCAAATACCGTTTGCGGATCAAAGTGTTCGAATTGACGAGACGGAACCAATACCAGTATCATACAGTAGGAATTACTTGCACAATACTGGTATTCATACGATAGCACACCGTATTGTATTTATGATATGTTACGGGGCCCCGAGATTGCACTTTTGTTAGAGGGAGAGATTTTCCATTTTGGAGTTGAAGTTTGAACTGTGGTACTGGTATGGTACAAATAGTGTTTCGGTCGTTTTTTGATTTAATTTTTTTTCTCCTTCTTCCGTCTTGTCCTTCCTTTCCTGTTCCACTGAATTCAGTACGGTAAGCACGTTGCAAAATAGCAACTATGTGGCGCATTTCCATCAGCCACACTCACGCCAGACTCAACAGACCAACCACACCCTCCAAATTTGCGCTGAGCGGGCAAAAGTATCAAGCCCAGGCCCCCAGGATGTGCGTCATGGGTCCTTGCCCTCTTTTGCCCTGCAAATCCGAACAAAAGGAGGTCGCCGTAATTGAATGACTAAGAATTTGGTGGCGGGTGATTTCATGCTCCCTCTCCCACCCCTAAAAGTCCGGCCCCTCTTGAACCTTTCATCTTCTCCTCTTCTCTAACATTGCCCTCTCCCACCAAAAGAAAAACTCCCCCCCATTTTTTTTATCAACCGTGAATTCATCTTGCCGAAAGAGGGGGAATATCGACTCGTCCCTGCTAAACAAATAGCGGGAAAAGAAACAAGAGACAAAAGGATAAATCTGGATGTCAGAAAGGGTACTTGCTTCGTGATTCTTCTCCCTACTTTATCATCGCTCCAAGTCTTCCTGAGCTTTTCTCGTGTGTTTGTAAGAACGATCGCAGAGTTCCTCTCAAAGACGCGACACAAAGCAAGCTGCAAAGCCAACAAGTGGGCAAGCAAACAAAAAGGGCGAAAAGGAAAAGGAGGAACAAAAATAACCAACTCTACAAGTTGAAAAAGCGAGAAAGGAAAACCGATATCCGATCAACGCCCTTTTATTTTTTTTCCTCATCCGTCCCCTTCCCCCTGTTTCTTTTCTCTAAACGATAGCACCGTGAAGAAGCAACGCGAGTTTTTCGTCGGGCTTGTTCATCATCTTCCGACCACAAAGTCCTGCGCGCAACCCGCAGGAGAAATAGGTCGCAAATTTGTCCTAAAAAGGTAGTACCTCTACGGTCGCCGTATTTGGTAATTTCATGCATTAACCTTCCATTTTTGAAAGGTTTCTACCCGATTAGTACTAGCGTTATCTGCATAGTCGCGGCCCCCCAAACACGAGGTTTCTTTTTTTTTCCTTTTTTTTTGATCTCCCTTGAAAAAGAAAAATAAGGCACCAGATAATAGAACCGATAATGGACACCACGGATATCAGTAATTCTGGTGGGCTGGTAGGTGCGGCTCTTCATGGGGGGGTGGCCGACAATATGGTTCAAGGTCAACCCTCTTCTTCACAGGCTGAGTTTGTGCCTTACCAACACCAATTGGTTTTCGGCCCTGGTACCAACGAATACTCCGCCATTCCAGAATCATTTCCACCCACAGAATACAGTCCATATCCGTCTTCCGAGGCATGGAATGCTCCTCCGCAGTCTACGCATCAACAGCACGCTCAACATTATACCTCCCTCGACCCAATGGCCCATTTTACTCCTCCGCCTCATGCCTTCCCCCAGCCATTCACACCCCATAACTTTCCAACAAACCAGCATCCCTTTGCAGCTACAGGTGCTGCCACAACGGCTGCTCCTCAAATTGCAACTGGTGCGCCTTCGACTCCTCCCACTGTTGTGGTGGGCGACGTTTGGAGGGAATACTCTCCCGCCGCTATCACAACAGTTGCAAACGGTACTCGCAGTGCAACTAATACCAAGTCAACCCCAATTACAGCTACACGTACTAAACAACCGCATAAATCTCCAAGTATACAGCAGAACTTTAGTCCGAATGTTGTACGAAACACAGCGACCTCAACTCCAAATGCAACAATCCTGACCCCAAATTCAATAACCCCAGCGACAAATGTAACGGCTTCGATCCCCAAAACTAATGACGACATCCGTGTCAAGGGGTGCCCCAATGTAACCGTACGGTTGCCCCACGATCCGTCGCTGCAACTCCCCCAGGGCTTTTTAAGTATCTCCCCATTTCGCAGCAATCCCGACTATCGACCTTCTAACTTTCGTATAGAAATGATATCAAGTGTCGCACTCGATCCCCCAGCATCGGTGGGCCCGCCAAAGAAGAACCAGAAAGTGGCTAGTGCTGCGAGTACTGCGAGTACTGCGACCGCTTCGAAGGTTCAACCTGTTAAACCAGCTGCGCTTCCTAAACCCAAGCTCCCCCAAGACCCTGCTGAGAAAATTAGGTACCAGATTGAAGAGGCATTGGAATGCGATGGAGGTGATGATATTGAAGACATCCGTAAAGCATCCAAACAAGTTTGGGATGTAATCATCCCGATACGGCCCGAACAGTCTAAGCTGGTTGAAGTAGCTGTACGCACAATTCTAAAGGTTGGGGATAATCAAATCTTAAGGGCCCTCGGGGAGTCTATCCTGTTCTCAATAAGGTTGCGAAAGTGGATGACGACCGAGTGGAACAGGGATAGAAACAGTCCCACAGTCTTTATGATACTAAAGGCAAGTTTCCCATGTATTCCATCCGCGTGATGAGCCCATCCCCTTTACCACATCTGACTTGTGTCTAGCTATTGTACAAATTCTGCGTATCTGAGGGAGATCTTGAGCAATCATCCTGGATTAAGGCGCTAAAAAGCATTGGGTCAAAGTCGGAGGATCAAAGAACAAGGGATATTTGCGTGGCAATTACAAAGAGTGCTAGAGAGCGCTCCGCTAAGAAAGAGAGGGAAGAGAGAGCCAGGGAAAAACAGCAGAAGCCAGCGTCATTAGCAGCTTCCTCTTTATCCGACCGTACCACTGATAAAGAGAAGTCTTTGGGGAATGGGGCAGCAGCCAAGAGTGAGGCCAGTAGTAATGTTAATGCGGGCATTAAGCGCAAGAGCGAGGACGATGCCAAAGTTGGCCAATTTACTATCAAGAAGCTTGCTTTGGGCGAGGGAAAAATCCCCGCTGTGCCGAGCTCTCTAAATTCAAAGACGGGTTTATCTACTGGTAACTCTAAAAACGCAGCGACACCAACCGCCGAGAAGAAATTGACTACAAGTGCTGCATCTTCCACTAGCGCAAATGGCTCCAATGCACCTGCCAAGCCGAAAGCCACTACTTCCGGCTTTTTTAAGTCTCTTCAGGGCACCCGTCCAGCCATTGTCAAGGCTCCCACAAAGTTCGTTAATTCCCCCCCCTTTGGCTGCCTCGCGTGAAGCCTTCCGTTTCTGGCCAAAGGCCCGCAGTTATTAACATGTCACGTGACCTAACAGGCCTGTTGAAAAGAAGTCCACCCCCAACCCTGAATCCACCCCTAGTACATTCACTAGTATTTTCGACCAGCTTGTTCGCCAGCAAAAGGAGGGCACTACTGGACTCAGACCTGATTCTGATACAAAGAAACGTGAGACCGATGAAGACCAAAACGGCTCCAACAAGAAGGTCAGAAAGAAGAAGACTGTCCGGTGGAAGACCGGGGAGGATCTTGCTAAAGTCAAGGTTATCGAGTGGGTTGAGCCAGAGGGGGAATACTACGGAGGCAGCAGTGGACATGAAAATCATGAATATGGAAATGCCAGGAATTTTGATGTTGAAGAGGGTAGGGAAGCGTTGGCTGCCCTCAAGAACCGAAACTTCTTGGAAGACGAGGAGGACCTGCTTGATTGGTACCAGCCATTACGTGAGTGACGATATCACATCCTGGGTAGGATTTCGTTTTTAGCTCTAACATCATCCAGGTATCGACTTTGGTGACCTCAATCATGTTTCCACCCCCGCAGAGAACGCCATCAGCCGTGGAGGGAATAAGGAGATCACCAGCGAGGAAGCTGAGATTCAGTCAAAACGTGAACTTCTAACTCTATCGGCGCTTTATACCTCTCCGGCCGCTATTCCATATTCCCCCCGAGAACCCGATTCCAACGACAATCCTCTGGAAACCGATTCCCAACCAACTATCATCCCATTACCGGATCGTCTTAAGGTACGCATATTTTCTCAAATCCTATCAGCAATTGGCATTCACCCCGTACTAATTTGTTCTAAAGCCTCCAGCAAGCCTCCAGACCGCGTTTGACGCTCCTCAGCTAAATCCACAGCCTGCCGCAGTTGCTGACATCTCATCAATACTCTCCGCTATAAACAGCTTTCAACAGCCAGCGCAGAGCCAAACTCAAGCTGCTGCCGACAGCATTCTAGCCCAAATACAGGCAATTACCCAAAATCAGCAGCAGCCTACCGCGCCACCCTCTGTGCCATTTGTACAGCCTGTAACTCAGCAAATTCCGCAACCTACACCTGCGGCAGCCCAACAACCTGATCTTGGCTCCATACTTATGGCACTTGGGCCCAACCCGGGCCAACAGCAGCAAGCTAGTACTTCGTTGCTGCAGAATCTAGTGCAGCAAAGCTCGGTTGCCCAAGGAAGCACCTCGGCTGCTCTGACTAATATTCTAGCACAAATATCATCTAACCCAACAGCCTTCTCTTTTGGCCAGGCTCTCCCAAATGCGTACGACACCTCTAACCCCCAAACATGGCCTGCATACGAATCGCAATTTCACCAACCATATGGGAGCACCTCCAATCACTCTAACCAGGCTTCGTGGGCTACGGGTAGTGGAACTGATGAGTTTGGACGTACTCTGCGTGAAGGTGACCGAGAAAAGGAGGGCAGGAGCGGCAAAGACGTTCGTGGTGCCTTGAGAGAGGCAACCGGCTGGGACGAGAGAAAGTCGGAGGTTGAGCGTCATAATGGGAGTGGGAATAATGGGAATAACGGGAATGAACCTACTCGTGGGGGGTGGAGTGGTAGCAAACATAAGAAGGTAAAGAGGCCCCGCACATCATTCTTGCACGTTCCCATAGCCCCCTGAATTACATGGCGCGTGCCTATACCCAAATGTTCTCTTTGAAGGGTAAACAGGAAGTTTCGCCATTTATTGTTTTGAAAAAATGGAAGGAGAGGAAAAAGGGTTGGCTTCAGCAGACATGCATGTCAGCATCGCCATGCCCTGCCTGGCCTTATAGTCATGTCTAGTTAGAGTTGCAGATATCACAGCATTTACCCCCTTTCCCTTCTTTGAAAGGTTTGGAGGAAACAAAAGCCCTCTCTACAGGAGAGTAACTACCGTTGAAATAATTTTCAACGGTAAGCACTCGATAAAGAGCAATCTTGCAAGAAATCATTGCCCAATGCCCTCCGAATCCCACGACAATCCCGTCATAATTTAGTATCCTACGCCTTTGCCTTATTTTACCTCTTTTGGCTCAATTTTTTTATATCTTTGTTTATGCCTACCTTGCCTTGAGAAAACAATTAAGTTAATATATTATTATTATAGGAAAAAAAGCCAGCAAAGGTTGCCTGTCTCTTTTTCCAGAAAGGAAACTGCAAGAATGGCGATGGGTGTCGATTTTCTCACGACAAAGGAGGGTCCGGAGGTGGGAAACGGCGAGGTGGTGGTGGAGGCGGTGGTGGTGGTAGTGGAGGTGGCGGAGCGGGCATTAGTGGTGGTGCCGGAACTGCGGGTTGGCCATCATCTATGGAGATGGAATATTGATTATTTTCGGATATTTCAGCATAGCGAATCCTCTCTCGATCGAAACCCTTTCTGTACCCAGCAAACTCCTATCCTTCCCCTCTCACCAAAAACAAAACGAGAATACATCATAATGTCGATATATTCCATGCATACATGGCTCCTCACTGGACACAAAAACACCTCCCCCGGCATTTCTCAAATTCTCTTTTTATCTGCCCGAAATAAGTTGATTCATCTATTCGACTCGTTCACTCAAGTTCTATATACCCTTTTCCTATCCGCTACCCCTAACGCATTACTACCTTTGTTAAATTTTATTAATTTTTTTCCTTTACACTATTCCCTGTCACCCGACAAAAATTTCTTCCTTTCTTCTTTAGTCTCCCCCCTTTACAAAGTTGTAAAATAGCATATTATGACGGTTCCCATCTTTCCATCTTTTAAGGTAGCCTTTATTTATTTACTTATCTGTCCTTTTCCCTTTTCTTCCCCACTTTTCCCCAAGTATCTTATTTCTATTTTCGTCTAGCCCTGTATAGATTTGTGAATTTTCCTTGTAGGAGTTTTAGGGATTGACTTATTGATTGATTGATTGATTGAGGAAATCACCTCGTCACTCTCCCGGGGACGATATTTCGGTCGCCGCAACCCACCTATCTATGATATCATACCTACAGCTTTGTAGAAGCGATAGGGTAAAGGGGGAGGTATAAATATTTTGTTTATAATATTATTATAGCCATCTTATGGTTATTCAATTGTGATACCTAGGTTTACGATTGGGGGGGGAGGGGTGGTTACCGAATAATATGATAGATATTAAATACATACACGAGTTCTCTCGTTCCCATGCTACCGGTATCCTGTAATAAAATCCGATCGACCATCGATTTGATGAGTTTCGCGTCCTCAACAAATTATCCTGATGGGCGATCAGATTTGCAATCGAAACGTAGGTCCTTGACACACTACCAGCACAGTCAGTACTAGATAAGTAGATTGATACCTCGCTGAGGAGCTCCTCTTCTAAGTCACCGGTATTATATAATAGAGAGTTTGCGCAAGGAGACCTAGGTGGAAGGAAAACAGGTTATTTTCTGTTAACCTAAAAGTCTTGGACACCCAGGTGGGTAGCGAGACCTGGTAGAGGTGTAAAATAGGGCTTTTCAGACCTGAAGAAATCCGATCACAGCAGCACAATAAATCAGCAGCAGCACAGCACTCTTTCCACATTCTATTAAAATATTTTACTGATGATAATACTGGGCATTCAGTAGTAGATTATCACCTGTTCTATGGCAGTCAGTATGGTTAGTACCCAACTGTGTATCTGGGAATCCTAATTTGAGCAGGGAACAAATTTGAGGGCAACCCGGCAATGCGATATTACCCTACTCAATTCCCATCTTCCAGCTACCAGGCCACCTGGACCTGGT